>Ga0114958_10000407_pt1 | contig 36504 bp, 36 predicted proteins | sample C_130208_EF_Meta_FD_89577 | JGI IMG/M metagenome (GOLD analysis project Ga0114958, IMG submission 89577) | Freshwater microbial communities from Lake Croche, Canada to study carbon cycling - C_130208_EF_MetaG | ecosystem: Environmental > Aquatic > Freshwater > Lake | place: Lake Croche, Canada... | reverse complement strand
GCCTCCTCGACGTGGCCATCATCGCCCCGAACGCACTGCGGACGCCTACGACGACCGACCGAGGGCTGGCTGGGTCGCCGGCTGACCGCGCCGGCGATCTCCGGCGACGGTTCCGCTCCGGGCGCGCTGCCGAACGGCTTCTTCCCGGCCTCGTAGGCCATGGTCGAAGATCCCGACCTCGGCCGAGACCCCGCCGACATCACGGTGCGCACCGCAGCCTTGGCCGGCATGCTTTCCGAGGAGCTGTTCCATCGGGTCGCCGCCTTCGCCCTGCGCTGGCCCGGGCCGCCGAAGTGGCCAGCCCGGGAGCTTCCCAGAGGTTCGGCCGCGCCGACCTCGCCACCTGGACCCCACCGGCCTGAGGGTCAGTGCGGTGCGGTGGCGACGAGGGTCTCGGTGACGCAGGCGAAGGGGAGGTCTCTGACTTCGGGGCGGAAGAAGGAAACCACCCCCATGCCGTTTCCGAGCGCGTACTCCGAGTGGAGGAAAGCCGTCGCCCCGCGACCACCGGAGAGCTGGTCGAAGGATCCAGCCTCCTCAGATTCGATCAGCTCGGCGAAGTCGTCATCGAAGCCCGCCAAACGGCCGGTCTCGAGGGCCAGCACTGTCATCTTGGCGATCACCGGGTTCTGCATCTCGCGCCACGCGAGCGCCTCGGCGAGGGTCGGGCCGATCTCGATCGCGCTCGCAGCGATGAAGGCGCCGATGGCGGCCATGCCGCGCCCCCACATCTCGGTGGTCACCCGGCGGAACAACGCGACCTTGGACGGGAAGCGACCCATGACGAAGCCGCTCGACACCCCCGCCTTCCGGCAGATCCGGGCGATAGTGGTGGCGTGATAGCCGACCTCGCCCACACTGATGGCGGTGGCCTGCAGGACCCGCTCGAGACGGTCATCTGCGACGTCGAACACATAGAGGTAGAGGTACTCGGCGATCCGATCCCTCGGTGTCTCGATGGGCTCAGTCGGAGCGACCAGAGCCCGGTGATATCGGCGGAACTCCTCCTCGAGCTCGGTCTCCTTTGCCCAGCTGCGCCGGGCCAACACCAGCAGCCCTAGGGCCACGAACACGCAGGTCGCCGCAACGGTGGCCTCGACCTCATCGCCCGACGCCTCAGGATCGAGCAGTCGGGCGAGTCCGGCATCGATGTCGTCACGCACGATGATGGTGGCACGGGGATCGACCATTGCCGCCTGGATCATCTCGATGGCGGCCAGCAGGTTCGCCGAGGGGCGAGCGAGGTGAGCCATCGTGTCGACGAACCGCTGCTCGTCGGGTGTGTGGGTGGCGCTGTCGACGAGCGCCACGAGCAGACCGTCGAGCTCCGGCCAGAGCTGCTCGGACCATACGCTGGCCACCAGATCGTCGAGGTGTTCGAAGCGCGTGTAGATGGCCCCGTAGGACAGATTCGCTCGCTCGCTCACCGACCGGGCGCCCAGCCCGTCCCATCCCAATTCCGCCAACGCGTCGATGGTTCCGGTCCGCAGCGCATCGTCGTTGCGCGTCCGCCGGGCGATACGTCGCTGCCCCGGGGCAGCGACGGTGCCACCGAAGACTGAGTCATCCATCCTCTCAGTCTACCGGGATTAGAACTATGTTTAGGCGACCATCCACGACCCGTCGGATCTATGGTCAAGGCCCCCATCCACCGCGCTCCTCCCCGAGAGCTGCGCAGAGGTCGAGCACCTCGGTCGCCCAACTGCGCTCGAGTGGTGTGACGTCGGACTTCTGGAGCACAAGCGCCGCCGCCAACATCAGCTTGGCTCGACGTTGCTCATCGACCGGACGGGGCTCAGGCAGATCCATGCGCCCATTCTCCCACTGGGCGCATCTGACGGTGCGTCAGGTAGCGTGCGGAGCGACGAAGGAGGCCCCATGTCCAGTTCCGCCCCGCTCGCCGGCGTGCGCATCATCGAGTGCTCCGCACTCGGTCCCGCAGAGATCACGACGTTCCTGATCGACCTCGGTGCAGAGGTCATCAAGGTCGAGCCGCCCCAGGGCGACTACATCCGCGAGATGACCTGGCCCATCGTCGAGGGCACATCGCTGATGCACCTCCATGTCAACAGAGGGAAGCGCTCGATCACGCTCGACCTGCGCACCGAGGCCGGCCAGGAGATCTTCCGAGACCTCTGCCGCGACGCCGACGCGGTGATCGAGGCCATGCGCCCCGGCGGCCTCGCCCGCAAGGGACTCGGGTTCGAGGACCTCAAGCAGATCAACCCCAAGATCGTCTTCTGCTCCATCTCCGGCTACGGCATGACCGGTCCCTACAAGGACTACCCGAGCCACGGCGTCGCCTATGACGTCTGGGCCGGCCTGGTCAACGTCGCCACCGACGACGAGGGCTTCACCTACCTACCCGAGCACCCTTCCACCGGAATCCATGCAGGACCGCTCTTCGGTGCCCTCGGTGTCCTTGCCGGCATCATCCGCGCCCGCGAGACCGGAGAGGGAAGTTTCCTCGAGGTCGCTCAGTCCGATGCCTCGGCGGCCATGGACTGGCTGCGCTCGGAGACCTGGCGGGCCTATGAGCGCCCCGAGTCAGAAGTCACCGGCAACAAGGCCGACAACTTCGAGCGGCGTGCTCCCGGCACGGCTGGCATGAAGGAGGGGGTTCGCTACCAGGTCTATGAGACCGCCGATGGCCGGCACGTTTTGTTCATGGCGTCCGAGCAGGCCTTCTGGAAGAACTTCGCTGAGGGGGTGGGACGACCTGAGCTCTTCGAGCGCTGGCCGGGATCGAAGTACGCCGACCATGCCCGGGGCAACCGCGAGCTCCAGGCCGAGCTCAAGGCCATCTTCGCCACTCGTACCCTGGCCGAGTGGCTCGACTTCGGCCTCGAGGTCGAGACGCCGCTGGCCCCGGTGAACACCCCCAAGACCCTCCTCGACGACCCGCAGTTTCTCGATCGCTTCCCGATGTACTCGGTCGAGCAGCTCGGAGCCGAGCAGATCCCCGGACCGCTCAAGTTCTTGGGCGAAGCGCTCCCCGTGCCGACCAAGGCCCCAACGGTGGGCCAGCACACCGACGAGGTCCTCGCCGATCTGCTCGGCTGGGATACCGAGCAGATCGCCGCCGCTCGCGAGGCGGGCGGCCTCGGCTGATGGGAGAGATGAGCGGCCACAAGGGCACCGCCCTGATCACCGGGGGATCCGGTGGCCTCGGACGCGCGATCGCCCTCCTGCTCGCCGAACGGGGCAGCCACGTGGTCGTCACGTATCGAGCCAATAGTGACGCCGCCGAGGCAGTGGTCACCACCTGCCGGGCCGCTGGTGTCGATGCGTCGGCTCACCAGCTCGACGTCATCAATGCTCAGGCGGCAGCTGAGGTCGTCGGGGCAGCAGTGGCCGAGCACGGCGGGATCCACACCTTCGTCCACGCAGCCGGCCCCCATGTCCCCCAGATCCACCTCTCGAAGGTAGAGCCAGCGGACTACGCCCGGCACCTGCTCGAGGAGGCGGCCGGGTTCTTCAATGTCGTCTCCCCTGCTCTTCCCACCCTGCGCGCCACGAAGGGGTCCATCGTGGCGGTCACCACGGCCGCCACCCAGCGGTACCCCGTGCGCGACGGCCTGTCGGCATCAACCAAGGGCGCCATCGAGCAGACCGTGCGCGCCCTGTGTGCGGAAGAGGGGCGCTTCGGCATCCGGGCCAATTCGGTAGGGCCGGGCATGCTCACCGATGGCATGGCCGAGCGCCTGATGATCTCGGGTGATCTCGACGAAGCCGCGCTCGCGGTCACCCGAGCACATATCCCGCTGCGGACCTTCGGCACGGCGATGGACATTGCCGAGGCCGTGTGCTTCCTGGCGAGCGACCGAGCGAAGTTCATCAGTGGCCAGCACCTCTGTGTCGATGGTGGCTACAGCGTCTGACTCAGGGTTCTGCTCTCCGTGACCGAGCACCACGGGCCGCTGGTGCGCTGCAGCTTCGCTCTTGCGGCCAAGGTGGACGGCGATAGCGTTGGGGCGTGCAACACCACCAGACTTGGCGAACCGCGCAATGAGCGACATCGTCAGCACTGGGATCTTGGCGCTCGGGGCCTTCGCCGGCACAAACCTCGACAATCTTCTGGCTCTCAGCGGCCAGCTGGCGACCGCCGATCGCTCCCGCCACCGACGCATCGCCGAAGGACAGGTGGCCGCCACCGTGGTGCTGCTGGCCTTCAGCGCCATCGCCGGTGCGGCCTTCGCCACCGTCCCGAGCCGACTGCTCGGCATCCTCGGGCTCGTACCCATCGGACTCGGGATCCGCGCAGGGGTCCTCCTCGTCCGGCAGAGCCCCGACGACCGGAGCATGCCGGTGGCAGCTGGCCTCGTGTCATCGTTCCTCGTCACGCTCGTGATCGGCGCCGACAACGTTGCGGTCTACTTGCCGGTGCTCGCCACTGGCTCGCTGGTGGCGGCCGGGGTATGTCTGGCCATCTGGCTGATCTGCGACCTCGGACTCGTCGCCCTCGCGGGCTGGCTGGGGCGCCATCGAGCAGTCGAGCGTTCCGTCGAGCGAATCGGCCCGTATGCCTTACCCGTCCTCTACGTGGCCATCGGCCTCATGGTCCTGGTGCGTTCGGGTACCTTCGGTCGCTGACCGCCTGAGCTCAGCCCCGGAAGGGGCGCAACCCATTGGCCGGAATCTGACCGAGGCGACCAGCCTGGTAGTCCTCGACTGCCTGGTGGAGCTCCTCGACGGTATTCATCACGAATGGTCCGTAATGCGCCACGGGCTCGCCAATCGGCTCGCCACCGAGCAAGATCACATCGAGCGGCCCGGAGGGTCCGGCCTCGAGGACGACGGTGTCACCCGCTCCGTACAGGGCCAACTGGCCGAGTTCGATCGGGTGACGATCAGGTCCAGCGAACCCCGACCCCGCCATGCAATAGGCCAGGGCGTTGAAGGACGGCCTCCAAGGCAGCTCCATCCGCCCACCAGCCGAGAGGGTGACATGGGCCACCGTGATCGGCGTATGGGTCGAGCCGGGTCCTCGGTGGCCGTCGATCTCCCCTGCGATGAGCCGAATCAGTGCGCCGGCGTCTGGGGTGGTCAGCAATGTGACCAACTCGGCCTCGAGGTTCTGGTAGGCCGGGCTGATCATCTTGTCCCGACCGGGCAGGTTCACCCAGAGTTGGAAGCCGTGGAACAACCCGCCCGCCACCACCAGGCTCTCGGGTGGGGTCTCGATGTGCAGGATGCCGCCGCCTGCGGTCATCCACTGTGTACTGCCGTCGGAGATGATGCCCCCTCCGCCATGGGAATCTTGGTGGAGAAAGGTCCCCTCGATCACATAGGTGACGGTCTCAAAACCCCGGTGGGGATGCCAGTCCGTGCCCTTCGCCTCGAAGGGTGGGTAGTCCACCTCGCCCATCTGATCCATCATGATGAACGGATCAAGGTCGGCATGGGACACGCCGGCAAAGGCGCGCCGAACGGGGAAGCCCTCGCCCTCGAGGCCTCTCGGGGCGGTCGTAATGGAACGCACAGGACGAGCCTGGACCTCAGGTCCAGTCGGTGCGGCAATCCGCTGCAGGGTCAGGGTGTCGGCGGTGATGGCGGGCATGGAGCCTCCTTGGGTCAGTGATGAATCAGAGCGTGATGACGGCGGCGTCGTGGTCGTGGCGAGGAAGCCGGTCGAAGTGAGCGTCAGGACCAGGGTGGCCCACGTTCACGACGGCGAAGGACCGCAGCGTGGTATCGACAAGCAGGTCGGCATCGATCCCAGCCGCATCGAAGCCGGCCATTGGTCCGGCGGCGAGACCGAGAGCTCGCACGCCAAGGATGAAGTACCCGGCCTGAAGCCAGGCTTGCGGGGCGGCGAAGCCGTGGCGGACCTCCTCGGCACCGAACAACTCCTTGGCATCGGCCTTGTGGGGGAAGTTGATCGGCAGGTGCTCGTGGAAGTCCGATTCATAGGCCAGCACCACCGTCAGCGGCGCCTGGGCGGTCTTGGCCTGGTTCCCCTCGAACATGTGGCCGACGAGGCGCGCCTTGGCCTCGGCACTTCGGACCACCACCAGCCGCAGCGGCTGGGTGTTCATCGCCGTGGGACCCCACTTGATGAGGTCGTAGAGAGCTGCGACCTGCTCATCGCTCACCGGCTCGTCGGTGAAGGTGTTGGCCGAGCGCGCATGACGGAACAGCAGGTCCTGGGCTGAGGCGTCGAGGGCCAAGTGATCGGCGAGGTCGGCGGTGGGGCTGGTCACGAGAGGTCTCCTTGAACGGCGCTCACAAGGAGTGATGCGCCGGGTGGTCAACTTTATTGTAGTGAAAGATACTGTAGATACAGATATCATAGTGGTCTCGTTCATCCGTCGTGACCGCGCTGAGAGGAACCCCATGCCCACCATCCCCGCCGCCTTCATCGGTCACGGCAACCCCATGAACGCGCTCGAGACAAACCAGTGGACCACGGCGTGGAACGAGTTCGGCGCCAGCCTCGACGAGGCGACGGCGATCCTGGCCATCTCGGCCCACTGGTACATCGGCATCACGGCGGTCACCGCCATGGACCATCCACGGACCATCCACGACTTCTCCGGCTTCCCCGACGAGCTCTTCGCCGTTGAGTACCCGGCCCCCGGCGATCCGCAGCTGGCCAGGAGCGTGATGGCGACCCTCGACCCCATCGATGTCGGTCTCGATACCGACAGCTGGGGTCTCGACCACGGCACGTGGTCGATCCTGGCTCACGTACGACCGCAGGCCGACCTGCCGGTCGTGCAACTGTCGATCCATTCGGGCCTCCCCCTCGACGAGCATCTGGCCATCGGCCGGGCGCTGGCCCCACTGCGCGATCAGGGCGTCGCCATCATTTGCTCGGGCAATGTGGTCCACAACCTCGGTCGCGTCGAGTGGGGACGCCCCGGCCAGGGAGCCGACTGGGCCGAGGACTTCGACCATGCCGCCACCGAGTTGCTCCGCAACCGGCCGGCTGAGATCGCCGAGCTGCTCGACCACCCGGCCTTCTCGTTGGCGGTGCCGACGGCGGAGCACTTCCTCCCCCTCGTCTATCTCGCCGGCCTCGCCGACGCCGCCAAGACGACCGCCAGCACCCTCATCGAGGGCTGCGACCTTGGCTCGCTGTCGATGACCTCGTACCGGATCGACGGCTGAGCTTCAATCAGGAGAGGAAGGGTGCCACTCGGTCCTTGGGGCGGCCAACGATCGCCCGACCGTCGCGCACGAGGATCGGACGCTGCAGCAGGGCGAAGTGCTCGGCGAGGACGTCGGCGACCTGATCGACCGTCTCGACATCTGCATCGGTCAGTCCCAGTTTCGTGAAGTTGGCGTCCCGCCGAACCAAGTCGGTCACCGGGTCCTCGAGCATCCCGGCCAAGGCCAAGATCTCGGAACGGTCGAGCCGCTCGGCCTTGAGCAGGTACCGGCGCTCAGTAACGCTCACACCCATCTCGGCCGCCACCTCGACGGCGTGGCGTGAGGTTGAGCAGTTTGGATTATGGAAGATCACCACGTCAGACATGCCTTGACCGTAGCGACTCAGGCGTCGTCGTCGCCAAAGAGGACCCAGACCACTTCATCGCTGGCACCGATGCGGGCCGCCTGGTCGCGAACGAGAGGCGACACGGCGGCGACGGCCACTACCGTGGTCGGGTCGGCATCGACGAGAACCACCCGATCCAAGGAGGAGCAATGGAGCGCACGCTCTACACCGACGAGCACGAGGCCCTGCGCGAGAGCTTCCGGTCCTGGGTCGACAAGGAGATGGTCCCCCACGATGACGAGTGGAACGCTGCGGGCATCGTGCCGCGCCAAGTGATTGCCGACGCCGGCAGCCACGGCTTCCTCGCCTTCGACGTTCCCGAGGAGTTTGGCGGCGGCGGCGTTGCGGACTTCCGCTTCAACGCCATCGTGGACGAGGAGTTCCAGATGGGCGGCGTCGGATCCTCAGGCCTCGGCATGTCGCTCCACTCAGACATCTGTGTCCCGTACTTCTTGAAGTACTGCACCGACGAGCAGAAGCAGCGCTGGCTGCCAGGCATCGCGTCGGGCGAGCTGATCACCGCCGTGGGCATGACCGAGCCCGGTATCGGCTCCGACCTCGCCTCGATGTCCACCTCGGCCATTCGCGACGGTGACCACTACGTCGTCAACGGCGCCAAGACCTTCATCACCAACGGGATCAACGCCGACCTTGTGATTCTCGCCTGCAAGACCGACCCCTCGCAGCGCCACAAGGGCATGTCCCTTGTGATCCTCGAGCGGGGCATGGAGGGCTTCGAGCGAGGCCGCAATCTCGACAAGCTCGGCATGCACTCCCAGGACACCGCCGAGCTGTTCTTCACCGACGTGATCGTGCCCGTTGAGAATCGCCTCGGCGAGGAGGGTCAGGGCTTCGCCATGCTGGCCGACAACCTCCCCCAGGAGCGCCTGTCGATTGCCATCAGTGGCGTGGCCGCCGCCCGGGCCGCCCTCGAGATGACGCTCGACTATGTCAAGAACCGCAATGCCTTCGGCCAGCCGGTCGGGACCTTCCAGAACAGCCGCTTCGTGCTCGCCTCGATCGCCACCGAGATCGACGTCGCCCAGGCCTATGTCGACGCCCAGATCCTCGCCCTCAACGCCGAGACCCTCACTGCCGCCGACGCTGCGAAGTCGAAGTGGTGGTGCACTGAGCTGCAGAAGCGGGCCATCGACAGCTGCCTCCAGCTCTTCGGCGGCTACGGCTTCATGAACGAGTACCCCATCGCCCGGGCCTACGCCGACGCTCGGGTGACCACCATCTACGGTGGCACCACCGAGATCATGAAGGAGCTCATCGGGCGCTCGATGGGCCTCTGATCTGATACCAGACCGATTCCTCGGAGGTCAGCCACTCGCCCATCGGGGCCAAGGTGGCAGGATGCTGAGATGAGGATCGCTGTGCTGACTGGTGGTGGCGATGCCGCCGGCCTGAATGCCGCCATACGATCCGTCGGCCGCCATGCCCTGCGAGGCGGCGACGAGGTCGTTGGCGTGCTGAACGGATGGGCTGGCCTGCTCGGCGACGGCGATACCCGACCCCTCGACGACGCGGCGTTGCTCGGCGTCCTGCGCCAGGGTGGAACTCTGCTGGGCAGCTCGAGGACCAACCCCCTTCGCATCGACGATGGCATCGCCCAGGTCGAGGCCGCCATGGCCGCCCATCGGATCGATGCCCTCGTGGCCATCGGTGGAGACGACACCTTGTCGGTGGCCGCCCGCCTCGCCGAGCGAGGTGCTCATGTGGTCGGCATTCCCAAGACCGTCGACTTCGACCTGGCGGTGACCGAGTACTGCATCGGCTTTGACTCTGCTGTGGCCATCGTCGCCGAGAGCCTCGAGCGACTCCACACCACCGCAGCGTCGCACCACCGGGTACTGGTCTGCGAGGTCATGGGCCGAGACACCGGCTGGCTGGCCGTCATGGGCGGCATCGCTGGCGGGGCCGACCTGTGTCTGATCCCCGAGTTCCCGCTCCACCTCGAAGAGATCGTGGCGCGCATTGCTGCACGCGACGCCCAGGGCACGACCTCCTCGATCATCGTGGTCGCGGAGGGTGCCCAGATCGCAGGACTGACCGCAGAGGCTGGCGGTCCGGCCGATGCCTTCGGGCACCAGAACCTGGCCCGCCGAGCCCTTGGCGAACGGCTGGCCGACGCCATCGAGTCCGCCACCGGCCACGAGTCCCGAGCCACCGTGCTCGGCCACGTCCAGCGCGGCGGGAGCCCGGTGGCCACTGATCGAATCTGGCCGAGTCGACTCGGCATGGCCGCTGTCGATGCCATCCGGGCTGACACCACCGCAGTAGCCGCCGCGGTGGTGGCCAACGCCGAGCAGCTTGTCCCGCTCGGCGACCTTGTCGCCGAGCAGAAGCGCGTCCCGGCTTCGATCTATCAGGTCTTCGAGGCCCTCAGCTGAGTCAGCGGCCCGCTGGCTGGTTCCACTCGATCCAGCCAAGGCCCTGACGACGATCTTGAGCGACGAAACGGGCCATGGACCGAGGGAAGCGGCTGACCTGGCCCTCGGGGCCCCGAAGGAGGAGCGGCCCGAACCCGAGGGGCTCGATGTCGAGTTCAAGTCCCGAGGGTTCATAGCGAGCGTGGCCCGAGGTCGGGAAGCCCTGCGGCCCCAGATCCTCGGTCACCTCCACCGTGTCCACCGCAAGCGTCGGGGCCTGGGTGTAGCCAAAAGCCATCCGCATCTCGGGCACCCGGATGTCGGCACAGTGGAACCGGGTGCCGTCGTCCAAACGGCCGGCCATCCAGCACCAGCCAAAGCTCCACCAGTCCCGCACGCCCCAGGAGTGATCGCGCTGGCCCGGACCGGCGATGTCATAGATCTCTCCGTCGAGCGTGATCGTGCCCTCGACCAGACAGGGAATCTCATACCGGGTGTGCACTCCGTAGCCATAGGGCTCGCCATCAGTCCGCCAGGTGAGGTCGATGCCAAGCTCGGCCGGCCGACCGGCCCCGTCATAGACCTCCAGCTCGCTCCCGAAGACCTCGGCCGGGGCGGTGGCCACCACCCGCATCCCCGCAAGGGCCTCGACGACCTCGATCGAGATCTCGGTGCCCGGACCTGACGCCCCGAGCCGAGGAAGATCGGGCACCGCCAGCTCATAGTTCGTGGACATGGCGATCAGCTCATCGGCCACCACTAGGGCTGTCGTCCACCAGACCACACCCTCATTCGGGTAGAAGCCCAATCGGACGTATCCACCCACCCGGCCCTCGGCGTCGACGACGTCGAGGTAGTACGACTCATTCCAGAGGGCATCGGCCGGAGCCACATGGCGCTGCTCATCGGCCGGGTCGACTGTCCAGTCATTGCTCATCTCGTCTCCTGTCATGGGGTCATGTCGTGGCTCAGTCACCCGAGGCCTCAGAAGGCATCAAGGGCGTCAAGGTCAATGGCGTGGTCGGCGTGGCGTCCCACCGAGCAGAGGAACATCTCGTCCCCGCGATCCGTGCGCTGCACCAGCATTGCCGCGCCCACCCCGAGGACCACCCCAGCCAGCGTGCCGAGGCGATAGGAGCGATCGAGCTCGGCTCGGCCGTAGCCCGTCACCCCGGCGCTGGCGAGATGACCGAGATACGCAGCGATCAATCCCTCCTCCGCCTCCCGGCGCTCGTGCGCCGGCAGGTTTCCGCCGAGGAAGTACGCGAGGTCATCGGCCGCCGAGCCCCAGACGCAGGTCTGGAAGTCGACCACCACCGGACGCTGCTCTCCGGGGACGAACAGCAGGTTGTCGAGCCGGAAATCACAGTGGATGGCTGTCTTGGGTCCCTCCTTGGCGGCGTACCAGTCCACCATCTTGGGGATGAAGCCCTCGAGGAGACCGACCTGCTTCGGCGTGAGCTGGGCTCCGTAGCGCTCGAGGAAGCCCGGGAAGACCCCCTGGACCACGCTGGCGGTAAAGGCCTCGAGCCCTGGTCCCCCCCGCCCGAGCCACGCCAGGCCAGCAAGGCCCGAGTCCTCCCAGCACGGTCCGTGGAGACCGGCCAAGTCCTCGAGGCATGCGGCGGCCTCCGCGACGCTGCACCCGTCGATCTGGTCGCCTTGGCGAGCGCCGACGATGTCCTCGAGCACCAGGGTGAACGTCCCCGCCTCGAGGTCGAGAGCGCAGAACAGCGCATCGGGAACGCGCATGGCGAGCCGCTCGGCGAGCTCGGCATAGAAGCAGACCTCGACCTCATAGGCCCGCATCATCTTGCCCGTCGATCGGCTGGTCTCGTCCGAGGAGGCGAACTTGGCGACGAGGGTGGACGGCACCCCGGTGCCCTCGATCGATATCCGGACAGTGTCGGCCATCTGGCCGGTGCCCACAGGCTCACTACTGATGGCCCGCACGCACGATCCTGAGGTGAGACGGCCTGCCTCGTCAAGCATCTGCTCGACCAGCTCAGCCGTCAGGTCACCCGGCTGAGCGAGGACGCGATCGGGGCCATGGAGCATCCTCATCGATCCCTCCCTCACGCATCCTGCTCGGTCTGGAGCGTCTTGGAGAGCACAGCGTGCATGAGGTACATCGTGGTGATGTAGCAGAGCTCGAGCATGGCCTCGTCGCCGAGACGAGCCCGAAGGGGCTCGAAGGCCTCGTCGTCCACTGCCCCGAGGCCGGCCACCATCTGATCGACCAGGACCACGACCTGCGCAGCCGCCGGATCATCGGGGATGCCGCCGGGAGTGTTCACTGCCTCGATCAGCGCCGGCTCGACGCCAAGGCGCTCAAGGCGCAGTCGGTGCTGTTCGGCCACGAACCGGCTTCCTGCGGCCACCCCGACGCGCAGTTGGGCCACCTCGCGAAGCACCGGGTCGAGGACACGACCGGGGTCTTGATAGAAGAGGAACCCGTCGACAGCATGCTGAAGCGCCGGTGGACTGTTGGCCATCACCGTCCACCAGTCCCCTGTCGTGCCATCGGCCGTGCCCGGATCGACCACCGGATCGCGGTCGTCAAAGAGATAGTCGTACATGGCCACAACGATTGGGGCCTCGGCCTCAGAGCGAGAGACCTGACGCAGCCGTGGCACCCGCTACCTCACCGGGCCGGCGGGCACATGGGCAATGTCGTCAGGGCCAAAGGCTCGCGTCCACGCGGCGATCTCGAGGAGGATGCCGTCGGGATCCTGGAAGTAGACCGACCGCACGAACACCTCGTCAGTCATCTCGGCGCTGATACCGAACTCGGAGTCATCGTGGTTGGCGACCTCCGAGCAGGCCACTCCGGCCGAGATCAGCCGCTCGCGGTACTCCTCGATCTTGTCGGCCGGGACACTGAAGGCCACGTGGTTCATCGACCCAATGGCGCTGGTCAACGACCCGGTATCGGGCCGCACGCCGGGACCCGAAATCCCCGGTACCGGCTCCGCGGCATCGGGGAACCAGAAAAATGCCAACTGGTCGCCACCGCCACAATCGAAGAAGAAGTGCTGGCCGAGGCCGAAGGGCAACTCGATGGTCTTGACCAGCGGCATCCCGAGGATCCGGGTGTAGAAGTCGACGGTGCGACCCATGTCGCGGCACACCAAGGCAAGGTGGTTGACCCCTCCATAGGCGAATGGTTCAACTGCGTCCTGGATCTCCATCGGCACCCCCCGGTCCGTCTCCGGACTCTAGTGGGAGCCCGGGATCGATTCCGAGCCCTCGTCCCGACCCGGGTGGGATCAACCGGTGGTCACCGACTCAGTCAGTCGGTCGAGATAGCGATCAACGACCAAGGTGATCTGCTCCTCCACGCCGGGCAGCCCGATCAGGCTATCGATCTGGTCGTCATCGACGACGTCGAAGAGCACCTCGTCCCACTCGCGTTCGTCACCGATGATCGTCCCGTCCGACGAGAAGCGCGCCACCGACGTCACGCCGGCCGGATCCACCGGGGCGGTTGCACCCGGGGCGAGCCGACGGACCCGCATCACATAGGAGCCGCCGGCTGGGATCTCAACGGCCTCGCCGACGGGAAGCCCGCCCACGATGACCGTGAATTCCATACCGGCGGCCTTGTGGACGTGCTTCTCCTTGAAATCGTCACGCTCTTGCATGGCGAAGAACGAGGCGCGAGAGGGGTAGCGAACGATGGCGATGCGGTCCCACGCCGGATCTCCCTCGACCTGGCGCTCGACATCGCCGAAGAAGGCCACCATGGCCCCGAGGTCCTTCAGCACATCGACCGGGGCGTAGACGTCATCGGCGTCCTTGCCCGAGATGACCGGGGCGTCATCGCCGTGATAGGCGGCCACCTGGTGGTACTTCATCAGGTTGATCATCCAGACATTTCCGTCCTCAGCCGGGTCCATACGGAACCACTTCTTGAGTGTGTCGACGTTGATCTGTCCATAGGTGTGCTCGATGCGCTCGGCCATGTCGTCTCCTCGGGTCCTGTGGGGTTGTCGGTGTGGTGGGTCAGTGAGCCTGTGGATTGCGGGGCCGCCGGCCGCGCTCGAGGTCCTCGTTGCGCTTGGCCATGCGCTCGAGGGTCACCTGGTGCGTGATGATCCAGAAGCGGTTCGCCTTCACGGCGTAGATCACGTCAGCCGCAACATCGGCCGGGTCCATCGCCGTGGTGCCCATCAACTGCTCGGCGAAGGAAATCGGAATGTCTCCGGGCACCGGCAGGCCCGACGAGGCCGGAGCATTGCGGGCCGACTCGAAGATCTTGGTGTTGATCAGCTCGGGGCAGAGGCACGAGACACCGACTCCGGTTCCCTCGAGCTCCATGGCCAGGCCCTCGCTCAATCCCACCACCGCGTACTTCGATGTGTGGTACGAGCCAAGCATCGGCGTGGCGATCAGGCCAGCCTCCGACGCGGTGTTGACGATGTGGCCCTCGCCCTGCTTGATCATCATGCGGGCGAACGCCGCCACGCCATAGGACACACCGAGGACATTGACACCGATGACCCAGTCGAGATCGCCCGGCGTGGCGTTGACATGGGTCTTGCCCGAGGCAACCCCGGCGTTGTTCACCAGCAGGTGGACCGCCCCGTAGGCGGCGAGGGCGGCCTGCTTGAGGGCCTCGACCTGCTCAGAGTCCGACACGTCACAGACGAACGCAGTGACATCCCCGCCCGCTGCGGACAGCCGCGCTGCCTCGGCTTCGAGCTTGGGGGCCTCGATGTCGGCCATCACGACCTTCATGCCCTCGGTGATGCAGCGCTCGGTGAGTGCCAGGCCGATGCCCGATGCGGCGCCAGTGATGACAGCGGTCTTATCCTTGAGATCTTTCATGGTGTGGCTCGTTCCGTCTGTTCGGTTGGTGGTCGGGGAAATCAGGACTTGGCGATGACCTCGGCGCCGAAGGCGGCGAGGGCGTCAGCGGTATCGGCGTAGTACAAGAAGGCGGGCACCACGACGCGGTCCACGCCGAGCTCGGCGAGGGCAGACACCTCATCGAGTGCACCGGGGCCGAACACACCCCGGCCACCACTCGTGATCTCGAGGGCTTCCGGGTCGCGACCGGCGTCGGCGGCGGCATTGCGGGCGATCTCGATCAGATTGGCCAGCTTGGCGTGGTTACCCTCGCCGGGGAAGAAGCCGTCACCGAGCCGGCCCGCCCGCCGGGCTGCCGCCTCAGAGTGTCCACCGACGTGGACAGGAATCGCTCCGTTGATTGGCTGCGGCTTCGAGATGCAGTTGGCGAAGGAGGTGAACGCTCCGGCATAGGAGGCGACATCCTGGCTCCACAGTGCCCGCAGGGCGCCGATGGCGTCGTCGGTGCGTGCCGCCCGCTCAGAGAAAGGGATTCCCAAGGCGTCGAACTCCTCGGCCAGCCAGCCGATTCCGACCCCAAGGTCCATCCGGCCTCCCGACAGGTGGTCAAGCGTGGCGAGCTCCTTGGCGAGGACCACCGGGTTGCGCTGGGGCAGGATCAAGATCCCGGTGGCCAGACGGATGGTGGAGGTGCGGGCTGCCACGAAGGACAGCCAGATCAGGGGGTCCGGAATCGGTGCCTTGTCCGAGCCAGGCATCTTGCCTGATCGGTCGTAGGGGTAGGCCGACTCGTAGCCCTCGGGGATCACCACGTGCTCAACGGTGGAGACGGATTCGAAGCCCGCTTCCTCGGCGGCCAACGCCATCTCGATGGCTGCCTCAGGCTCGGCGAAGGGTCCCGTGTTGGCGAAGATGATCCCAAACTTCATGAGGTGACCTCCTCGGTCATGGTGCAGGTGTAGCCGATGGCTGGGTCGATTCTGTTCTCCAACAGGTCGAGGAACAGCGAGCGGACCGCCTCGGCTCCGCCTCGATGCTCGAGGGAGAGCCATGACGGCACCCACGCGATGAATCGGCTCCACGCGTCGGCCACCTTACGGTTGAGCTCGACGCTGCCCCAGTCCTCGGTCCGCTTGGCGATCTGGCTTGGAGCAAAGAGGAAGACCGGACGGGGGCCCGGCAACGGGGCTCCGTCGAGACTCGGTGCCTCATCCCAGTGGGTGTCCCCGACGATCATCGAGTGGACAAGGAAGTCAGTCAGGCGAGCGTGCACGGCCGCCACGGTGCCTTGGTTGCCGGCGACGTCGACGAACACCGTCGGGACCAGCGGCAAGTCGCCCGCCTGGTCATAGGTGACCACTTCGTCATAGATCCCGATGGCCTCGGTGAAGGCCCGGTTGGCGGCCGAGGTCATCCCGACCACCGTGATGCCACGAGCCTTGGCCAAGAAGGCAGCACCGAGGGCTGTCTTCGCTGATGCCGAGGAGATGACCACCCGCTCGGCTCCGAAGTCCGCATTGTCCTCGAGAAAGTCATCGATCACGAAGGAGGTGAAGAAGAGGGGGTAGAGGAGCATCTGGAGGTCCGCCGTGGCCTCGGAGTAGCTCGGGTCCTGCTCGCAGCGCCGGAGCGAGTTGTAGGCATTGGCCAGGTGCGCCCGGTGAGCGGAGACGTCCGAGACGGTGAAGGGGTTGGCCGATCCCACGGTGACCACTACCTCATCTGACATGGGCAGGTAGCCAAAGAGGAGCTCACCGACGGCGACATCGGCGGACCGCGTCTCTGTCACCCGGGCGAAGCCCCACACCGGCACGCGGCCCCAGACGGTGTCGTCACCGGCCACTGGGTCCGATGCCGGGAAGAAATCCCAGTAGGAGAGCATGTCGCCAACCACGGCATAGGAGACGTTGTTGGACGACAGTCCGAAGCGCTCCACGCGGAGGCGGGCCTGGTCCTCGGCCAAGGGTGACACTGCGGGCTCAATGATCCGCAACTCTCGGAAATTTCCTCGGTTGATCTCGACGTCCACGCGTCCCCCTTGTTGCCTCGGTGATTTGTCACGCTAGTTGCCATAAGATTACGAATCAACAGGAGGGACCCGATCTAGGCTCCCGACTACCTCTCCGGGAGATCTCATGAGCACATCGACCTACTACCTCTACGGGATGCCCGCATCCCTCTATACCGCGAAGGCTCGCTCCTATCTCCGCACCCACCGTATCGACCACGTTGAGCGGGCCGTCGGCCACCCCCACTATCAGCAGGACATCATGCCAACCATCGGGCGGTTGATCATGCCAGTCCTCGAGACCTCATCGGGCCAGCTGGTCCAAGACACAGTCGACATCATCGACTTCCTCGAGCAGGCCGAGGGCCTGCAGTCGGTCGTGCCCGATACCCCGGTGCAGCGCTGCGTGGCGCACGTACTCGAGATCTTCGGAGGAGAGGGCCTCCTTCGGCCGGCCATGCACTACCGCTGGAACTTCGATGAGGAGAACCTCGACTTCCTCGCTCAGGACTTTGCCGGAGCCATGATCCTCGGCGGCGATGCGGCACAGCGCGCCGCTGTCTTCGCTCTCGCCAGCGACCGCATGCGCTCGGCGGCGGCCATCTTCGGGGTCACCCCGGACACCGAGGCGCTGATCGAGTCGTCCTATGCCGAGTTCCTCAGCCTCCTCAGCTCCCACCTCGAGCACAGCCCCTTCCTGCTCGGAGGCCGCCCAACCATTGGCGACTATGGCTTCATGGGTCCGCTCTACCCCCACCTCGCCCGCGACCCCGCCCCGTCGCGCCTGATGAAGCAGACGGCGTGGAGGGTCTGGCGCTGGACCGAGCGGATGAACTCCCCACTGCTCGACGCTCCCGAGTACGGGGAGGTTGACCCTGAGCTCTTCGCCGAGGACGAGATCCCAGAGACCCTCACCGCCCTGCTCCGCTACATCGCGGTCGAGTGGGTCGACGAGATCTGCGCCCAGGTGGCCTGGCTCGACGAGTGGCTCGGACATGCCGACGACGTCGAGACCGGAGGGGTCGTCGGTGGCAAGCCGGCACGCCGGACCCCGGGCAGCGTCACCTTCGCCTGGCGGGGCACCGAATTGACCACCGGCGTGTTTCCCTACCGCCTCTACGTGCTCCAGCGTCTCCAGGCCGCCTATGGCGATCTCGACGACGAGGGACGACGCTCGGTCGATGTCCTCTTCGCCGAGGTCGGTCTCACTCCATTGCTCACCCTGCGGGCTCGACGCCGAGTTGATCGAGTCGACAACCGCGAGGTGTGGGGGCACGAGCAGGACCCTGCCCTATAGGCGAAGTATTCGCTCAGCCTTCGTCGTGGGACTCGACGCCGCGCTCCTCATCGATCGGTGAGAAGTTGAAGTTCACACCTCGGCAATCACTGCACCGGTCGTATTCCCAGACCTCCTCGGGCGGGACGGTCGTGGCGCAGACATAACAGTTGATGAAGGTGGACCGACGACGACGCTGCGCCATGGTTATCGCTGCCGCCACCTTGGCACTGGTGGCGAAATCGGGTGGGGCACCCGTGCGAAACTCCCACGCTTCGAAGGTCGAGCGACCCTTGAGTGGCCGATAGGGGACGGGCAACAGACCGTCCCACCGCTGGGCATAGGGTGCGACCTCCACCGTCCATTCTCGACGGCTCAGGGTGATGAGCACCATCGGTCGCTTGGCACCGAGCACGAGCTGGCTGAGCATGCCGGTGTAGATCCCCGACTTCGAAAAGTTCCGTCCCTTGCGGCTCCCCTCGTAGTACTCACCCTGGCAGAATTCCTCTGCCGGGGCGAAGCCGGCGAAGTTGTTGTCGATTGGCCCCGACCACAGTGCCCGTCGCCGGAAGATAGCGGGATCAAGGCGGAACTCTCGGCACAGCTCTTGGATCGGGATGCTCATCTCCATGGCCGGCAACCTAGGTCGAGGGTGTCACGACCCGGGCAGCCTCAGATCGAGACCGCCAATGTTGCATTGAACACGTGACCGAATCCCCGGGTATCGCCGACGAGTCCGTTGCGCATCATGTTCATCATGTAGGCCACGGTCAGCTCCGCTTCTTGGTCCATGAAGATGACCGATCCCCCGTACCCACCCCAAAAACAGGCTCGATCGCCAATGGGGAGCAGCGAGCTCGACAACCCGTAGCCCATGCCCATGCGCATCGGCAGCCCGAGGACGAGGTCCGTGCCATCGGCCTGGGTCTCGAACACTCGATCGACCATGGCCTCGCTCAGCAATCGAGTTCCGCCAACCTGACCCCGGCCGGTGATGAGGGACTGGACCAGTGCCACCGAGGCGGCATTGCCGTGGCCATTGGCCGCCGGCACCTCTGCGGCTCGCCACCAGCGATTGAGCGGGGCGGAGGAGTGCAGTCGGGGCGATCGGAACGTCCGCATCGCGATCGAGTCACCGGGGGCCTCTTCTGGGATCACCTCGTTCAGCGGGATCACCAACGAGACTCGGTGCTCCTCGGATTCGGGCAACCCGATGAAGAAGTCAGCCCCCAGTGGTGCGGCCACCTCGGCGGCGAACCATTGCCCGATGGTGATGCCCGTGATGCGTCGGACGATCTCCCCGATCAGGTTTCCTTGCGTGAGCGCGTGATAGCCCGACGCCGTGCCTGGCTCCCACCAAGGAGCTTGAGCGGCCAGCGCTTCACAGACTCGGTCCCACTGCGAGATCTCCTCGTCGACGAAGAGCTCATCGAGACCACTCAGACCAGCGGTGTGGCCCAGCACGTGGCGCACCAGGACCCCCTCTTTCCCGGCCTGGGCGAACTCCGGCCAGTACCGGGCCACTGGGGCGTCGAGGTCGAGTTCCCCTCGATCGGCCAGGATGAGGGCACAGACAAATGTCATGGTCTTGGTCGTGGACCAGACATTGACCAGCGTGTCGGCCTCCCACGGTCGGGTGCGCTCGGCGTCGGCGAACCCGCCCCAGAGGTCCACCACGACCTCCCCCTTGTGATGCACGCAGATCGACGCGCCGCAGTCCTCGCCGTCATCGATGCTCTTTGACAGTTCAAGCGCCAAGGCCTCGAACCGCTCGTCGCATACTCCGTGGATCTCTGCCATGGTTCCCCCCTCGTCTCCGATGATCTTGACCGTACACACCAATCGACCGACTCGACCGCCAAGGGTCGTCGCGGCTCAGAGGACGGGCGAAAGTCCTCCATCGAGGTTGATAGCCGTTCCCGTCACGTAGCTGCTTCGCGCAGAGAGCAGGAAGGTCGCCAGGTCGGCGAACTCGGCCTCGGTCCCGACTCGACCGAGCGGGATCCCGCCATTGGTCGCCATCGACCGGTAGAGCTCCTCGACGTCTTGTCCAACGGTCCTGGCCAGACGCACCCACTGCCCCGACCGGATGAGGCCGATCACGACGGCATTCACCCGGATCCCTTGGGGGCCTAGCTCCTTCGACAGCGTCTTGGTCAATGCCAGGCCCGCCGCGCGCGACACCGAGGTCGGCGAGGACCCGGCCGGCGGCGCCTTCCCGGCGGTGGCGAGCACGTTGATCACCGATGCAGAGCTGCTGGCCTCGAGCAACGGCAGGGCGAGGCGGGTCAAGCGGACCGCCGCCATCAGCTTGAGATCGAGATCAGCCATCCAGTCCTCATCGGAGGTGGCCGCCAGTGTGCCCGCTGCCGACCGCCCGGCATTGTTGACCAGGCCATCGAGTCGGCCGAAACGATCCTCGACGGCCCTGATGAGCCGCTCGAGGCCGGCGAGTTCGGTGACGTCGCACTCGACGGCGAGCACCGCCCCTCCCCGCGACGTCAGCTCGTGCTCGACCTCGGCCAGCCGCTCGATCGAGCGGCCGCAGAGGGCGACCGAAGCGCCCTCATCGACCAATGCCCCGCACAGGCCGCGGCCGAGGCCGTCGCTGCCCCCGGTGACCAGGACCACCTTTCCAGCGAGCTCGAGATCCATCTCATGCCTCCAGTCGTCGAGAGAGGGCGAGGACCCTGACGTTCTGATCCGTCTGCGTGTCGTCGTCGAGCAGGTACACGAGCGGCGTCGTCCCCTCGAGTCCGGACGTGGTCCCCGTCATGGTGAGCAGCAGGGTGGGGGACCCGCTTGGCCCCAGCGCCGTGCATCGGCCCTTGGTCTTGGTCGGCACCCAGCTTTCGACCGGGGCCATCGACCGAATCAGCCATGGCCCAATCGCCGTCGAGGCTCCCCGCTGGCCGGCTCGGGCCACCTCGGTGTCGCTCCTGCCCCACCTGACGTCTGGAAACCCATGCTCCGGCAGTGCCATGGTCCAAGTCTCGCACCTCGCCCCTGCGTCCGCATGACCACACTTGACCTCGGTTGACCTGCCGGTAGGTTCTAGGCATGCCGGAGCCGATGCCCGATCCCCCTGCTGCGGCCGGAACCATCAACGACGAGCAGGCCACCAGCACCATGGTCCGGCGGCTGGCCCTGGTGGTGTTCCTCGAATGGCTCGGTGCCGGGGCGATCATCCCGCTGTTCCCGCTCTTCCTCAAGGACCACGGCGCCTCACCGTCGCTCATCGGCCTGACCATGAGCGCGTTCTTCCTGGCCGGCCTGCTCACGCAGTTTCCAGCGGGTCGTCTCGCCGATCGCATCGGCCGTCGGCCGGTCCTCGTCGGCGGGCTCTTCGTCTATGCCGGGGCCTGCCTCGCCTGCATGCTCCCGGTCTCGACCTGGGGGTTCATCGCGCTGCGCTTCATCCAAGGTGGAGCAGCTGGCGCAGTCGAGGTTGCCAGTCTGGCGCTCGTCTCGTCGAACGTGCCCATCGAACGCCGCGGTCGGGCCATCTCGCGGATCTTCTCCGCTCAGCTGGCCGGGACTGCGGTGGGTCCCCTGCTCGGGTCGTTGGCTGGCGTCCACCACATGTCGCTGCTCTTCTTGGCCACGGCGATGGCCTGCACCGTCGCCGCCATCCCCGTGCTGACCAGCTCGACGATCCGCTCCCACGATGTCATCCATGTCCATCACGAGCCTCTTGTCCGCCTCGTCATGTCCCGGGCTCTGCTCGGAGCCGTCTTCGGGGCGATCACGCTGGGCCTCGGCATCGGCGTCTACGAAGCGTGTTGGACCCTGCTGCTCAATGATCGCGGAGCATCCTCGGCCATCATCGCCCTGTCATGGACGGCGTTCAGCGTTCCCTATGTCTTCTTCGTCCGCGCCGCCGGGTGGTTCGCCGACCACTCGGACCGTCGTGCCCTGGCCGCTCTCGGTCTGCTGGTCTCGGTGAGCTTCTGCATCGCCTACCCCTTCGTGACCTCGATCCCGATCCTGCTGGCCATGGGATTTCTCGAGTCCATGGGGTTTGCCTTTGCCCTGCCGTCGCTCCAGGCGATGATGACCGAGGGTCGCACACCACGCGAGCTTGGCCGAGTCCAGGGCATCTACGCCTCGTCGCAGACAGGGGCCATCGCCCTGGCCTCGGCAGTGGCCGGCGTCCTGTTCGGGATGCACATGTTCCTACCCTTCCTGGTCTCCGCCGGCCTTGGCCTCCTGCTCACGCTGGCCCTCTTGGTGACGTGGGCACCGCTCGACGGCCACGCCCACCACGAGGCGCCGACCACGGGCTCCTAGCGCGCCTCGGCCACCAGCCGGATCGCCCACGCATCGTCCGGTGGCTCAACCACCTCGACCAAGTCGAATCCGGCTGCGTCGAGCACCGATGGCCACCGCTGTCGCTGAGGAAGCCACAGGCGCAGCTGGCGCCGAGTGAAGGAGTCCGGACTTCGGACCGTGCGATCGACCACCAGCCGCTCGGTAACCGGATCGAAGCGCCGGACGTCTTCTTGCACCCAGTCGCCGCTCACCAATCTGATCGGCTCCGGATCGCTCCCAATCTCGTGGGCGACGACAACCGGGTCGAGCGTGTCGACAACAAGGGCAGCACCCTCGAGGAGGCCTCCGCGCAGGTGTTCGAGTACCCGGGCATTGCCCTCGTCAGACAAGAAGCCGAAGGTGGTGAACCACAGCAGGGCCCCCGCCGCGGGAGGATGGACCACCTCGGCCGTGAGGTCGGCGACCCGCAGGTCAAGCTGCACCCCTCGATGCAATGCCCCCTGAGCCGCCCGAGCTATCTGATCAGGATCGGCGTCGATGGCCACCACGTCGTGACCGAGGGAGGCGAGGCGAACGGCGATCCGACCGTCACCACAGCCTGCGTCGATGATCCGGGAGGGCCCATCGAGACCGAGGAGACCGAGGACCTCGGCGGCCTCGAGGTCAGCTCGCTCCTCGGTCAGGTAGCCCTGATGGAACCGGTGGTCGTCGGCGAGGAACCGAGCATCGAAGGCTTCCATCCCGATATCTTCGCCGACTGGTCAATGACGCGAGTTCGAGCGCGACGATGGCGCCCCGCCAAAGCAGGGCGCCATCGTCAGAGTGGCTGATCGCCGGGCTAGCTGAGCCAAGTCTGGGTGACGAAGAACGTCCCCTGGTCCTGGCCGAGCGCCGGCTGGCCTGCTGGCGTCTTGGGGTTGGCCCAGTTCTGCACGTTGGGCTTCGACACCAATGCCCAGATTGCCCGATCGAGCCAGACATAGGGGATGTCAGCGCCGAGCCGCTCGTTGATCTTCTTGAACGCAGCGGTGCGCACCTTGGCGTTGGTCGATGCCATCCCGGTTCGGAAGGCCGCCTCGATCTGCGGATCGGAGTTACGCGCCATGTTGATCGAGATGCCAGCCTTGGTGGCGGTGGTCGGCGAGAACCAGACGTAGTTCAGGTCCGGGCTCATGCCGCCGAATTGGCTCCACTCAGTGGCCTGGAAGCTTCCCGAGAGTGCGTTGTTGATGAGCTCGTTCTGCTGCATGGTCTTGATCGTCACGTTGACGCCGATCCCCTTCATGACCTGCTGGGCATACTGCGCCTGACGCAGGTTGGTCGGTGCCGCCACGCTGTTGAGTGTGAAGGCCAACGGCTTTCCGTGCTTCTTGGCATAGGCGGCGGCCAAGGTCTTGGCCTTGGACTGGCTGTAGGCCGGGTACGGCGTCTTGCCGTAGTAGGGCGAGCCGGGCTGGTAGATGCCAACCGAGGGGGCGGCGATGCCCTGGTCGATGATCTTGGCGTAGGCCGCCGCACTCGAGCCCGTTGCCACGATGCGCCGAGCCTCGATGTCGTTGAACGGTGCTGCCGCTCCGTTCAGCATGATGCAGTTCACGTTCGGCGAGCCAACCATCTTGCCGACGTTGTTGGTATAGGCCCACTTCTTGTTGCCGCGGAAGGTCTTGATGTTCTTGGGATCCGAGGTGTGCATCATCTGGATGGTTCCCGACTGAAGAGCCTGAGCTCGGGCCTGCTCATCAGGGATCGGCTTGATGGTGACCTGCGAGAGATAGGGCAGTCCTGGACGCCAGTACTCCTTGTTGGCCACCGCAGTGAAGTGGTCGTTGACCTTCCACTCCTTGAACACGAAGGGTCCTGTGCCGATCGGGTGGTCACTGCCCTGGTTCGGGAGCTTGAGCATCGAAGGGGCGTACACGAAGCAGATCTGCTGCTCAGCCATGGTGATTGGGAAGGTCGCCCAACCGTGGTACATCGTGATCTTGACCGAAAGCGGACCGGTCTGCTCGTAGCTCTTGACCAATGGGCGGATGGCGATACCCACCAGCGGGCTGTTGTAGTACGAGTCAATGTTGGTCAACAGGGCGGCACCGTCACATGGGGTGCCGTCGTGGAACTTGATGTTCGGTCGCATGGTGATCGTCCACTCGGTGGCGTCGGCGTTCGACGTCATCGACTGAGCGAGGTACGGGACCGCCTGGCCCTTGGTGTTGATGATCATCAGCGGGTCGTAGACCAAACGGGCGTAGATGAACCCTGCGGTGTCGAATCGCCCCGAGGCCGGGTTGAAGCCCTGCTCCTCGGCATCGAGGCCGATGGTGAGGGTGCCGCCGCGCTTGGGCTTGGCCGTGGAGACGCCATTGAGACCCTTGCCATTGCTCTCGACTGCACCAGCGAGGTCGGCCGACAGCAGGTCGACGCTTCCTCCTGCCACCACGAGGCCCGAGGCGGTTGCCGCACCACGAGCAAGGAACGACCTGCGATCGAACTCTTGAGTCACTGAAATCCCCCTTGGATCTGACGAAGCACCTCTGCACTTCTTCTCTGCATTTCCTAGCACCTCGAACGGGCGAATGGGAGGGCAATCCCCAAAATCGGCCGGAGCGACAGCTCTGGTGACCCGCCATCAGCAGCGTCCCCCTCGTGGGTCGCTCGCTCGGCCACCATGGGAAGAGAACTCCTCAAAGAAAGTTGGTGATCCGGCCGCCATGACCGACACCCATTCCAACCTTCCCGTTGGAGACCTCCCATTCCATGTCGAGCAGCACGGTATCGACCTGATCCCGGCATCGGAGCGATGGGCACGCCCACGTGACCTCGGAGCGCTGTGGGCTGGTGCCAGCATCAATGTCGAGTACTTCGTCTACGGCGCCCTGCTGATGACCTTCGGATTCTCGATCTCCCAGGCCCTCATCCTGATCGTGATCGGCAACCTCTCGTGGCTTCTCGTCGGCCTCTGCTCCCTCCAGGGTCCGACCACTGGCACGACCACCTTCGGCGTCAACCGGGCGACCTTCGGAGCTCGGGGTTCACGAGGACTGGCCCTGTTCAATTGGGTCACGTTGATCGGATTCGAGATCGAGGGCTTGATCCTGATCGTCGGCGCCTCTCTCGTCCTCGCCAACCAAGGTGGCCTCCATCCCGGGACGCCACTCAAGGTGGCCATCGTCGTCGTCGCAGTGGCCATCCAGACACTGCTGCCCCTGTTCGGCCATGCCACCATGACCACCGTCCTGCGGTGGCTCATCGCACCCTTCATCGTGATCTTCGGCGTGGTCGGCCTCCTCTCTATCGGGCATGGCCATCTGGCGGCCGGGACGGGCACCGGGGTGACCTGGCAGCTGTGGTCGCTGGGCCTGGCCTTCACGATCACCTTGTCGGGGCTCAGCTGGACCGAGTGCGGCAACGACTTCTCGCGCTACCTGCCGGCATCGACCTCCAAGGCGGCCACCACCGGGTGGGTGTTCCTCGGCACGGCACTGCCGCAGATCTGCGTGATGGCCATTGGTGCCATCTCCTTCGTCGCCATCGGCGGAGCCGACTGGACCGGCGCCAATCCGTTCACCGCACTCGGGGGAGGCCATGTCCTGCCGGCTTGGTTCATCTCGGTGTTCATGATCGCCGCCATCGTGCAACTCTTCGGCGTCAACAGCCTCGACCTCTACTCCTCCGGCGTCACCCTCCAGGCCCTGGGCCTAAAGCTCCGCCGCCCCCAGGCCGTCCTGCTCGACAGCGCCCTCTGCCTCATCGCCACCCTCTACGCCGTGCTCTCCTCATCCTTTGCCACGCTGCTGCGCGACTTCGTGGCCTTGGTCATCGTCTGGATCGCCCCATGGTGCGCGGTCTTCCTGGTCGACTGGGTCCTGCGGCGAGGCCACTACGAGACTGCAGACCTGAGGTTCGGCGGCCCGAGCAGCGCCTACGCCACAACCGGCGGCGTGAACGTGGCGGGGTTCGTGGCGATGGGTGCCGGGATGCTGGCCGCCCTGCTGACCCTCAACTCGACCGTCCCGCTGCCCTCTTGGCTCCACCCCTTCGCCTCAGCCACCGCAACCGGCCACGCGCTGGGGGCCATGTCGGGCGGGGATGTCAGCGTGTTCGCCGGGATGCTGGTGGCCGGAATCGTCTACCTGCTCGTCGGCCGAGCCACTGGAGTCGTGCGTCCCACGTCCCCGATCCACGACCAGCTCAGCCCTCCCACACCTCGCTGAGGTCGCCGTCGGCCGACCGTTCGAACACGGGGATCTCCCCCAGGGAACGGACAAGGTCGGCATCGTCACCCAACGCCGTTCGCCAGGTCGCCCCCTCAGTGAGCAAGCATCCGAGGGCCACGGGCAGGCCACCGATCCGTCGCACCAAGCGCAGTGCTGCGGTGATGGAGCCACCCGTCGAGATGACGTCGTCGATGATTGCGACCCGCCGGCCGGCGACCACCCTGATGCGCTCCCGATCGAACAGCAGGCGCTGCTCCCCAGCCGTGGTGATCGAGACCACCGGCTCCGACTCGCCGTCGGCCAGGTGGATCTTGGGCGTCTTGTGCAAGATGGCGTAGTCGTCGAGACCCAAGGCTCGGGTGGTCTCGATCGCCAGCGGAATGCCCATCGTCGCCACCGTGACCACCACCTCGACCTCGAGGTCGTCCAGCATCGCCGCCAGCTCGGTCCCCGCTTTGGCGCAGAAGGCCACCCCATGGTCGACGGTGATCATCAGGGCGATCGCCAGCGTCTCGCTCAGCGCCACAACGGGCAGATCGATGCCCTGTGAGCCGATGGTGGTGTGGTGGAGACCGATATGCGCCATGGGTGTTGGTTACCCGACCCTCGATCGAAGCGCAAACGCTCCGGTGGTCGCTCCCGCATCGCGTCGGCTGCATTCCCTTGTCGATTATTCCTTATTGATTGTCAGTCGCAAGTATGTAACGGTGATCTCCATGAGTACCCCACCTTCGAGTCCCATCCTGAGTGAATACCGCGGGATGGAGGCGACCCATCTCGCCCATGCCCTCCTCGAGTTTCGCTCGTCGTCACCGCAAGACTCCCGCTCCACACAGATGGCTCGGTGCACCGTCTTCTTGGCCAAGCAAGCCGATCTGGCGCTGGGCGGCATCGGGCTCAGCGATGCCCAATACCGGATGCTGTGTCTCCTGAGCCGGGGGACATTCTCGTCGTCCGTGGCGGCGAGCATCCTGTCGGTCAGCCCACCGAGCGTCACCTCATTGACCGAGGGCCTCCTCGAGCGAGGTCTCGTCACGCGGAGCTCCGGCGCCGGAGACCGCCGGCGCGTCGAGTTGTCGCTCACGAGCGCCGGTCGTTGCATGCTGAGCGCGGCCGATGATGCGGTAGCGGCCCGCCTCATGGCTGTCGCCGAGATGGTGGAGAATCAGGATCGGCGAGAGGCCTCCTTCGACGCTCTGGTGTGGTGGGCCGAAGGTCTGCGGAGGACGGCCGCCAACCTCTGCCCCTAGTGTCGAAGGGGTGCGCGCCACCGGATTGACCGATCGGGCGACGTCTGCGTTCGAGCCAATGGGGGTAACCGCCCGCTACCGCCGTCCGCCGGCGTCGGTCGACCCTGACGCCTCCAAGAGCCGGACCCGGCGCATCTGGCCGCTGCTGCGGGCTCGACGGTGGCCATTCTTCACCGCCATCGGCCTGTCCTTCCTCAGCCTGGTGCTCCAAGTCCAGGTCCCGAACCTGCTCAACCAAGCCATCGACCGCTCGGTCCAGAGCCACTCGGTCCCCCTCGAGCACTACGTGATCATCGTGTCCATCATCGGTGGCCTAGTCGGGATCTGTGGCTTCTTCTCCCGCTGGCTGCTGTTCCGGGTGGCCTATGACTTCGAGTTCGACCTGCGGAACCTCATCTATGAGCACCTGAGCGGCATGTCGTTCTCGTTCTATGACCGGGTCCAGTCCGGCCAGCTCATCTCTCGGGCCAACTCGGACATCCGCTCGGTGCAGATGTATGCCACCTTCGCTCCACTGATCCTCGTGCAGTGCTGCATCGGGATCGTGGCCTTCTGCTTCATGCTCTCGATCAGTGTGCCACTGGCCCTGGTGGCCATGTCGGTGATGCCATTCCTGTTCTGGGCCGGCATCCGGATGCGCCACGTGATGTTCCCCATCTCCTGGATCATCCAAGCCCGTCTGGCCGAGGTCGCCACCCTCACCGACGAGAACGTCAACGGGGTGCGCGTGGTCCGCTCCTTCGCCCAGGAGGGCCGCGAGATCGCCCAGCTGTCCGACGCTTCCGCCGCCGTGGCCTGGGCGTATGAGAAGGACGCCGACCTGCGTGCCCGCTTCACACCGATCATGCAGAACCTGCCCCAGGTCGGCTTGGCCCTCGTGCTGGCCTTCGGTGGATGGATGGTGATCCACGGCACCGTGGGCGTCGGCGCCATCCTGGCCTTCAATGCGTACCTCCTGATGTTGCAGGCGCCGTTCATGATGCTCGGCATGCTCATCATGATGGGCCAGCGGGCCAGTGCCTCGGCCGAGCGGATCTTCGAGGTACTCGACGAGCGACCCGACGTGGTCGAGCGACCCGGGGCGGTTGACCTCGAGGTCCCCGCCGGGCGAGTCGAGTTCTCCGGGGTCACCTTCGGTTACGGCTCTGGCGCTCCGGTGATCGATGGGGTCGACCTTGTCCTCGAGCCGGGCGAGACCGTGGCGCTGGTCGGACGGACGGGGTCGGGCAAGTCGACCATTGCCCGGCTGTTGCTGCGGTTCTATGACGTCGAGGCCGGCACCATCACGATCGACGGCACCAACGTGGCCGACACCACCCTGCCCTCACTGCGCGCCCAGGTCGGAGTGGTCACCGACGAGCCATTCCTGTTCTCCGCCTCGGTCGCCGACAACATCTCCTATGGCCGACCTGATGCCAGCCGAGATGAGGTCGTCGCTGCAGCCACAGCGGCCAATGCCCATGGGTTCATCAGTGATCTCGCCGAGGGCTACGACACCGTGGTGGGCGAACGGGGCTACACCCTCTCGGGCGGCCAGCGCCAGCGGATCGCCATCGCCCGGGCGCTGCTCGTCAACCCACCCATCCTCCTGCTCGATGACGCCACCAGCGCCATCGACGTCCATGTTGAGCAGGTCATCCACGAGGCCCTCGAGGGCCTGCTGGCTGGCCGCACCACCCTGGTGGTGGCCCACCGCCTCTCGACCATCGCCCTGGCCGACCGTGTCGCACTGCTCGAAGGCGGCCGCATCACCGCCACTGGGACCCATGAGGAGCTGCTGGCCACCGTGCCGGTCTACGCCGACGTGCTGGCCCACGTGGCCGACGATCCGGCGGACCTTGATCCTCTCGAGCACCTCGACGACCAGGGTCTGGTGCACTGATGGGCTGGGGCGCCGCAGGTGGTGCGGGCGGGTTCGGCGGGGTCCCGATGGGAGGATCCCACAAGGCAAGCGGCCAGCCCGGCCTTCCCTTCGCCGGCATCCCGAGCGAGCTCCAGGCGGGCGTCGATGCCATCGTGGCCAGCGAGCCCGAGCGAGCGACGAGCTCGTCAGACTTCACCTCGCTCCCGACCACCGACGAGCAACAACGTCTCACGCTCGTCGCCCTGCTCTGCGAGCACCCCACCCTCATGATCTGGTCGGCCCTGCTCGTCGTCGTCGTCGCCATCACCAGCCAGCTCGGCCCGACCCTCACCGCCTACGCCATCAACCACGGAATGACCGCCGGCCACCTCTCCTTCTCAGTGGTGGTCTGGTGCGCTGTCATCTATCTCGTCGTCGTCGGAATCGGCTCCCTGGCCCAGCAATCCCAGGTCAAGGTCTCCGGGCGCCTCGCCTCGCGAGTCATGCATCACCTGCGGATCCGAGTCTTCACGCACCTCCAGCGGCTCGGCCTCGACTTCTACACCGAGGAGAAGGCCGGCGTCGTCATGACCCGGATGACCAGCGACATCGAGAACCTCCAGCAGCTGCTCCAAGACGGCCTCAGCCAGTTCGCCCTCCAGGGGCTCACCATGATCGTGATCACGGTCATCCTCTTCACCCTCAACCCCCTGCTGGCCCTGCTCACCGTGGCCATCGTCATCCCGCCACTGCTCGCGATGACCCTCTGGTTCCACCGGGCCTCGGAGCGGGGCTACGAGGCCGTGCGCGATGGCATCGCCAACGTGATGTCAGATCTGTCGGAGTCACTTCACGGCGTGCGCGTCGTCACCGCCAACAACCGCAGAGCCCACAACGCCATTCACCACCGCAATGTGGTCGGTGAGTACCGCGACGCCAATGTCGCCACCGGAGCCATCAATGCCATCTATGGCCCCGGCACCCAGGCCATCGGGATCCTCGGTCAAGCCCTGCTGCTCGGAATCGGCGGCACCATGGTCCTCCACCACACGCTGTCGATCGGTGCTCTCGTCGCCTTCTTCCTCTACCTGAACCGCTTCTTCCAGCCCATTCAGCTGCTCGTCCAGCAGTACAACGCGCTTCAGCAGAGCCAGTCATCCATCCTCAAGCTGCGAGGCCTCCTCGACACCGAGCCCTCCGTTGCTGATGCCCCCGACGCCACCGAGCTCGAGGCCATCGACGGGGCCATCAGCTTCACCGACGTCTCGTTCGGGTACCTCCCCGACACCCCGGTCCTCACCGACATCAGCCTCGAGATCACCCCCGGTGAGACCATCGCCTTGGTCGGGCCCACCGGTGGTGGCAAGTCCACCCTGGCCAAGCTCATCACCCGCTTCTATGACCCCACGAGCGGGATCGTGGCCATCGACGGCCACGACCTGCGGACGGTCACCCAGCAGTCGCTCCGCCGCCAGCTCGGCGTCGTGCCCCAGGAGGCCTTCCTCTTTGCCGGAACCATCCGGGACAACCTCGCCTATGCCCGGCCCGAGGCCACCGATGCCGAGATCGAGGATGCCATCGACCGAGTGGGCCTTCGCGAGCTGATCGACGGCCTGGCCGACGGGATCTCCACCGTGGTCCACGAGCGAGGCCAAACCCTCTCGGCCGGCGAGCGCCAGTTGCTGGCCCTCGGCCGGGCCTTCCTCGCGCACCCCCGGGTCCTGGTCCTCGACGAGGCCACCTCCTCGCTCGACCTGCGCTCCGAGACGGCGGTCGAGCGGGCGCTCGACGCCCTGCTCGAGCAGCGCACCGCCATCCTGATCGCCCACCGGCTTTCGACGGCCGAGCGAGCCGACCGGGTGGTCGTCGTGGTCAATGGTCGCATCGCCGAGATCGGCACCCACGCCGACCTCGTCGCCCAAGAGGGTCGCTACGCCTCGATGTTCGCCACCTGGGAGTCTGCCGGCGGCGGCACTCGCTAGGCCGAGAGGCCAGCGAGGGAAGCGACCTTGTCGAGCAACTCAGGGGCCACCTCAATGGGCAGGTCGTGCCCCATGCCCTCGATGACCCAGTGCTCAGCGTGAGCAATCGCCTCGTTGGTGGCCTCACCGCCGGCGGGGATCACGAGGATGTCGGCATCGCCGTGGACTACCAGCACCGGCACGGTCAGACCGGCGAGCCCGGGACGACGATCGGGCGAGGCCAGGATGGCGGCGAGCTGGCGAGTAGTGCCCTGCGGGTGGAAGCCACGGTCGAAGTGCACCTCGGCGCGCGCCCGGATGCCCTGCTCATCGAAGGCGAAGCCGGGCGACGCGATCACCCGCGACGTGACAATGGATTGCTCGATGGCGGCCTCGCGCTCGGCGACCGGTGGAGCCATCAGCGCTCCCACCGCCTCGTCGGCCGGGGGACTCACCGCCGGGTCCGGTGTCGACATGATCGAGGTCAGGGTTCGAGTGGCTGAGGGGAAGTCGATGGCGAACTGCTGGGCGATCATCCCACCCATCGACACGCCAAGGATGTGGGCGGATTCGATGCCGAGCGCCGCCAGAAGACCCGCAGCGTCCGCCGCCATGTCGGCGAGGAGATAGGGGGCGCTGCCACCCGTCCCAAAGAGGAGCCCCGCCACGTCCGGTTCGCCGTGCTCGTCGAACCACGTCGACTGACCCACGTCACGGTTGTCGAAGGAGATCACGAAGAACCCCCGGTCGACCAGACCGGATAGGACGTAGTCGGGCCAGTCGGTCATCTGGGCCCCGAGACCGTGGATGAGCAGCAGCGGCTCGCCGCTCGGGTCGCCGGTGGTCTCGTAGGTGAGGGTGATCCCGTTCGATGCAATGGTCGCCACGTCTGGCCTCCTAGTCGGTGTGGCACCGACGCTAGCGACTCGCCGGCGCATCGGCACGAGCCAGGCTGCGATGCGTACCATGACGCCATGGACCTCGAGGAGCGCATCGACCGGCTCGAGTCGATCGAGCAGATCCGCCAGCTCGTCGCTCGCTATGCCCTCTGCGTCGACACCCGCGACCTCGAGGGCCTCGTAGGGCTGTTCGTCGACGATGTCAGCGTCGGTCGTTTCGGCACCGGGCGAGCGGCCCTCGCCGAGTCGTTCCGCCAAGGCCTAGAGCCACTTGGCCTGACGATCCTGCTCGTCGGAACCCACGTGATCGACCTGGTCGATGCCCAGCATGCCTCGGGCGAGGTCTACTGCACGGGGGAGATCGACCGTGACGGGGAGCTGTTGCGCCAGGCGATCTTGTACCGCGACACCTATCGGCGCGACGACCAGACCTGGCACTTCGTCCGCCGCACCCATCTGCTCTGGTACTCCGCGCCGATGGGCGTCGACCCTCGGCACCTGCCTCCCGCCGACTGGCCCACGGGCCATGTGGGCCGCGGGACCCTGCCCGAAGCCTTCCCCACCTACCGAGAATTCCACGGGATTGAGGGGTCCGAGAATGAAATCTGACGGACCGTCAGATTTGGCGATACCCTCGTGGCACCACCGTGAAAGGGGAGCCATGACTGCCACCTCCGAGTCTGGGATCACGATCCCGAAGATCATCTCCGTCGACGACCACGTGGTCGAGCCGGCCCACCTGTGGGAGACCTGGCTGCCCGAGAAGTACAAGGCCACAGGGCCCCGCTCCGAGCGCCGGGGCATCGGCTCCATGCGCCACATCGGCGGCGGCACCTATGAGCAGTCCTTCGACGATGATGGACCCAAGGCCGACTGCTGGATCTTCGAGGACCTCGTCTACATCAACAAGCGCCACGTGGCCGCTGCCGGGTACGCACGCGACGACATGTCGATGTCGCCCATCACCTACGACGAGATGCGCGACGGTTGCTACGACCCGGTGGCGCGCCTCGCCGACATGGACGTGAACCACGTCGAGGCCTCACTGTGCTTCCCCACCTTCCCGCGCTTCTGCGGCCAGACCTTCACCGAGGCAAAGGACCGCGACTTGGGGCTGGCCTGCGTCAAGGCCTACAACGACTGGATGGTCGAAGAGTGGTGTGGCGACTCGAATGGGCGACTCGTCCCGCTGCCCATCATCCCGCTGTGGGACCCTGAGCTGGCCGCTCAAGAGGTGCTGCGCAACGCTGAGCGGGGGGTGCGCGCCGTATGCTTCTCGGAGATTCCGCCCCATCTTGGACTGCCGAGCATTCACTCAGGCGAGTGGGACCCCTTCTTCGCCGCTTGCGCCGAGACCACCACGGTGGTCAACATGCACATCGGCTCGAGCTCGAAGATGCCAGCCACCTCGGCTGATGCTCCCGCCGCCGTGGCCGCCACGCTGAGCTTCGGCAATGCCATGGCCTCGCTGGCCGACTTCCTGTTCTCGGGAGTGCTCGTGCGCTACCCCACGTTGCGACTCGCCTATTCCGAGGGCCAGATCGGCTGGCTGCCCTACATTCTCGAGCGGGTCGACGCCGTCTGGGAGGACCACCGGGCCTGGGGTGGCGTCGCCGACACCATCCCCGAGCCTCCGTCCACCTACTTCCACCGCCAGGTATGGGGCTGCTTCTTCAAGGATTTCCACGGCCTCGCCTCGCTCGACGTGATCGGCGATGACCGGGTCACCTTCGAGACTGACTACCCCCACACCGACTCGACGTGGCCCGACACCGAGGCCATCGCCCTCGACATGGTGGTCCAGGCCGGCCTCACCCAGGAACAGGTCAACAAGGTCATCCGCAACAACGCCATCGACCTGTACTCGCTCGACCTCCCCAAGGCGTGACTCGGCACTTCGACGTCGGGGACGTCATTGGGACCCCGGGAAAGAAACCACTCGCTGGCATCCGCATCTTGGCGCTCGAGCAGATGCAGGCCCTGCCCTTCGGCACCCAGCTCTTGGCGCGGCTCGGGGCCGAGGTGGTCAAGATCGAGTCCCCGGGCTCAGGCGACCTCGGCCGAGGATCGCTGCCAGCCATGGTCGACCCGCATGGCCGGAGCGTTGGGGCGACCTTCCTGCGCAACAACCTGTCGAAGCGCTCCATCGCTATCGATCTCAAGTCTGAGGCCGGTCGCCAGCTGGTCCTCGACCTCGCCCCCCACTTCGACGTGGTGGCCGAGAACTTCCGCTCCGGCGCCATTGAGCGCCTAGGCCTCGGATGGGACGACATCGTGGCCGCCCACCCGAGTGTGGTCTATGTCTCGCTGTCGGGCTTCGGCCACGCCATGGACGGCACCGGCGATTCGCCCTATCGAACCTGGCCGGCACTCGCCGCGGTGGTCGAGGCCATGAGCGGCATCTACGACATGCGCCGACCCGAGGGCCAACCGCCCGTGGTCTCCCCCATGGGTGCCGTTGGTGACATCTCGAGCGCGCTCTTCGCCGTGATCGGCCTGCTGGCTGCCCTGCGTCAACGTGACGCCACCGGACGGCCCCAGCGTGTCGACATCGCCATGTTCGACGTCCTCGTGGCCATGGCCGACATCGTCATCAACTTCTCCTCGCTCGGTGTCCACGGCGGACTCGGGGCCGTGGGAATCATGGATGCCTTCGCCGCCAGCGATGGCTATGTGATCGTCCAGGTCATCCGCGAGGCGCAGTGGCCGGCCTTCTGCTCGGTCTTTGGCGCCGAGGACTGGGTCGACGATGAGCGCTTCGCCACCCGGGCCACCTGGCGAGACCTCATGGAGTCCGACATCCGCCCCCGGATCGAGGCCTGGGCGGCACACCGCACCAAACTCGAGGTGGCGGAGGCCTTCACCGCCGCCGGATTGACGTCGGGACCCTGTTTCACCGACACCGAGGTGGTCGAGGACCCCCACCTCGCCGAGCGGCACATGATCGTGGCCATGGAGCGAACCGACGGGGTGGCTGACCCGGTACTGATCCCCGGCAACCCGATCAAGATCGAGGGCCTCGCCGAAGGACCCGAGCGTCGGGTCCCCTGGCTCGGCGAGCACACCGACGAGGTCTTGGCCGAGGATCTCGGCCTCGATGCCGACGCCCTCGCCCGACTGCGGGCCGACGGCATCATCGCCTGACCCTCTCGCCCACCGCGCCTCGCGCAGCACAGCCAGGACTCCTGGACGGAGAGCGACCTCCTGCCCGCAGTCGACTTCGACGATGGCTGCCTCCGCTTCACCTGAGCGACTCGGGTGCTGCTCCACCATCCGTCCGGAGCAGCGAGGCGCCTCTTCGGTACCGTCCATGAGGACCGACACCTGCTCCCCCTGGCTCTGCGGCGGGCCAACCGACCCCAGGTGCGCTCCCTCGGACGGGTTCACCGCTGAGGAGGCCACCGGGTCATCGGCTCCCTGCTTGGCACCCCACGGACCGGTCTTGTGGGCACCACCCCTGCGGGAGCGATCCGTCGAACCTGAACCGACGCACGCTCCTGCACTCGGGTGCGGTCGACTATTCGTCGTCCGATCCCTCGCCTGCCCCTCCGAGCGGATCGCCGGTGATGAGCGGTGAGGCGGAGAGCGAACGGGCCCCGGCGAGCAGCACAACGACGCCGATCGCCTCGATGACGATGGCGGGAGGAGTGTGCGCCAGGGTCTCGTGAAAGGCCACGAGACCGATGACCACACTGAGCATGGGGTTCACGATCACCATGGCCGCTCGGGAGGCCGCCACGTGACCGGCGCGCAGCGCGTGCTGGAAGAGGACGAAGCCAAGACCCCCGGTCACGACATAGCCATAGAGCCCCGGCGAGGTCAGCAGATGGCTGGCCGGAGTCTGGCCGATCGACTTCGACATCGCTGCTTGATAGGCGAAGGCCGAGGCCGCTGCCGCCCCAAGGAGTGCCGCTCGGGACCACCCGTGGCGCATTGAGCCGACGGCCCACAGAAGGCCCACGAGGACGAGGGATCCGAGGGCCAGGCCGACCTGCCAGCGAGACGACAGGACCCCTTCGGTGCCGCCGGGATGAGCGGCGAGGAGGAATGCGGTGAGGCCGACCACGATGGCGACCGAGCTGAGCCACTCCCG
>Ga0114958_10000403_pt1 | contig 36772 bp, 31 predicted proteins | sample C_130208_EF_Meta_FD_89577 | JGI IMG/M metagenome (GOLD analysis project Ga0114958, IMG submission 89577) | Freshwater microbial communities from Lake Croche, Canada to study carbon cycling - C_130208_EF_MetaG | ecosystem: Environmental > Aquatic > Freshwater > Lake | place: Lake Croche, Canada... | reverse complement strand
GGGTCGGGGCTGTTGTCCACGTCGAGCAGGATCGCGTGGTAATGCTGCGCCCCACCGTGCTCGATCAACCCGCCCACATCGCCCAGGTGGATTGCCACCCGCGGGTCGTCGAGGAGTCGGCCGTTGACATCCGCCAGATACTCGCGGTTCCAGGCGATCACCTCGGGCAGCAACTCCGCCACCTCGACCACCGCATCCGGCGGGCACAACTCCAACACGCGCCGCAGCGTGAACCCGAAGCCCAGCCCGCCGATCAGAATGCGCGGCTTGGCTGGCAGCGCGGCGCAGGCGATCTCGGCCATTTGTTGTTCCGAGGCGGCCGCCGTCGTGCTCATCAAGGGCACCCCGCCGATGCGCAGGAAATGCTGGCCGTCGTGGCGCTGCAGCACTAACAGCGATCCGTCGGGCGTGCGGCAGGTGGCTAGCGTGGTGGTGGGCTTCATGTGCGGAACAAACCCCACCCTCGCCCGCCAGCCCATGCCTGGAAAGCGAAATTCGCAATCCTTGTCCTTGCCAAGCCGCCAGCGTCCGGGTAGTCCTTGAGCCCACCGCGTCAAGCGACTGGTCCCGTGGTCCAATGGATAGGACGATGGCCTCCGAAGCCGTAGGTGCGTGTTCGATTCACGCCGGGACCACCAGTCAGAAAAGCCTTAGAGCTAGGTGGCAGACCATCCGGCAATCCCCAAATGGAGCAGCCCGCGATCCTTGAATTTTTTCAGTGATGCCAGCGGTTCTCAGTGCCTTCAGTGGTTTCTTTGACAACTGCCTGGTGCCCAACTTCGGAATCCGGGTGTTCCATCCCGTGAATCCGCGGGCTCGCCCTTGCCTCCCCCCGGAAAAGCTGTTGGAATCCATCCGCGCTCACGGCGGGCGCATGACACTCCGCCGAGAGCGCCACCTTTCCGCCCATGTCCGACGCATCCCCCGAGCAAATCGCCGCCTTCATCGCCCGCTGGGAAAACTCCGGGGCGGCCGAGCGGGCGAATTACGCCAGCTTCCTGAGCGAGCTTTGCACCCTCCTCGACCTGCCGCGCCCCGATCCGTCCTCGCCCGACAACTCCCAGAACACCTACGTCTTCGAGCGGGCCATCACCCGCAGGAATCCCGACGGCACGACTTCCACCGGCTTCATCGACCTCTATCGCCGCAGCTCGTTTGTCTGGGAATGCAAGCAGGGCGTCTCTGATTGTAGCGGCGGGGTGTCACCGTCGCTGTTTGCCTGCGCAAGTGGCGCGCTGGAACCGCCCGTGACAACCAGCGACGCTCACAGAGCGCCGCTACAGGGCAACGGCAAGACCGGGCACGGCAAGCGCGGCACCGTCGCCTTCGACAAGGCCCTGGAGCGCGCCTACCACCAGGCACGCGGCTACATCACCGCCCTGCCTGCCGAGGAGGGCCACCCGCCGTTCCTGATCGTTTGCGACGTGGGCCACACCATCGACCTCTACGCCGAGTTCACCGGCACCGGCGGCCAATACGAACGCTTCCCCGATCCCGTCTCGCACCGCATCACCCTGCCGGACCTGCATCGCCCGGAAATCCGCGAGCGCCTGCGCCAAGTCTGGCTCGATCCGCATTCGCTCGACCCGTCAAAAGTCGCCGCCGCCATCACCCGCGACATCGCCGGCCGCCTCGCGGTGTTGGCCACGTCGCTCGAAACCGACGGCCACGACCCGCAAGTCATCGCCGGGTTCCTCCAACGCTGCCTGTTCACCATGTTCGCTGAGGACGTGGGGTTGCTGCCCGAGGATGGCTTCAAAAACCTGTTGGATCGCATCAAGGACACGCCGCAGGGATTCCCGGTGATGGTCTCCGGCCTGTGGCGGGAAATGGCCACCGGAACCGAATTTTCCGCCCTGCTGATGAAGAAAATCGCCTGCTTCAACGGCGGGCTGTTTGAAAACACCACCGCCTTGCCGGTCTCCGCCGCGCAACTGGCCATGCTCATCGACGCCGCCGCCAAGGATTGGAGCGCCGTCGAACCGTCAATCTTCGGCACGCTTCTAACTCGCGCCCTCGATTCGCGCGAACGTCACAAGCTCGGGGCCGAATACACGCCCCGCGCCTATGTCGAACGCCTGATCCGCCCGACCATCATTGGCCCGCTGCGCGACGAATGGGACGCCGTGCGCGTCGCCGCCGCCACCCTCCACGAGGAAGCCGACAAAGCCGAAATCCAAGCCGACCAACTCGAAGCCGACGCCAAGGCGAAATTGGCCGCCGGTGCCACCGACGATGCGAAGCAACTCGGAGCCGATGCCGCGCGCCTGCGCAAAGAAGCAGTGAAACGGGATGCCGAAGCGCTCCAACAAGTCATCGACTTCCACCGCCAGCTCTGCAAGTTGCGCATCCTCGATCCCGCCTGCGGCACCGCCAACTTCCTCTATGTCACCATGGAGCACATGAAGCGGCTCGAAGCCGAGGTGCTCGAACTCATCGCCGGATTGGGTGGCCATACCACCTTGAATATGGAAATGGACAAATTTCGTGTCCGTCCCACGCAATTCATCGGCCTCGAACTCAAGAAGCAAGCGGTTGCCATCGCGCAGCTCGTGCTGTGGATCGGTTATTTCCAGTGGCAGCGCAAAACCACCGGCAAGGCCGATACCGGCGAGCGCCCGTTGTTGCCCAAGGACAAGAGCATCTTTGAACAGGATGCCGTGCTCGCCTACGACGCACGCATCCCCCGCCGCGACCCGCAATCCGGAGATATACTAACGGTCTGGAACGGCTACACCACCAAGACCCACACCGTCACCGGCAAGGAGGTGCCCGACGAATCGGCCCGCCGCGCCCTCTTCGATTACACCAACCCGCGCCGCGCCGAATGGCCGCAGGCGGATTACATCACCGGCAATCCGCCGTTCATCGGGGCGTCCCGCATGCGCGAGGCGCTTGGCGACGGCTATGTGGAAGCCCTGCGCAAAGTCTGGAAAGGCGACGTGCCCGAATCCGCCGACTTTGTCATGTTCTGGTGGCAAAAGGCAGCCGAAGTCGTCCGCGATGGCAAAGCCAAACGATTCGGCTTCATCACCACCAACTCGATTCACCAGACGTTCAACCGCCGCGTGATTGAGCCGTTTCTAACCGCCGCGAAAACCCCGCTGCACCTCGCCTACGCCATCCCCGATCACCCTTGGATTGATTCCGCCGACGGTGCCGCCGTGCGCATCGCCATGACCGTCGCCGCCCCAGGCCATTCCGCAGGCATCCTCGCAAAAGTCACTTCCGAACAAGCCCGTGATGACGGCGAAAATGCAGTGGTGATGGTCAAGACTGGCGGCACACTTGCCGCCAATCTTCAAATCGGCGCGGACGTTTCATCCTGCGGGCCTCTCCAGTCCAACTCGAGACTCAGTTGCCCCGGCGTCAAACTCCACGGCTCCGGCTTCATCGTTTCAACCCAAGAAGCATCTCAACTCGGACTCGGCACTATCCCCGGCATTGAAAAACACATCAAAGGTTACCGCAATGGCAAGGATCTCACGAATCGTCCTCGCGATGCCAGGGTCATCGACCTATTCGGGCTAACGGAAGAAGCGGCACGGGATCAATACCCAACTCTTTATCAGCACGTTCTCGTCCACGTCAAACCGGAGCGCGATCAGAACAACCGCGACACGTATCGAAAGAATTGGTGGATTTTCGGCGAACCTCGCCGCGATTTTCGGCCCGCTCTTGATGGACTTCCTCGCTACATCGCCACGGTTGAAACCAGCAAGCACTGCTTCTTCACTTTCCTGGGCCAAGAAATCCTCCCTGATAATATGCTCATCGCAATCGCGAGCGACGATGCATTCCATCTTGGCGTATTTTCGTCCCAAGTTCACGTTACCTGGGCTCTAGCAGCAGGCGGACGCCTCGGCATGGGCAATGATCCACGCTATAACAAATCCCGTTGTTTCGAGCCCTTCCCGTTCCCCGCCCTCGAAGAAGGCGAGTTGAAGCAGCGCATCCGCGACCTGGGCGAACGTCTCGACGCGCACCGCAAGCGCCAGCAAGAGTTGCATCCCGACCTCACGTTGACCGGCATCTACAACGTGCTCGAAAAACTCCGAAGTGGTGAGCCCCTAACACCCAAGGACAAGGCGGTTCACGACCAGGGCCTGGTGTCGGTGCTCAAGCAGATTCACGACGACCTCGACGCCGCCGTGTTGGAAGCGTATGGGTGGGGCGGCCTTTTGGCCGAGACACAAGACTTCAAGACGCAAGACACAAGACTGGGAAGCTCCGCCCCGTGCATGCTTCCTTCTTCCTCTTCTCTTGCGTCTTGCGTCTTGCCGTCTTGTGTCTCAACCGCCGACACCCTCGCCCGTGGCGGACCCGCTGCCGAAGCCCTCGAACAACTCATCCTCACCCGCCTCGTCGCGCTCAACCACGAACGCGCGGCCGAAGAAAAGCGCGGCCTGATCCGCTGGCTGCGCCCGGACTTCCAAGCCCCCGCCACGGCCACCGCCCACCAAGCCGAGATCGGCCTGGGCGACGACACCTCTGGAAATCCACAATCCACAATCCATAATCCACAATCTCTCCCCGATTGGCCTGCGGAACTGCCCGCGCAAGTGGCCGCCCTGCGCAAGCTGTTGCCCACCGTCGGCCCAGATCCCGACACCCTCGCCGCGTGTTTCGGGCGCAAGTTCAAGAAGCGCACCGATCAAATCACCGCCATCCTCGACACCCTCAAGGCGCTGGGGCACATCCTCTGAAAAAGCGGGAAGTTGAAAGCGGAAATTCAGGCCAGCCATTCCACCTCTTCCTCTGATTTCAGCTTTCAGCTTTACCCAAGCGTCATGGCGAAGATTGAAGTTGCGACCCTGCCCAGGATGGGTATGGTTTGTCGGTGCCACGGAAAATCCGCGACCTCCTCAAAGATCTGCGCAAAGCGGGATTCATCCTCGTGGATGGCGGCAAGGGGAGCCACCGGAAGTTCCAAGGAAAAGCCGGAAAAGTCGTCGTGATAGTCCCCGGACGTGATGGCGACGACGCCCGACCCTAACTCGAACGCCAGGTTCAGGAAAAAATCAAAGAATCAGAGCAATGAAAATCACCCCGGAAATCCGCCGCCGCGCCGCCGCCTATCCCAAGGCGGTGCGTTGGAGCGATGAAGAGGGTGTCTATATCGGCAGCATCGAAGGGCTTTGTGGCGACTGCGATCACGGCAGCGACCCGGTTGTCGTATTCCGCACCCTCAAGCGCTTGGCAGAGGAAACCATCGCCCAATGGGACGCCGCAGGTTTGACCCTGCCAGATTCTCCATCGCCAACCCCTACGGCAGTCGATCCCGCTACCATCCGTAGCTCGATGGGAATCAGTCAGACCCAGTTTGCCCACTCATGCCTGTAATCAGTGGTAAAAAAAGCCGCCTCACCTGATTTCATTTTCCCGTTTAGGTTCAATTGAAATACTGACCTTCCCACATCTTGGACAATCCTTTGGAATATTGGATGAGTTCGATAATGGCCATGGCCGAGGCCCAGCTGAACGCGATGACCGCGGCGGTGATGGCGAGTTTCCAGGCGAGGTGCCATTTCGGGTGCCACCAGACCGAGGGCAGCGCGAAGGGCGGAAAGGTGAGGAACATCACCACGATGAACGAGGTTTTGAAATACCATGGCAGCGCCTGATCCGGACTAACCGGCAGGGCGGGCGGCAGCGCGCGCCTTGAGTCATCGAGAAACTCCAGGCAGTGCTTGCACTTGATCGCCTCGTCCTGGATTTCCTCGGCGCAATAGGGGCATTTTTTCATGGCAATGGGACGTGACCGACACAGCCGAATTCCAGCTTAACATCCGCGGCGAGGGAAGCGGATTGTGGCGCAGCGGCAGATTTGGGGTGCATGACAAAAATTCAGTCATTGCTGGGTGATGGAGGATGCGCCATCTTGCGGCACGGCACGGCCCATGCGCGCCGGCCCCGCGCCATGATCCCCACCGACTCGCTGCTCGCCGATTTCCCCATCCTTGACCAATCGATCCATGGTCAACGGCTGGTCTATTTGGACAACGCGGCGACCACCCAGAAACCGTTGGCGGTGCTGTTCGCATCGCGCCATTTCTACGAGGCGATCAACTCCAACATCCACCGCGGCACCCACCAGCTCGCACGGGCTTCGACTGAGGCCTATGAACAGGCGCGCCAGACGGTGGCCAACCACCTGCACGCCGCCACCAGCGACGAGGTGATCTTCACCTCCGGCACCACCGCGAGCATCAACCTGGTAGCCAACATCCTCGCTCTCTCGGGCCGGATCACGGCGGGCGATGAGGTGCTCATTTCCACCCTCGAGCATCACTCGAACATCGTGCCGTGGCAGATGCTGTGCCAACGCACCGGGGCCACCCTCAAGGTCATCCCCTGCCACGACGACGGCTCGCTCGATCAGGACGCGTTCGGCGCGCTGCTCGGCGGGCGGGTGAAAATCCTCGCCCTGACGTGGATCTCCAACGCCTTCGGCACGGTCAATCCGGTCGTTGAAATGATCCGCGCGGCCAAGGCGGCCGGCGCGCTGGTGGTCATCGACGCGGCACAGTCGGCGGCACACCTGGCCATCGACGTGCAGGCCCTCGGCGCGGATTTCCTGGCATTTTCCGGCCACAAGCTCTACGCGCCCACGGGCATCGGCGTGCTGTGGGGCCGCGCGGCGCTGCTCAATGAACTGCCGCCATGGCAAGGCGGCGGGGAAATGATCAAGGAAGTCACCTTTGAGCACACCCGCTACAACGACCTGCCATTCAAATACGAGGCCGGCACCCCTAACATCGAGGGTGCCATCGCCCTGGCCGCCGCGCTGGACTATGTCAACGCCCTCGGCATCGGCGCCATCCACGCCCATGAAACCCAGTTGATCCGCGCCGCGGCCGACGCGCTGGGCGACATCCCCGGCATCCGGTTCTACGGGCCGGAGGACCGCTCGGGCTCGCTGTCCTTTGCGGTGGACGGCCTCCATCACTACGATATCGGTACCCTGTTAGACCAAATGGGCGTGGCGGTTCGCACCGGCCACCACTGCTGCCAACCGTTGATGGCGCGCTTCGGCATCAACGGCACGGTGCGCGCCTCGTTCGCCCTCTACAACACCGCCCAGGACGTGGCCACCCTCGCCACCGCCACCCGCAAGGCGGTGGCCATGCTCCGTTAGATCAACACCCCACACCCATGACCATCATTCTCGGCATCAGCGGCTCCATCGCGGCCTACAAGGCGGCGGATCTGGCGTCACAACTCGTCAGGCAAGGGCACGAGGTGCACGCCGTGATGACGCGCGCCGCCACCGAATTCATTACGCCGCTGACCCTCCAGACGCTGACGCGCAACCGGGTGCTGGTGTCGCTGGAGGATGAAAAACACTCGTGGAAGCCCGGCCACATTGAACTCGCCGACCAGGCGGACCTGTTGTTAGTCGCGCCGGCCACGGCCAATGTGCTCGCGGAGTTTGCCCACGGCCTGGCCCCCGACTCGCTGTCCTCGATCTATCTGGCGCTGCCGCGCACCACCCCGGTGCTCATCGCGCCGGCCATGAACGGCAAGATGTGGCTGCACCCGGCCACCCAGCGCAACGTCCAACATCTCCAACAGGATGGCTGCGCCTGGGTCGGCCCGGCCGAGGGGGACCTCGCCTGCGGCTACGAAGGCATCGGCCGCCTGGCCGCCGTGGAGGAAATCCTGGCCTGCGTGGCCGCGATGTCACCCGACTCAGATTTGCACCCCATCACCGGGCAACCGAGCGTGATGGTGGGTGAGTGCAATGACACCCGAGCCCACCGCTCGCATCCCTAACACCCAGCGTGGTGCGCACGGTTTGGCCGCACGCCGCGCGGGCGAGTCTGGAGACACGCGCCCGGGGCTCACTCGACCGGGTCCAACTCGGCGTGGAGCGCTTTGCGGGTTGCACGAATGCCACGGCGTGGCAGAATAACCCGGCAAACCAATGACAACCGAAGACCTGCAAGAACAGATCGCGCAATCCAGTGGCTGGATTCAAGCGGTGAAGGATGAAATGGGACGGGTCCTCGTCGGCCAGGAACGGCTGGTGGACCGCTTGCTCATCGGCCTGCTGTGCAACGGCCATATTCTGCTGGAAGGGGTGCCCGGCCTGGCCAAAACCCTGGCCGTCAAGGCGCTCTCGGGCTCGCTCCACGCGTCGTTCGCACGCTTCCAGTTCACGCCGGACCTGCTGCCCGCCGACCTGGTGGGGACCATGATCTATCACCCGCAGGCCACCACCTTCGAACCCAAGCTCGGGCCGATCTTCAACAACCTGATCCTGGCCGACGAAATCAACCGCGCCCCCGCCAAGGTGCAGTCGGCCCTGTTGGAAGCGATGCAGGAGCGCCAAGTCACCCTGGGCGACCGCTCGTATCCGCTGCCCGAACCGTTTCTGGTGCTCGCCACCCAGAACCCCATCGACCAGGAAGGCACCTATCAGCTACCCGAGGCCCAGCTCGACCGGTTCCTGCTCAAAGTGACGGTGGGCTACCCGAGCAAGGACGAGGAGTTGCTCATTCTCGACCGGATGGCCACCTCCACCCCGCCCTATCGGACCCAGTGCGTCGCCACCCCCGAGCAAGTGGCCGCCTCGCGCGCTCTGGTCAACGCCGTGTATATCGATCCGGCGATCCGCAAATACATCGTGCAAATCATTCACACCACCCGCTTCCCGGGGCTGGTGGACGCACCGCTCAAAAACCTGGTGCGGGCCGGCGCGTCGCCGCGTGGCACCATCAATCTGGCGCTCACCGCGCGCGCCCTGGCCTTCATGCATGGCCGCGCGTTTGTCACCCCCCAGGATGTCAAGGACATGGCCCTCGACGTCCTGCGCCACCGCATCCTGCTCACCTACGAAGCCGAAGCCGAGGAAATGACCACCGACGCCATTGTCGAGCGCATCATGAATCAGGTGCCCGTGCCGTGAGGAAGAGATTTTGAATTTTGAATTCTCAACTTTGAATCCAAAATCCAAAATTCAAAATTTAAAATTCCACATCAGCAGTGCCGACGGACGAACAGATTGAAGAAATGATGGGGCGGGTGCGCAAGCTCGAGATCAAGGCGCGGCGCTTGGTGCGCGAGTCGTTTTCCGGCGAGTATCTGTCGTCGTTCCGCGGGCAGGGGCTCGATTTCGATGATTTTCGCGAGTATCAACACGGCGACGAGGTGCGCTTCATCGACTGGAACGTCACCGCGCGCATGAACCAGCCGTATGTGCGGAAATTTCATGAGGAACGGGAGCTTGCAGTGGTGCTGGCCGTCGATGTCTCAGGCTCGGCCGACTATGGCAGCGTGGCGCTGAGCAAGCGCGAGATTGCGGCGGAAATCGCCGCAGTGCTGGGGTTCAGTGCCTTGCACAACGGCGACAAGGTGGGGCTGGTGATCTTCGCCGAGGAAACGCTGCTGTTCATTCCACCGGAAAAAGGCAGCCGCCACTTGTTGCGCATGATCCGCGAAATCCTCATCGCCAAGCCCGCCCACCCCACCACCTCGGTGGCCGGCGTCTGCGATTTCCTGGTGCGCACCCTGCACCGCAAATCGTTGGTGTTCCTGATCTCGGATTTTGCCGCAGACCCCCTGGACCGCCCGCTGGGCAAGCTCGCCCGCAAACACGAAACCGTCGCCTTGCGGGTGCTCGACCCGTTAGAGCGACTCCTGCCCAAGGCCGGCCAGGTCGTCCTGATCGACCCCGAGACCGGCATCCACACCCAAGTCAACACCGCCAACCCCAACCTGCGCATGGGTTATGCCAAACTCATGCGCCGGCAACAGGAGGGCGTGAGCGCGCTGTTCAAGAAACACGGGATCGACTCGGCGGATCTCACCACCGATGGCGACACACTGGCCGAGCTGCACCGACTGCTGCGGCGCCGCAGCCGCCAACGCTCCCGCTGAACCCAATGGACGGCCCCACCCACAACCTGCAATTGCTGGACCCCGCCTCGCCCGAGGCGTTGCTGCCCGATGCCAGCTTGTGGCCATGGCTGACGGCTGCGGCCGCCGTCATCGCCGTGCTGGGGTTGCTCACGATCCTAGTGGCCCGCAGGAAACCACCACCCGCGGCATCTCCCCGCGCCATGCGCAACGCAGCCTTCGCCGTGGCTGATAGAGCGTTGGCCGCCACCCCCACCGGCGACGCGCGGGATGCCGCCCTCCAAGCCTCGCTCATTGTGCGTCACTATCTGGCGGCCGCGGCGGGCGACCCCGCGTTGTATCAAACCCATGAGGAATTCGTCGCGCACCACGATGCGTTGCAGGCCGTCACCGCGGCCACCCGCGCCGCCGCGCAGGCCGGATTCAGCCGGCTGGCGGCCTTGAAATATGCGCCGGATGTGCCGGCGGCAGCCCCGGCGGAAGTGCTGGCAGAGGCCCGTGAATTGCTAGAAACCCTGCATCACGGGTTCACCGCATGAGCGCGTGGTTCGAACATTTCCGCTTTGCCCAGCCCGCTTGGCTGTTGCTGCTGCTGCCAGCCTTGGGGTTACTGGTGTTGCGGCGAGGCCGGGGCGCGGAGGCGGCGGTGGTATTCCCGAATCTCTCGGTGCTCATCAGTCTCGGCCAGCGCGCGCGACGCACGGCGGGCGGCCTGGCCCTGCCGCTGGCCTTGCTCGCGCTCTTGCTGGCCATCCTCGCCATGGCCCGGCCCGTCTGGCGCAGCGAATTGCGCAGCCGCACCGCCAGCGGCATCGATATCATGATTGCCTTCGACGTTTCGCTCTCGATGGACATCGAGGATTTCACCGACCACGGCGATCGGGTCAAACGCATCGACGTCGCCAAAAGGGTGGTGGATGATTTTATCACCCGCCGGCCCGACGACCGGATGGGCTTGGTCGCCTTCGCCGGCCGGCCGCGGGCCGCCAGCCCGATCACCCTGGACCACAAGTGGCTGCGCCAGGCGCTCGGCGAGCTGCGCTTGAACGATTCGGACAACCTCGGCACCATCCAAGACCAGGGCACGGCCATCGGCTCGGCCCTGGCCGCCGCCGCCTCCCGGCTCGACACGCGCGACGCCAAAAGCAAAATTATCGTGCTCATCACCGACGGGGCTAACAACTCAGGCAAGATCTCGCCGCTGGAAGCCGCCGAGCACGCCAAAACCCTCGGCATCAAAATCTACACCATCGCCATCGGCACCACGGAGGGCCGGGTGGACCGCAGCATCATGCGCTTCCCCTATCAGGAGTTCGACCTCCCGACGCTGCAGAAAATCGCCGCCCTCACCGGCGCCGAGCACTACTGGGCGCAGGACCTCGAATCGCTCAAGCAAACCTTCACCACGATCGACCAACTCGAAAAAACCGATGCTCAAAGCCTCATCCTAACCGATGATATCGAGTTGTTTCCCTGGTTGCTCGGGCTCACGCTGCTCGCCGCGCTGGCCGCGACCAGCGCCCTCGCCCTCCACCCGCCACCCGCGCCCTGATCCGGTGAAATTCGCCCAACCCGCCTGGCTGATCCTGCTCGTCCTGCTCCCGTTGCTGGGGCTGGGCGCGGTGGTGCTCGCCCGGCTGCGGCGCCGCCAGTGGTCGGTGTGGTACGCGCCGCGGCTAGGCGCGGCGCTGTTGAAGCGCTCCAGCCCGCTGCCGCGCTGGCTGGCGCTGCTGTGGTTGTTAGGAGCGTGCGCCGCGCTGCTCACCGCGCTGGCCCGCCCGCAGGGTGAGAATACCACGCGCCTGGAAAAATCCATGGGGCGCAACCTCCTCATCGCCCTCGACCTGTCGCGCAGCATGCGGGTGTGCGACGTCAAGCCCGACCGGTTGTCGCAGGCCAAAATGGTCATCTACGAGTTACTGGATGCCATGCCTAACGAACGCATCGGCCTGCTCGGCTTTGCCGGCACCGCCGATCTGTATGCCCCGCTCACCGTCGATCATGCCGCGGTGCGAGAAACCGTCGAACAGATCGACGAATCCTGGCCACCGCTGGGCGGATCGGATCTGGCCGCCGCCCTCCAACTGGCCATCGAGACCCTGCGCAAAACCGGCCAGACCCACAACGCGCTGGTCATCCTCAGCGACGGCGAAGAGCACGAGGGCGCGCTGGCGCGCGAAATCCTCGAAGCCGAGCGCTCCGGCATCTACATCTTGGCCATCGGCGTGGGCACCGAAGATGGCGATTATGTGCCCAGTGCGGATTTCCGCGACCACCGGATGGTCGGACGCAACGGCCAGCCCGTCATCAGTCGCTTGCAGCCCGCGGTGCTGCGCAAGCTTGCCACCCAAACCAAGGGCCGCTACGCCCTCGCCGGCTCCGGCGTGGACATCCCGGCCTTGGTGAAGTCCGCCATCCAGGACCTCGACGCCTTCGAAATGGAAGACCGCGCGCGCACCACCGCAATCGAGTTCTACCAATGGCTGGTGCTGCCCGCCATCGTCCTGCTGCTCGCCGCGATTGTCGCCCACACCCGCTGGCGCGGCGTGCGGGCCACGGCGCTGACCCTCGCGCTGCTGCTCGTCCCGCGCGGGGCCCATGCCGACGCCGTGAGCGCAGCCAAGCAAGCCTGGCTCGAGCGGCGCTACCCGGATGCGCGTGACGCCTATCAGCAACTCGCGGGCAGCGCCATGCTCCCGGAACGGCGGGCGCGCTTCCTGCTCGGCGAAGCCCATGCCGCCTATCAGGCAAAGGATTACCCGGACGCCCGCGCGGCCTTCAGCGGCGCGCTGCTGAGCACGGACCCCACGGTCCAAACTCACAGCTTTGTCGGCTTGGGCAACACCCTGTTTCAACTCGGGTGGCAAAGCCTGGCCGGCGAGCCCTATCCGGGTGACACCCGCCCCGCGCCCGACCTCGAGCACTTCGATGCCCTGGTCAAACAACGCCTGGCCAAACTCAAGGAGGCGGAGGCCCCCGCCCAGCGCGATGCCGGCATCGCCGAACTCATCACCAACTGGGCCGATGCCGTCCGGCACTTCGATTCCGCCCTGGCCATCGACTCCGCCAACCGCCAGTCCCGCACCAACCGGCGCACCACCCTGACCTATCTGGATCGACTCCGCGAGTTGCTCGAACAAGACGCCCTGCAAGCCGAGCAAGCGCTGCCGCCGCCCGGCGAGGCCAAACCGGAACAAGGCGAGGGCAAGCCCCAGGACCCGCCGCAAGGCAAGGAAGGTGCCCCCCCGGGACCCAAGCCGCCGGGCACCAAGGGCAAGGGCGACGCCGATCCGAAGGAGGAACCGGACGGCGAGAAGGACAAACCCGGCGACAAGTCCGAAAACCAGGATGACGCCAAAGATCCTGACAAGAGCGCGGCCGATCCCAATGAGTCGCCCGAACTACGGGCGCGGCGCATCCTCAAGGAAAACGCCGACCTCGAAAAAGGCCCACTCACCCCTGGTCGGCGCGAGTTCCGCCCCGCCGAAAAAGACTGGTAATATCATGCGCCCAATCCCTCACTCCCAACCACTTCTCGCCGTGCTCGCCGCATGGCTGCTCGTCCTTACCCACTCCGAGGCACAGGCCGTCAGCCGGCTCTCCACGCGCTTTCTGGCGCGGGGCGAACAGGCGCTGCTGGAAGTCGCGGTGGCCGGTGCCCCGCCCGCCGCCGTGCCCGAGATCCCGGCCGTTGCGGGCGTGGAAATCCACCAGGCCGGCCGCGGCCTGCGCACCCAATTGCTGGCAGGCCGCAAGCTCGAGTATGTCATGGAATTCCTGGTTGCGAGTTATGCCACGGGCCGCCATGTGATTCCGGCGATCGAAGTGACCGCCGGCGGGGTGAAAAGCCGCACCGAGCCGCTGGATTTCACCGTCTTCAATCCGGACGAGCTGCAATGGTCCGAGACCTTGGCCGGGGACACCAAGATCCGCTACGCCAGCGCCATCCGGGTGATGAATGAACACCCCTACGATGGCGAAACCACGCCCGTCGAAATCAAGGTCTTTGTCCCGCGCGATCTGTTTGTCGAGGACTGGGGCATCCCGGATTTCCAGCGCGATGGCGTCACCGCCTGGCGCTTCCAGCCATCCGCCATGCGCGGCCAGATCAACTTGTTAGGCCTGCCCTACGTGTCAGTGGCCTATCCGAGCACCCTCACCCCGACGCGCACCGGCAGGGTGGGCATTGGTCCCGCCGCCATCCGCCTGATGACCACCCAGGTGGTGATGGATGGCATCCTCAAGCGCATCTCGCAGGAAGTGAATCTAACGGTTCAAGCGCTGGCCATCGAGGTTAACCCGCTGCCCAAAGGCGCGCCCGAAGGATTCGAAAACGCGGTGGGTCATTTCCACCTTGAGGTCACCACCGCCATCACCACCGCCCAGGAAGGCGACCCGATCCCGGTGGACATCGTGGTGACCGGCAGCGGCAATCTCGACACCCTGCGCCCGCCCCAACCGGTGGCGGCGGCGGGGTGGAAGATCTACGATGCCACCACCGAGCCACGCGGTGACGAGCGGCGCCAACTGTCCGGCAGGTCCGTGTTCCACCAATTCCTGCGACCGCTCGAACTCAAGTCCGCGGTGCCGTCCTTCCGCCTGGTTTATTTCGACCCCAAGCTCGCGGCCTATCAAACGCTCACCACCGAGCCGATTGCGCTCCAGATCACCCCGTCTCTGGCACCCAAGCTCGAATCCGCCGCGCCGCCCGTGGCCCTGCCAATTCCGTTAGAGCGCATGACCGACATCCTCGGCGTGCTGCGCGCGTCACCCCTCACCCACTCCGGCGCGCCCGGTCTGCCCGGCGGGTGGGGCCACCTCCTGTGCGGCGTGCTGGCCCTGGGCCTGCTCGCCAAAGCGCTGTGGATGCGTCACGGCCATCGCCTCCGCAAAGCCCCGGACCGCGATGCCCGGCTGATGGAACTGCGCGAGATGCAGCGTCTGAAAAGTGGCGACGACGCGGGGTTTCTGATGCTGGCCGGACGGTTCATCGAACGCTGGCTCGGCGACCACCCGCCGCCCGAGGTCCAAGCCGTGCTTGCCGAACGCGACGCCTGGTGCTTCCGCCAGGACAAATCCCACTCCTCGATCTTGGCACCCAAACGCCGCGCCGCCATCCTCAAACTGCTGCGCCAGGCCGCCCTACTGTGGCTAGCCGCCGCGATGGTGAATCTGGGCAGCGGCCAGACCGGGGTCGTCGATCCCGGAGGGATCGTAGAAATTAGCCCGGGGTTGAGGAGCGCCAGCGACGAGAAACCCGGGCGAATGGCTCCCATCCCTGCGGGATTGGGGGAGCCCACCCCTGCCGGCGACCCGGCCAGTCAGGCGCTGGCCGCCTATGACTCGGCGAACTACGACACGGCAATCCGGCGGTGGCTGCAGGGCGGTGCCTATGAGGATCTGACGGCCGCCACGCTCTATAACATCGGCAACGCCTGTTACCGGGCAGGTTCACCGGGCTATGCGGCGCTGTATTACCGGCGGGCGCTGGCCCGCGATCCGGGCCACCCAGAATCACGCCAGAACCTCCGCTTCATCGAGCGCAAATGGGGCTCCATCACCGTCCATCGACCGGATTATCAGTATGCGCTGGCCCGCTGGCCGCTGGCCGCGTGGCAGAACCTGCTGTGCTCCGGGGCGTGGGCTGGCACGCTCGCCGCGCTCGCCTTGCTGGCCACCCGGTCGGGTGCCCGAATCCGCGTGGCCGCCACCGCGGCGCTGATCCTCGGCCCGTTGTGCCTGGCCGTCGGCGGGCTCGGCTGGCGGTATTACCCTAACGACGCCGAGTTTTCGCCGCTGGCTCGGCAAGCCGTCATCGTCGCCAACCAAGCCACCCTGCATGCCGAGGCCGCGCGGACGTCGCCGGAGGTCATCGATGCCCCGCCGGGCTCGCTGTGTGAGGTGATTGCGCAATCCGGGCGCTGGGCCTACGTCGCCTTTGCCACCCAAACGCGCGGCTGGCTGCCCGTGGAATGCATCGAACCCGTCGTGCCCGCCCAAGCACCCGTCGCGCCCACTTTGCGCAAGCCCAAAGCCGACGGCAAAAGCGCGTGACCGGATGGTTCGAAGTCATTTTGCTAGATTCGGTTGAGGTCGCGTGTAGAATCACCGCAACGCATGCTTCACTGGATCCGACACGAGAAAACCAAGCGACTCTTAGCAGTCGTAGCCTCGGTCGCCTGGATCGCCGTGCTGGCGTTTGCGGTGTGGTCGTTGCATCGAGAATGGGGAGGTTTTCGGATGGCCGATCTGAACACGGCCTTGCGGCGCATCGGCCCGGGGCTGCTGGGGTGCGCACTGGGGCTCACTGCCTTGAGTTTGCTCTGCAACGCGTCGTTGGATTTGGTGGCGCTGCGCTGGCTCGGGCGGTCCTTGCCGGTGGCCCAAGTGCTTGGAACCGGCTTGATCGCCAGCTCCTTCAGCATGAACGGCGGCGGGACGTTGTTAGGTGGCGGGACCATCCGGATGCGCTTTTACGGCCAATTGGGCCTGAGTGGCGCGGAGATCGCCAAATTAACCGGCTTTCTGCTGGTAGCCGGCTGGCTCGGGCATGCGTTTTTGGCGGGGATTCTGCTCTGCTGGGCACCGCCTGAGCTGGCATGGTTGCCGGCTCTGCTAGGCCGTGGGATCGGGGTCTTGTTGCTGGGCTCCTGCGGGGCGCTGGCGCTGCTGTCCGCCACCGGTTGGCGCGGTAAGCCGCTGGCCTTCCTGCCGCCATGGCGCATCCTGGTGGTGGCCACCTGGGTCTCGGCGGTGGATTGGTTACTCGCGGGGTTGGCGCTGCGGGTTTTCTTGCCGCATGAAATTTCCACCCCGGCGTTTCTGGCGGCCACCGCCATCGGCCAAGCGCTCGGGGCGGCCAGCCATGTGCCCGGCGGGGTGGGCGTGATGGAGCTCTCGATCAGCAAATTGGCGGCCGGCTCGATTGCCACGCCCACCCTGGCCGGGGCGCTGCTGGCCTACCGGCTGACCTACTACCTGATTCCCTTTGTCATCGCGGTGGCCGCCGTGGGTGCCCGCGAAATCTGGCACAAACGCCACTGGGCCCAAATCACCGTCGATCGCACGACCCAGGCATGGTCGGCCATCGCTCCGCGGCTCGCAGGCATGAGCGCGCTGGCGGGTGGCTTCGTGCTGATGCTCTCCGCGAACACGCCGATGGACACGGCTCGGCGCGAGATTCTGGAGAACCTCGTGCCGTTACCGTTTGTGGAGGCGTCGCATTTTCTCTCGAGCATTGTCGGGGCGATGATGATCGTGGTCGCCAACGGCTTGCTGCGGCGGGTTCATGCCGCGTGGTGGATCGCGGTGATCATGGCCGGCGGCGGGGTGATTTTTTCCCTGCTCAAAGGCTTCGATTGGGAGGAGGCCCTCGTGCTGTGCGTGTTTCTGGGCGCATTGCTGCCCTTCCGGGCGAAATTCTACCGACATGCCCGCATCTGGACCCGGCGCTTCACCCCGCAGTGGTGGGCCTTGATCCTGTCCATCGTCGGCTTGACCATCTGGTTCGGATTCTACACCAGCCGTCACGTCGGCTACGAATCCGACCTGTGGTGGCAGTATTCGTTTGAGAACGACGCCGCGCGCTTGCTGCGCGGCATGCTCGGCAGTGCGTTCATCCTGATCTTTGTGGCCCTCACCCAGTGGCTGCGCCCGGCTCCGCCGCGCGCCGCGGCCCCGCAACCGGATTTTGAGAAGATCACAGCGATGGTCGCCAGCACCTCACGCTGCAGCAGCGCGCTGGCGCTCGTGGGCGACAAGCGCTTCATGTTCAATTACGACCAGAGCGCGTTTTTGATGTATGGCGATCAGGGGCGCACCCGGGTGGCGCTGGCAGACGCGGTGGGCGACGAGGAAAAATTCGAGGGTCTGTACTGGCGTTTTGCGGAGCAGGCGCAGGACGAGGGCATGCGGGTCGCGCTCTATCAGGTAAGTGCGGCGATGGTTCCGACCTGCGTGGAGATGGGCCTGCGGGTGTTCAAGCTCGGCGAGGAAGCGATGATTCCGTTGGCCAGTTTTGATCTGGCGAGTCCGGGGCTCAAAAAATTCCGCAAGGTGACCAACCGCATGGAGCGCGAGGGGTGGTTGTTTCAAATCTGGCAACCCGCGCAAGTGGCCGCTCGCCTCGGCGAACTGCGGGCGATTTCCGACGCTTGGCTGGCCCACCACAACGCCACCGAAAAAGGTTTCTCGTTAGGACGCTTTGACGAGGGCTACCTGTGCCGACTGCCGGTTGCGGTGCTCGTCATCGACGGCAAGGTGGTGGCGTTCGGCAACGTCTGGCCGGGCAACGGCAAGGACGAACTCTCCACTGACCTGATGCGCCATCTGCCCGACGCGCCCAATGGAGTGATGGACTGCCTGTTCGTGCAATTGATGTTGTGGGGCAAGCAGCAAGGATACGAATGGTTTGACCTGGGCATGGCCCCGTTGTCCGGTTTGGAAGCCCGCCAGTTCTCACCACTCTGGAACCGCATCGGCGGCCTGATTTACGAGCGCGGCGAGGCCTTTTACAACTTCAACGGCCTGCGCGCCTGGAAACAAAAATTTCAACCGTTGTGGCAGCCGCGCTATCTGGCGTTGTCGAGGGCGTGGGATTTGCCTGCCGTCATCCTTGACATCACCACGCTCATTGGTAAGCCCTCGTTGCGCACCCCGAAACCGCGCCCGGGACGGGAACCCCAACTCCCCGCCGCTGCGGATTCTTGATCCTAGAAAGAGAATTGAAACCGCAGATGGACGCCGATGAACATTGATTTGAAGAGGTTTGAACGGAATGTCAGGCAAACCCGGTGGGTGGGTCTGCACATCAGCATCACTCTTGAATGATCTGCGTGAATCTGCGTCCATCTGCGGTTCTATTTTCCTCTGTAGCTTTATCCTCCAGCACCCCATGACCTCATCCCTACGAACGATTCTCAGGCGTTCGCTCCTCGTGATTCAAATCCTGCTGCTCATCCCCATCGGGTGGTTCATGATCCATGTCTTCATGCCCCGCAGCTTCACCAGCCACACCGCGGAAATCCTCCCGCTCACGCTCACCACCGGCCCCTTCCAAACCAGCTACTACGCCGCGAGTCATCCCAAAGGCGTGCTCATCGTTGCCACCGGCGACGGCGGATGGTCGAAACAATGGGAGGAACCCGTCGCGCTGCATGCCGCAGCCGTGGGCTATGCCGTCGGTGGCTGGGATTGCCGGAAATTCGCCGATACCCGGCAGTTCAACCAAGTCCAACTCGTCGAGGCCTTCAGTGCCGCGGTCGAGGCGGTCAGAAAACGCGCCAAGCTCGCCGACGATTGCCCGGTTTGGTATACCGGCTGGTCCACCGGTGCGGAGTGGGCGGTGGCCGCCGCCGCCAGTGCCAAGCGGCCCGCTCATCTCGTCGGGATTCTCACCGTCGCCCCCGGCGACCGCAGCCGCTATGGCATCAACCGCAAGGATCTGTTAGGACTGCCGTCCACCGGCCCGGATTCCTTCGCCCTGGCGGCGCTGGCCCCGACGCTCCACGGGGTTTGCATCGCGGAGTTTTCCGCCGCCCTCGACCCGCTCGACGATGCCAAATGGCTCGACTCGCTCAGCGCGATGACTCCCCACAAGCTGGTGAAAATCCCCGGCGTCCCGCATGACATGGGCCGCGCGGGCGAACGCTTCCTCGCCGAGTTCGACATGGCCATCCAATGGATGCTCGACACCCGGGTGCCGTGAAGTCATGGGTCACTGGTAAATATGCTAGCGCGCTCTTCTTCTCTTCACCAATGACCAATGACCAATGACCAATGACCCGATCACGGCTCCGGCAATTGGCGCGCGGCAAGCAGATAGGCGAGCACCGCCTGCGCGTCGCCTGGGACGAGCTTGGCTTTGCGGGCCATGGCGGGCATGATCCGGCCGGTGAGCGCGGCGGCCGGGTAGCGGGCCGGATTTTCAAACGGGTGGCACTTGGCGCACTGCGCCTGATAGACGAGGCGGCCGCGCTCTAACACCGAGGCCGGCGCGGGCGAGACCGCTGCCAGGCGCGTGGTAACCTCCGGCGCATGGTAACTCGGACCACAGGACCCGGGCAGCAGCGCCAGAACCAGCGCCACACCCGCCAGGATGCGGCGCGCCACGCGATGATGGGCAACGTTCTTCATCCTCAGAAGTCCACGGACAGGATAGTGCGCAGTTGAAAGTCCGGCTCGCCGGTGACCGAGGTGAGCTGCCAGAGGCCACTGACGGTGAGGGCGAAGCGGTTGTTGCGCCACGCGACGTTGGGGCCCACATAGCAGCCGCTGCTGCCGATGGAGCGCACCTCAGGCACCGCGATCTCATGCAGCAGCTCGGCCCCCACCGACCACGATGGGTTGATCTGATAGCTGACCCCGGCACTCTGCATCAATTCCGCCTCGTCCGCTGGGTCATGCGCCTGCCAGACAATCTCCCCGCCCACGTTGTAAACGAATATCCACTGGCCGAGGTTTTTCTGCAGGAGGAGCTTTCCTTCCAACACGAAAAAGTCGTCGCCGCCTGTGATTTCACCATACAGGGCGGAGCCGAAGGCCGCCGTGTTCGGGTCGGTTAGGTTGTAGATAGCCTCCGCCGCGACGTCCTCGAACCGGGCCTTGCCCGATTGGCCGGTGGCTTTCTCATAACTCCAGTCGGCAAAGTAAAACGCGAGCTGCAGGCGGTCGGAATAGCCGTATTCCAACTCGTGGCGAATGTCGAAACTGGCATTGATCCCCCCGCCCGCTTGCCAGGTGACCCCGGATTCGAGCTCCATGGCTCCCTGAGTCATGGTGGTGGTTTCATAGCTGTAGCCAAAATGCCGGCTGCCGGCGGCGGCAGGCATGGCGAGGATGAGGGCGGCACCCAGGCAGGATGCAAGGCCAGGGAAAACGGTTGAATATCGGGATGTCTTCATGCTGGGAGTGAGGCTGACACGGGCCAGAACGCACCGCGCCTGTTGAGAACGTGTCGCAACAGGCGCGAAGAAGCCGCAATCCAGGACCCGCGTCAACGGCAAATCCACTCAAGCCGCCATTTGCGGGTGGATGGCGTTGGCTGGACGAGCGTCCACCCCACCCGCCCGGAGCGTTAGCCCGCCCATGTGGGCGAACGAATCGGCGAGCCGGGTCAATCCGTCCTACCTGAATCGAGTCGGCTCAATCCTTGCGGGTGAGCTCGACGAAGACATCTTCGAGGGTGGCCACGTGGCTGAAGAGCGAGCGCAGCGGCCAGCCGAGTTGGGCGGCCAGGCGGGCGATCGGTTCGCGGGCGTCGGCCCCGGAATCCACCCACACCGTGAAGCGGATCCATCCGTCATCCAGCGGTTCCGGGGTGACTTTTTTGACGTGCTCGAGGCGGTTGAGGGCGGCGGCGGCGACTTCGGGGCCGACCTGGATTTCCACTTGGATGCGGCCGGCCGCGCGCATCCGCTGGATCAGGTTGGCCGGGGTGTCGGCGGCTTTGATTTGGCCGTTATCGATGATGATGACGCGGTTGCAGGTCATTTCCACCTCATGCAAGATGTGGGTGGAAATCAGCACCGTGTGGGACTGGCCGAGCTGGCGAATCAACTCGCGGATCTGGCGGATCTGGTTGGGATCCAGGCCGTTGGTGGGCTCGTCGAGAATCAATAATTCCGGGTCGTGGACCAGTGCGTCGGCCAGCCCGACGCGTTGCCTAAAACCTTTGGAGAGCGTCTTGATCATCTTGCGGTGGACGGATTGCAGCCCGCAGGTCTCGAGCACCAGGCCGACCCGGCGGCGGGTGTGGCCGCGGTCCAATCCCTTGATTTGGGCGCGGAATTTCAGATATTCGCGCACCCGCATGTCCTCGTAAAGCGGGACATTTTCGGGCATATAGCCGATTTGGCGGCGGACCTCGAGCGATTGTCGGGAAATATCCAAGCCGGCGATGCGCGCGGTGCCCGAGGTGGGCGGCAAAAACCCGGTGAGCATGCGCAGGGTGGTGGTCTTGCCCGCGCCATTGGGCCCGAGGAAGCCGACGATTTCGCCGCGAGCCACCGAGAACGTGATCTCGCGCACCGCTTCGTGGCGGGCGTAGCGTTTGGAAAGTTGGTTGACTTCGATCATGGAACTCAGGGCCCGCAGGACGAACGGTGGTCGAGATGCGCGGTTGCGTGGCGGGGTGCGCCCCCTTTCATGCAGGGTGACACGTTGCGGGCCAAGCGGGAAATGCACGGGCGAGATTTTTCACCATCCCTCGCAGACATAACAACTCCCATCCCACGTCCATTCCAGGAAACCATAGGGGTCGGTCATCGTTGCGGCGGGAACTCGCAGGGAATGGCCTGACGCCCCTGCCGACGATAGGTGGCGAAGTCGCCGCGATCCACAGTCCAAACCCGACAGCGCGGCGTCAGTTCCGTCATGCGCACCAGACAGGCATCAGCCAAGTCCATCGGACGGTCCGCATATTTGGTGGCGAGCGCCAGCACCAGGGGCCATTCCCGGGATAGCAGAAAAGCCGGGTCAAGGATCAAATCCCCGCGCGAGACAAGGCGCAAAACCCCCATCGGATCAGGGAAAAAACTGGCAGCCTCGGCCAGCACGGCGTCACAGGTGAGAAACGGAGAATGGGCACGGAAGGCCGCCAAGGCCCAGGAATGAAAGGGGTCGTTGCTCGCGAGCAGCGCCACGATCAGGCCGGTATCGGCGATTTCCTTCATGGCTTGCTGGCGGCTGCGCGTTCTTGCAAACGTCTGCGCACGGTCGTGTTGGTCGCCGCCTGGCCGCTGCCTTCATACATCCCCGCCAGATCTTCGGATGCGAACTTGCGCGTGGTGGCCGACCCACCGTTGGCCAGATCTTCTACAATCAAGGCCCGCACGTATTTCGCCCGATCAAGCCCCATCCTCGCAGCCCGTGCCTCGGCCTTGCCCAGCAGATCCGGATCGAGACGGATGGTCAGAACTTTTGTCATACGGCGGAGAATACATCTGGTCGATCGGATGTTCAAGGGTTGTTTTTCAACGGATTTTTCACAATCCGCTTGAGGGACGGCGGAGTGGCGGACAAAGTCCTGCGCAGCCGCCCGCACCATGGCCAGTCCTTCCGCTACCACCGTTAACACGGCCTACGATTCGAAAATCGAAGGCAACATGATCCTGACCCGGGTCGATGCCGCCATCAATTGGATGCGCAAAAACTCGCTTTGGCCGATGCCCATGGGCCTCGCCTGTTGCGCCATCGAGTTGATGGCCACCGCCTCGAGCCGCTTCGACATCTCGCGCTTCGGCATGGAGGTGATGCGGTTTTCGCCGCGCCAGGCCGATGTGTTGATCGTGTCGGGCACGGTGACCTACAAGATGGCTATGGCCGTCAAACGCATCTGGGACCAGATGCCCGAGCCGAAATGGTGCATCGCCATGGGGGCCTGCGCCTCGAGCGGCGGCATGTATCGCAGTTATGCCGTGCTCCAGGGCATCGACCAGTTGATCCCGGTGGACGTGTATATTTCCGGGTGCCCGCCGCGTCCCGAGGCCTTGATCGAGGGACTCATGGAACTCCAACGCAAAATCGAAAGCGAGGCGTCCACCATGGAACAAAAAAAAGCCCTCTTCGACAGGATTTTCTGATCTAACACTTTTTCCAAAGCCATGTCCGCCGCCTCCGATGTGACCCTGCTCCGAGAATCCTTCGGTGCCAAAATCCTTGAACTCGTCGAGTTCCGCGAGGAACTCACCGTGCATGTGGAACTCGACGCGCTGCACCAAGTGCTGGCCAAATGCCGCGACTCCTTGGGCTACGCCATGGTGCTCGATATCTCGAGCGTCGATCATCTCGGCGAGGACCCGCGCTTCGAAATCGTCTATGTCATCGCCACCGTGGACGATGCCAAACGGCTGCGGATCAAGGCCAAGGTGGCCGAGGACGTGCCGGTGCCATCCGCCACCGACCTGTGGGGAGGCGCTGACTGGCACGAACGCGAAGTGTGGGACATGATGGGCATCCCCTTTGCCCAACATCCGAACTTGAAGCGCATCCTGATGTGGGAGGGGTATCCCTTTTTCCCGCTGCGCAAGGATTTCCCGCTCGCCGGCCGACCGTCGGAAATGCCCGATGTCGCCTTCAGCTCGGTCGCACCCCTCGAAGGCGGACCCTTCGTCACCTGCTCGGGCGGTGCCAACACCGTCGTCCGCGAACCCAAGGCGCGCGTCGTCGAGTAGCCGCTGCGCGGCCGTGAGAGGTCCGTTTCTCGAAGGGCAGCATACGAGTCGAAGGTCTGAAAGTCGCAGAGAAGAAGTGCGGCGTGAAGCGCCTTGCTTCTGCAACCTTTGACTTTCGACTTTCAGACTTTTGACCTTCCCGATGCATCTTACGCCAAGCCCCGTACCACCATGCACGCTCCTGACCGCCCGTGGGCCAACGCCGCCGCAACCCTGCGCCAACTCCGCCACGCGCCGGTGGCCTGTGGGTGGTGCGGCTGGGTCCTGGCCATCCAGGCGCTGCAGGCCCATGCCGCTGGAACCGACGAGCCCATGGGTTGGCTAGCCACCTTCGGCCTGAGCCGTGCCGCGTTTCTATCAGGAAAAATCTGGCAGATCGCCAGTTACGGGCTGATTCACGGCGGTTGGTGGCACGCCACGCTCAATGCCCTGTTCGTGCTGCTCATCGGCGCGCGCGTCGAGCACATCGCCGGCCACCGCACGATGCTGCGCGCCACCCTCGCCGGGGTGCTCGGCGGCGGCCTGGGCCACCTGCTGCTGGGAGGGCCGGGGCTGTTAGTCGGGCTGTCCGGCGGGTGCATGGCGCTGCTGCTGCTAACCACCACGCTCTCGCCGCAATCACGCATGATGCCGCTGCCGGTATCGGGCCGCAGCCTGGGGCTCGGGCTGCTGTTAGCCGCGGCGCTCCTGTGCCTGCTCAATCCGGCGCTGGGCCTGCCCGGCGCGGCGCGCCTGGGCGCGTGGCTCGCCGCGCGCGGCATGGCCGGCTGGTTTCAAATCGGTCACGCCTGCCACCTGGGCGGCGGGCTGGCGGGCTGGCTGTATGGCCGCAGGTTGTTGCGCGCGCCTGCCACGCTTGACCACCTGCGCCGCGCCCGGGCCCGCAGGGAGGGTCGTTGATGTCGCTCAAACCTGGAATCCGGGGACTCTTTGGGAAATACGAGTCTCAGACATCCAGACCTCTGCCGGAGTTATTAGAGGCATCCGGGAAATTCATTGATCCGCTTTGGCACCGGGCAGAATGCCCGGGCCACTGTGGCGCGGGCATTCTGCCCGCAGCCCGGAACCGCGCCTGAAGTCGTTAGAGAGAAAAGAGCGAAGGCCTGGCGCTTGGCCCTCGCTCTTTCTGCAACGCTGGCCTCTGGCCTCTGGCTCCTGCTGCGGTGCCGCGGAATCCGCTCGGCGGTTCGACTTACCGTCGCCACGGGACGGCGGATTCGCCGCGCCACTCTGAGGATTGCCGCGCGGGCCGGGTTGCGCTGCGGCCGGTTGCGCTTGGGCCGGGCCGGGTTGCGGCTGGGCTTGGCGCGGCTGAAATTGGCGCGGTGGTTGTTGGGATGGCGAGGGTGCCGCCGCCGACCGGCTATACCCTGCGGCGGGTCGCCCGGAATTTGGCCCGCTGTAGGATGGGGCCTGACCTTGCACCTGACCTTGGGAATCATTACTCCCCGGTTGGCCGTGGCTCGGGTCATTGCCTGTGGCCGGGCGGGATGGGTTATAGATGCTGCCGGAATTGCCGCCATAGGTGGCCGGGCGGGATTGGGGATAGGTTGCCGAATGAGTGGCACCGTATGGGTGGCCATAGGGGGCCGGGTGGGTCTGCGGGTTGGATTCAGCGTGATGGCCGCCATAGCCGCCCGAGTAAGCGCCGGCGGAGGGGGCCGGGCGGACTGGGGTGTTCGGCGGATTGTAGCTATTGCGGGCCGCGTAATGGCTGGGGGCATTGCTGAGGGTGGCCGGTTGGGTGCGGACCTGGTGTGCCCACCCGTAGTTAGAATTCTGATAGGCTGATTCGCGGTTGCGGTAATTGACCGCCATGCCGTAATTGACGTTGCGTGGCGGCGAGATGTAGCCGTGGCCTGGGCGCCACCCATAAGGATGCGGCACGCCGAAAACCACCGCCGGACGATAACCGATGGGGTAATAGCCGTTCAGGTAGGGATCGTAGTAGCAGCGGCGCTGGTAATCGTAGTAGCTGTAACAATACGGATCATAGCCCCAGCGGGCATCGCCGGTGGTCACAAACAACGAGGTCGAAAAACTACTATTCCCATAGCCATAGCCATCGCCATAGCCTGAGGCGGCGCCGGAATAGCCCCCGCCGTTGTAGTAGGGATCGTAAACGCAGGAGGAGAACGCTAGTGCGGCCGCAGCTCCCACTGCGGCGCCGGCCCAATGACCCAAAGGATTCTTCATGTGGCTATGACAGCACCCGCCCGCAATTTATTCGAGCGAAATCCCACAGAAATTTTGCCCGCGCTGCGGCCATGGGTTGACAGCCTCGGGCATTCTCCGGTTTCATGGCCCAGACACTCATGACCACACCGAACGCACCGATTCTCATCACCGGGGGAGCTGGCTACATAGGCTCCCATACTGTCCGCCTTCTGGCCAGCCAAGGCCGCCAGATTGTGGTGCTCGACAACCTGGTCTTCGGCCATGAGCAGGCAATCGTGGATCCCGGGGTGGAGCTGGTTGTCGGGGATGTGGGCGATCAGGCGCTGGTCCGGGCGTTGTTTGCCAAACACCGCTTCGGCGCGGTGATCCACTTTGCCGCCTTCGCCTACGTCGGCGAATCGGTCACCAACCCGCTCAAATACTATCAAAACAACACCGCCGAGCCGATCAAACTGCTGCAGGTGATGGAGGAATTCGGCTGCAAGGTGTTCGTGTTTTCCTCCACCTGCGCCACCTACGGCGTGCCGGATCAACTCCCGATCACCGAACGCAACGCCCAGAATCCCATCAATTCGTATGGCCGCAGCAAGCTCATGGTCGAGTGGATCCTCAAAGATTGCGATCAGGCGTGGGGCCTGCGCAGCGCCTGTCTCCGCTATTTCAACGCCAGCGGCTGCTCGCCCGACGGCCAAATCGGCGAGGACCACAACCCGGAAACCCACTTGATCCCGCGCGTCATGATGGCCGTCACCGGGGAAATCGACCATCTCGAGGTGTTCGGAACCGATTACGCCACCCCGGACGGCACCTGCGTGCGCGATTATATCCACGTCGAGGATCTGGCCGACGCCCACGCCCGCGCCCTCGACCACCTCGCCGCCGGCGGCGAATCGGTCCGCTGCAACCTAGGCACCGGCGTCGGCGTCTCGGTGAAACAAATCATCGCCGCCGTCGAGGAAATCACCGGCAAATCCGTGCCCGTCAAATTCGGCCCCCGCCGCCCCGGCGACCCCGCCTCGCTGGTGGCCGATCCCGCGCTGGCCAAGCAACTCCTCGGCTGGCAGGCCACCCGCCTCGACGTGCGCGACATGGTCCGCCCCGCCTGGTTGTGGATGGATGGCCCGCGCCACGGCCGGTATCCCGCCAACACCCGCTCCGCCAATCGCGTCAACTTAGCGTCGTAATCGACTAATTATCAACAATAAAGGCTAACGCTCCATTCAACAGGGATTCTCAGATTTATTAACCGCAACCGAGCGCAGCGAGATGGACGAGCACTTCAATTCTGATAACGAGTCAAATGGACGCGGATTTACGCAGATAGGAGGAAGAGAAGAGATGATTTGGTTGCTTGCTGGCAAAAACAAACTGAATTCCAACTCTTATCCCTCTTCATCCGCGTCCATTTGCCTCATTATTTGGAATCAACTGTTCGGCCATCTCGCTTTGCTCGGTTGCGGTTTGATTTCTGAATTCTCTGCTTAGGTTGACGCGAATGCCCGCTCGGCGTACCCGCGATGTATTGACATTTCCCCTTGCTGGCTCGGCCAAACAAGCTCACTTTGCATCCATAAGATTCTAACCCCATGCAAACCAACCCCGCACAATCGGATCGTCAAGGCCACATGCCCGCGTTCTCACTGGTGGAAATGCTCGTCGTCATCGCCATCATGTCGATTTTGATGACCGCCGGATCCATCGGCGTCAGCTCGATGAGCGGCAAGGGCGTCTCCAGCGGCGTCGCCACCGCCGAATCGCTCTTTGACGAGGCCCGCACCATCGCCATCGGCAAAAACCTGCGCTCCTGCGTGCTCATCGCCAAAAACCTCACCAACAACCCGGCCGACAACCTGCGCCGAATTCTGGTGGCCACCGAACAAACCAACGCCACCACCGGTTTGCCTACGGATACGACCGGCGTCGCCCCCCCCGTCTGGCAGCTGACCAGCCGGGGTGCCGTGCTTCCCGACCAGACGTTTTTCAGCAGTGTTTACAGCACGACAAACATTACTTCGGGAGGCACCACTCTGCCTCCAGCCACCTTGACTGCGGGAACTACCAACATCAAGAGTGCCTATGCGGGCGATTATTACATCTATCAATTCAACGGCCAGGGGATCTGCAAAACTCCCGGCGCGAGTTTCATCATCGGCAGCGGCACGCGCCAACTCAACGCAAAAGTCGACTTCGCCCCACCCAAGGTCACCGCCTCGACCCGGCGCGATTTCGGCGGCTTCGTGGTGTGGCGCAATGGCCGCACTTCCGTGTTCCGCAGCCCGGATCAAATGGGATCCAATGCTCCCAATGCTCTTGCCGCCGGCACCACATTCTAAGCTTATGAAATTTTCTAGCCAATCGCCCGCCCGCGGCTTCACCCTGATCGAAACCGTCATCGCCATCGGCGTGCTCGCGGTGCTGCTCACCGGCTTCATGATGGTCTTCGCCCCGGCCGCCGCCGGCATCAAGCAGTCCATCAGCGTCCAAGACGCCGACCGCCTGTCGTCCACCCTAGAGCAGGAACTGGTCACTTGGCGCACTGGCAATCCGGGAACCACCGGGTTTGACAAGGCCTTCAGCCTGATCACGAGCGCCAAGACGGCGAGCACCGCGCTGCTCATCTATCAATACCGTGCGGATCTCGCCGGCACGAAGCGCGCGGATGGCACGCTGCCGCCCATGACGAACATCACCGGCAAGGTGGCTGGCAAGGACTATGTGCTGGTCCCCATGCTCCGCCAAAAAAGCGATGGTCTGTTCACTGCGGACCTGCCCGCCATCGACGGCGGCATCTATCTGGTGAAATGCACGCCGCTCTACTTCAAGAGTGGCGCGCTGACGCTCGGCACTCCCGGCACCATCACCGATCTGAAAGGCGGTGCCGCTGCTGCCAACGCTGCGGCCTATCCCGAAGCGGTGATCCCGTTTGCCGCGGATTTCTACACTTTGCCGGCTAAAGCCAAGTCATATCTCGAAAACAAATTCACGGACTTTTTCACCACCCCGAAAACCCCGGTGTTCACGCGCAACCTGGCGGTCCGCCGCTAATCCACCCACTCCAACCCAGCGATGAATTTCCAACGGCCCCAGACCATCCAACGCGCCTTCACCCTGGTCGAGCTGCTGGTGGCCATGACCATCACCACCATCATCGTCACGGTGCTGGTCTCGATCACGTCCCTCGCCATGGACACCTGGAACCGCAGCCGCTCCGAACTGCGCGCGGCCCGCCAGGCCAAATCCATGGTGGACAGCATGGCCAATGACTTCGAGTCGCTGGTCACCCGCCGCGGCAACACCAACGAATGGCTCTCGGCCGTCATCGACCCGAATCTATCAACACTCGGCCCGGCGAGCCTGAAGAGCGCCAATGCTTCCAGGCTGGTGTTTTTCACCGCCGCCACGGACCGTTACAACGGCGACATTGGCGTGGCGGGAAAAGACCTCGGCGGTGACGTCTCGTGCGTGGGCTATCAATTGTTGTATCAAAATCCATTCACTCTAAGCTCAGCCGCCACTGCGGGCTCGGATTACAACACCTTCGTATTGTATCGCCTGCTGGTGAATCCCAATGACACCTTCACCAATTTGCTGGGAAAGGCAGGTATCTCCCCCCTGCAGCCACTCAATACGGTATTCACGGGCACGTTGTCCCAAGCCGGTAACTTCGTCTGCGAAAACATTTCCCAGTTCTCGCTCACCTTTCATGTGCAGGTGGCGACGACCGCCACCCCGCCCGTCATCAGCGATGTGCCGGTCACGATGGGTGGCTCCGTCACCAAGTTCCGAATCCTCGGATCGCAGATCGATACGGATTATTCCGGCCCCTCGTCCGCGTTGGTGCCTGCGGGCCGCGTCACGGGCATCGAGATCGCCGTGACCATCATCTCGGATTTGGGAATCGACCAGCTCAAGAAGCGCACCTTCAGCGATGCAACGGCGAAAGCCAAGTTCCTCGGCCAGAATTCCTACCAGTATAGCAAGCGGGTGCAGGTGCCGAACATGTGACCAGGTGGGCTAGTGTTTCTCCAGGTGGCGCGCTCTCGCCGAGAGCGCATGCCCATGAGCCGCCCCGGATCCGCCCGCCATGGCCGATTCGGCACGACCTCGACTTTTCGCATATACCCCCACCCACATGCGGCCTCATCGAGGCCGCGCCACCAGTTGGCTATCAAAACGGCACCCGGGAACTCCCCAGGTGGCGCGCTCGCGCCGAGAGCGCATGCCCATGAAGCGCCCCGGATCCGCCCGCCATGGCCGATTCGGCACGACCTCGACTTTTCGCATATACCCCCACCCACATGCGGCCTCATCGAGGCCGCGCCACCTGAACCTCGATCACAGCGCGCCGAAGCGGCGGTGGCGGTGCTGGTATTCGTGGACGGCCTCGACGAAGTCGTTACGGCGGAAGTCGGGCCAGAGTTTTTTGACGATGACGATCTCGGCGTAGCTGATCTGCCAGAGCAGGAAATTCGAGACGCGCATTTCGCCCGAGGTGCGCAGCAGCAAATCCGGGTCAGGGATGCCTGCGGTCTGGAGGCGCGAGGCAAACAGCGCGCTGTCGATGGCCGCGGGGGCCAGCACGCCGGCCGCCGCATCCTCGGCCAGCGAGCGCGCGGCGGCGACGATTTCCTCGCGCCCGCCATAGGAGAGCGCCAGCACCAGGGTCATCGCACCATGCCCGGCGGTGCGCGCCATGATCTTTTCTAACAATGCATGGGTCTTCGCAGGAAGCCTCTCGAGCTGGCCGATGGCGAGCAGGCGGATTTGCTGTTGGTCGAGGTCTTTGGCTTTCTCAGCCAGGAAACGGTCCAGCAACGCCATCAGCGCCTTGACCTCGGCGGCCGGGCGGTTCCAGTTTTCCGAGGAAAACGCGTAGAGTGTTAGATACTCCACGCCCAGTTCGATGCAGGTGTCGGTGATTTCGCGCACCGATTCCGCGCCGGCGCGGTGACCCTCGCGGCGCGGCAGCCCGCGTTCTTTCGCCCAGCGGCCGTTGCCATCCATGATGATGGCGACGTGGCGCGGGATTTTCGGGAAGGCGGACATAAGGTTAGAGACAGGGACTGATGGGAAGGATGGGGCCTATAAGCCTAGACAGGAAAATAGAAACGGGGGATTACACGGATTTAACGGATTATTAGAGAGTTATGAAAATTGACGCGCTAACCCGCGGGGTGGGCTTGAAGTCTGATAGAACACTGTAATCTCCTCCGTGAAATCCGTTACAATCCGTATAATCCGTGGTAAAAAGAGCCACTCAGGAGTTTGTGATTTTCCTTTGCGGGATAAGTCCTACGCAGCCTATTCGACCACCAGCGTCTGCTTGCGGTCCGGGCCCACGCCCACAAAGGCGATCGGCGCGTCGCACAGCTCGCCCAGGCGTGCTAGATAACGCTGCGCCCGCTCCGGCAGTTGCGCGTAACTCGCGCAGCCCGTGGTGTCGCTCTGCCAGCCGGGCATCGCCTCGTAAACCGGCACCGCCCGCTCCCAGGCCGAGCGGTCGGCGGGGGGCAGCGTGTGGAGCTCGCCGTCGATGTCGTAGCCGGTGCAAATCTGCAGGGTGGCGTAGGCGTCGAGGCCGTCCACATTGGTGACGGCCAGGCCGGTGACGCCATTGACCATGCAGGCAAAGCGCAGCAGCACCGTGTCCAACCAACCGCAGCCGCGCGGCCGGCCGGTGGTGGCGCCAAATTCGCGGCCGAGGCCGTGCAGGTAATCCGAGAGTCCCTCGTCGCAGGTGGGAAAGGGCCCCGAGCCGACCCGGGTGGTGTAGGCCTTGCACACGCCGACCACCGCATCGATGGCCGTGGGCGGCAGGCCGGAGCCGGTGCACGAGCCGCCGGAGGTGGTGTTGGATGAGGTGACGAACGGATAAGTGCCGAAGTCGATGTCCAGCAATGTGCCCTGAGCACCCTCAAAGAGCAGGCTTTTGCCGGATTTCCAAGCGGCATGCAGCACCGCAATGGTGTTGGTGAGATGCGGGCGCAGGCGCTCGAAGGCCGTGTACACCTCCTCGATGACCTGCTCCGCGTCAAAAATCCTTAGATCGTAGCGGGCCAGCACTTCGTTGGCTTCGGCCACCCGCCGGGTGATCTGGGCGGCGGCGAACGGCCGGTCCAGCAGGTCCACCATGCGCAGCCCGCAGCGGTTGATTTTATCGGCGTAGGCGGGACCAATGCCGCGTTTGGTGGTGCCGATCTTCTGGTCGCCCAGCGCGGCTTCGCGGGCCGCGTCGAGTTCCTTGTGGAATGGCAGCACGACGTGAGCGCGGTCGGAAATGAGCAATTGGTCCGGGGTGATGGCAATGCCCTGGCCCTCGATGCGTTCGATTTCCAGCACCAGCCCGATCGGATCGAGCACCACGCCGTTGCTGATGACGTTGAGCTTCGAGTTCCACAGGATGCCCGAGGGCAGCAGGTGCAGCACGAACTTCGTGCCATCGGTGATGACCGTGTGGCCCGCGTTGTTGCCACCCTGGCCGCGAATCACCACATCCGCCGATGCGGTGAGATAATCGACGATCTTGCCTTTGCCTTCGTCCCCCCACTGGAGGCCAACTATAATGGTATTCATAATGATTTTTACCGCGAATGAACGCGAAGGAACGCGAATTATTTTAATTTAGCGCGAGAGAACGAGGCGTTCCCATTCGAGTTTTGGTTTTTTGAAATTGATGATTAGGCCGACTGGCAGACGGGTGATGCGAATATAATTGAGCATCTGCCCGCGTTCGATATCAGTGATTCGATCAATCGGTTTCGTATCGATCACAACTTGATGATACGCCATGAGATCCGGTATGAATTCTCCGACTAGAACTTCGCGCCACAGAACAGGAAACCGCAGCTGTTGTGTGAAGGGAATACCGCGAAATTGGAATTCCACAGCCAAGGCATTCTCGTAAGGCTTTTCATGAAGACCATGTCCCATGCCGTTAATGATCTCAAGCGCACACGAAACCATGGCATAAACCTCATTCCCTAAAATCAATTCGCGTTCATTCGTGTTCATTCGCGGTTCGATTTCTTGGAAGTTTCAATCAGCGCCGCGAATTCCTCGAACAAATAGCCGGCGTCGTTCGGGCCGGGAGCGGCTTCCGGGTGGTACTGCACGCAAAACACCGGCAAATCGCGGTGGCGCATGCCTTCGACGGTGCCATCGTTGAGATTGACGTGGGTGACCTCGATTTCCGGCGGCAGCGAGGCTGGATCGACCGCGAAGCCATGGTTTTGCGAGGTGATGGCAATCCGGCCGGTGCGCACGTCCTGGACCGGCTGGTTGCCGCCGCGGTGGCCGAACTTCAGCTTGAAGGTGGTCCCGCCGAAGGCGTGGGCTAACAACTGGTTGCCCAGGCAGATCCCGAAGATCGGCTTCTTGCCGATGAGCTGGCGCAGCTCCTGGTGAATGTAGCCCAGCGCGGCGGGGTCCCCGGGGCCGTTAGAGAGGAAAATCCCGTCCGGGTTTTTCGCCAGCACCTCCGCAGCCGTGGTCGTGGATGGCACCACTTCCACCTCGAAGCCCGCCTGGCGCAAACGCCGCAGAATGTTGAACTTGATCCCGAAATCAAAGGCCACGATGCGGTGGCGCAGCGGCGGCAGCTCGTCGTATGGGCCGGTGGCACCCGTCGACGGGTTAGGCAGCACCCAGCGGCGCGATTCATCCTCCCACGCGTAGGCCACCGACGTGGAAACCTCCTTGACATAGTCCATGCCCACCATCGAGGGCGCGGCCTGGGCCGCCGCGATGGCAGCCTCGCGATCGAGTTCGGTGCTCACACAGGCGCGCATCGCCCCGCGCGAACGCAGGTGCTGGGTCAGGGCGCGGGTGTCGATGCCCTCAATGCCCAGCACCCCGTGTTCTGCCAGATACTCGCCCAGCGGCTGGCTGGACCGCCAGTTGGATGGGACGGCGCACAGCTCGCCGATGACGAACGCGCGGATGTGGGGACCCTGGGATTCCGCATCCTGAGCATTGATCCCGTAGTTGCCGATCTGCGGATAGGTCATCGCCACGATCTGTCCGCGGTAGGACGGATCGGTGATGACCTCCTGATACCCCGTCATCGAGGTGTTGAAACAGATTTCACCGGTGGTGGTTGCGGTGGCTCCGAAAGCAGTTCCTTCGAAACAGCGTCCGTCTTCAAGGGCGAGAATGGCATTTATCGGCACGGCTGCGAAAGCTAGCGACCCACTCCGGCCGATGCAAGCGATTGCTCATTCCCGACCCCGGGAATCGATGACAATCGTCACCGGACCATCATTCACCAGCGCCACTTTCATCTCCGCACCAAAGATCCCGCGCCCCACCGCTTTGCCAGTTTGGGCCTCCAACGCTGCGCAAAACCCCTCATACAGCGGCTCGGACACCGCCGCTGCCGCCGCCCGGATGAATGACGGCCGGTTGCCTTTCCGGGTCGAGGCGTGCAGCGTGAACTGGCTCACCACCACAATCCCGCCGCCACTCTCGCCGACCGCCAGATTCATTTTCCCCTTGCCGTCGGTAAACAAGCGCATCTTCACCACCTTCCCGCTCAACCATTCGACGTCCTGCGCCGTGTCCCCCTCCTCAACCCCCAGCAACACCAGCAACCCCGCACCCACCCGCGCAATCTCCCGGCCATCCACATCAACGACCGCTTCAAGCACCCGCTGGATCACCGCGCGCATGGCTCATTGAGGAAATTCATGCACCCACTTTGATGCGGCGTGATGAGATCACAAGCCGGCATTTTCCTCTCCCCTCATTCTTCACTCCCGTGCGCAGTCATCGCCACGAAGGACCAGCCCGAATCCCGAAGCGATTGCAGCGATTAGCCCGGGGTCGAGGCCGCAACGCGGCCGCCCCCCCGGGTGGTGATCGCCTTAGGTGATTCGACCTCGGCCAAGGTCGAATCACAGCCTGGATAACATGGCCACCGCGCCGGTCGCTGGCACCCCTGCCGGGTGCCTAGGTGAGAACCACCCCGGGCTAAACTCCATCATCCCCATGGGATCATGGAAAGCAGTCGGCACAGGTGCGCCTCGCTGCGCGCCAGAACTCACCCAGGCGTGCGGGTCACAGCACGCAGGGACGCGTTCTCACGAACGCGCCGACATTCCAGCCAGACCCTGTTGCATCTCAGTGAGCTGTGGCATTGTTCACGCTTGTTCACGAGTTATACCCAATTTGAACAATGGACCGAATGCGCAAATCATGCGCGTGATCTGCGGTTGGAGATTGCACGGGCGGTTGCCATTCACCATGTTCGCGCCCCGCGCATGCCAGCAGAACTCAAATCCCCACCCTCCCCCACCCCGTCGTTCACCTTGCTCCAGCAGGGGGCCGCCACGGTGGACGATGTGACCCGCGCCCTGCCGCATGCGTTAGGGCCGGAGAAGAGCCTGTTGTCCTCCATGTTGCAGGACCCGCAGGAATTCATCGCCGTGGCCGTCGAGGAAAAACTCACCACCGAGCATTTCTATCTGCCGTCGCACGCGACGCTGTTTGGCTTCCTCATGGAATTGTTCGCGGGCGGCCAGGTCGTGGAACTCGTGTCGCTGGTGCAGCGCCTGCTCGACCGCGGCCTGTTAGACCGTGTCGGCGGGCCGGCCGCACTCACCGACCTCTACACCTACGCGCCGAGCCCAGGCCACTTCCGCCACCACCTGCAGCACGTGAAGGACAAGTTCGTGCTGCGCTCAATCATCCAGAATTCCAACGAGGCCATCGCCCAGGCCTACGACGCGCCGGACGAGGTGGCCACGCTGTTAGACTCGGTGGAGGCCAAGATCCTGGCCATCCGCGAGGGTTCGGAGACCAACAAGGCCATCACCATCAAGCAATCCGTGGAGGAGGTGATCCTGCAGTTTCAAAAACTGCTCGCCGGGGAACAGGGCGCGCAGGGGATCTCCACCGGTTTCGAGGAACTCGACCGGATGAGCAGCGGCCTCAAGCCCGGCGAAATGTTCGTCATCGCCGCCCGCCCGTCGATGGGCAAGACCTCGTTCATGATGAACATGGTCGAGCACATCTGCATGGACCTGGGCAAGGCGAGCATGGTGTTTTCCTGCGAAATGAGCGCCTTCCAACTGGTCCAGCGCCTCGTGTTCTCGCGCGCCAAGTTCGCCATCAGCCAGTTGTCGCGCGGCTACACCCCCAACAAGGGCGAACTCCAGCGCATCCAGCGCGTGGCCTTGGAAACCACCGCCGCCAGGCTCTTCATCGACGACACCCCGGGCATCTCGATCAACGAGCTGCGCGCCAAGGCGCGGCGCAAGAAACGCGACGAGGACATCCAGTTCATCGCCATTGACTACCTACAGTTGATGAAATCGCGCAGCAAACAGGCGGAGAACTCGCGCGAGCGCGAAATCGCGGAAATTTCCGCCGGCATCAAGGGCTTGGCCAAGGAGTTGGGCATTCCCATCGTCATCCTCGCCCAGCTCAACCGCGGCCCCGAAGGCCGCACCGGCAAAAGCCTCGGCGTGCCGCGCATGTCCGACCTGCGCGAATCCGGCGCCATCGAGCAGGACGCCGACATGGTCGGCGTGCTCTACCGCACCGCCTACTACGCCGATAGCGCC
>Ga0114958_10000401_pt1 | contig 36845 bp, 29 predicted proteins | sample C_130208_EF_Meta_FD_89577 | JGI IMG/M metagenome (GOLD analysis project Ga0114958, IMG submission 89577) | Freshwater microbial communities from Lake Croche, Canada to study carbon cycling - C_130208_EF_MetaG | ecosystem: Environmental > Aquatic > Freshwater > Lake | place: Lake Croche, Canada... | reverse complement strand
TTCGATGCTGGCAATCTCACCATCGGTGATCTGCGTCATCTCTTTCAGCTTGGCGCGCGCCCGGTCGACAGGATCGCGGGCCTTGTAATAGGCAAGCTTCTCGTCGGGCATATATTTTCCGGGGTCATTCACATGATGTCCCATATGGCGGTAAGTGACCGCCTCGATCAGCACTGGGCCCTTGCCTTGGCGGCAGGTTTCAGCCGCCTGCTGCATCAAAAGGTAAACCGCCAAGGGATCATTGCCGTCGACCTGATGGCTTTCAACGCCGATCGCGGTGCCGCGCTTGTAAAGGTCGGTTTCGCGGGTCGATTCCTCGATCTTGGTCGAAACGGCATACTGGTTGTTCTCGATCACCAGCACGAAATTCAGGTTCCAGATCGCCGCAAGGTTCAGGCTTTCAAGGAAGGTGCCGTTGTTTGACGCCCCGTCCGTCGAGAAAGTGACCGTGACCGCGTCCGACCCTTTGATCTGGTTGGCAAGGGCAGCCCCCACGCCCAGCGGGGTACCCGCGCCGACAATTCCGTTTGCACCAAGGTTGCCCGACTTCACATCGGCGATGTGCATCGACCCGCCGTAGCCCTTGCAATAGCCGGTCTCTTTTTGCAGCAACTCTGCCACCATCTTCTTCACATCCGCGCCCCAGGCGATGCAATGCCCGTGGCCACGGTGAGTCGATGCGATGAAGTCACCCTCTTTTAGGGCGGCGCAGACACCAGACGCGATGCCCTCTTGGCCCAAATAGGGGTGAAAATACCCGCGGATCAGACCCTGACGGTAAAGTTTTATGCCCTCAGTCTCGAAAACACGGATCTTATAGGCCGTGCGGAAAATTTTCTCCAAGACGTCGCGAGATGGCGCGTTTGGCGTAGTTTGCGTGACATTCATATTCTGTCTCCGTAGCGGGTGAATCGGTATAATGTTCACCTTTTCTGGATGTTATTGTTACGAGGTCTCTCTCTGCTTGTCGAGAAAATAATTTGCAGAAACGACAAGATTTTGATTTTCCCGATCCCCCATATTCCGCTGCCGAGCCAAGAAGTTACTGATTACCTGCTGAAATTCGGCCTTTTTGCGCGGATGACTGCGGCTGAGTTGTGGAAATTACTTCCAGTGGCCGATTTCTGGCGCTAGAAGATTGAAAACAGGCAAGAGAGGCGGTCGAATGAGCGACACCTATGCAAAACCCACTCTCGGCGGCGATTTGCTGCAACGGGTGCAAGACAGATATGCCAAGCTGCGGCCTTCTGAACAGATCGTTGCGGACTATCTGCGCACCCACGCGAACCAACGGCTTAGCCATTCGATTACCGAACTCGCGCAAATCATGGGCGTCAGCGAGGCGACGATAAGCCGCGTCAGCCGGGCCCTTGGCTATTCGGGGTTTTCGGATATGAAACTTTCGCTTGCCGAAGGTGCCGTGAACCGGAGCGGGTTTTCCAACATCCCGGCCGAACTTGATCCGAGCGACACGCTGATCGGCACCAGCGTGAAACTGGCCAACCTGCTCGCCGCCAGCATTCAGACGACGCAGGCCAGCCTTGATGGGCAAAAGCTTGACCAGTGTTTGCACGCCATCCGGGCGGCGCGAAAGGTCGTTTTTGTGGGATGCGGTGGGGCGGCTGCCATATGTGACGAAGCGGCCCACCTGTTCATGAAGGCCGGTCTGGACGCCGCCACATATAGTGATGGCTATACACAGATCGTTGCTGCGGCGAATATGTCTGCTGATAGCTTGATGATCGGGATTTCGCACACCGGAACCACACAGAACGTGGCCAATGCCTTGCACCTTGCCCGCCAAAATGGGGCAAAAACCATTGCCATTACCAGCGATGCCGCTTCTGCCGTCGGCAAAGCGGCCGAAATCGCGCTGACAACGGCGATCTCGGCAACGCCGTCAATCCCGTTGCATGGCGACTTTTTGGAAGGACGGATCAGTCAGTTGTTTTTGATCGACATCCTTTATCTGGGCTTGATTTTCCAAGAAGGCAGCAGCCATCGCCAGCATCTGACCGCCACCGCCGATGCGCTTGAGCGCTATTTCCTGCGCACCGAGCAGCGCGGCACCGCAGCGCGGGTCAGCCCAGATACTCCATCACGCAAAGCCCGGCGTTGAAATCTGTCGCATAAACGAGACCGTTCACGTCGACATGAACATCGGCCGAATGCAGAACGGGCGCGCGGTTCGGGCGCGGGTCGACCATCCGCGCCGGGGCCGCTGGAACGCAAGCGCCAACCTCTGCCGGGCGGAACGGATCGCGGATATCATAGACCCGAACCCCGGCATTCTGGTAGGTCGCAAAGATCAAATCTTCGCTGACAAAGCTGCCGGGGCGGTTTTCGTGGATATTATGCGGTCCAAAATGGCCGCCGACGGCCAGATAGTCGCGGTCATCGGGGGGCGGACAGGTGGCGATGCTGATCGGGTTGCCCTTGATCTGATTGTCAAAAATCCAGATCGGCTTGAACCCATCCTCGCCGTGGTCCAGCACGGTTTCGTCTGCCACCACCAGCAGGTTGCGGTTTGGCAAGGGCAGAGCGTTATGCGTGCCTCCGCCGAAAGGCGGCGACCAAACTTTGTGCGAGATCAGCCGTGGCGCGAAACGGTCTGATACATCCACGATCGCAAGGCAGGCATCGCGCCAGCTGCAATAGGCAATATCGCCGTGGATGATCGGATGATGCAGGCCAAAGCGACCCTGCGGCAGCGGCCAGTTCGCCACCTCGCCGGCAGCGGCATTCATGCCGGGCAACCAGAACTTGCCCGCCATGACGGGCCGCGTCGGATCGGCCATGTCGATCGTGATCAAGATATAGTCGGTGAACCCGTCCAGCATGGCCGAGGCATAGGCCCACCGCCCGCCCGTGTACCAGATGCGGTGCAGGCCACTTCCCTGCACCGGCATGAAACCGATCTGACGGGGCTGATCGGGACTCGAGATGTCATAAACCGCCATCCCGGCAGACCAGTTTCGCGCCGAAGCCGTTCCGGCGTGCTGGCTGACAGTGCCTTTGTAATAGGCTTTTTCGTCCGCCATGTCGGCCTGCGCAAACATGTCCTTGTTGTGAACGACCAAAAGCAGATCGTCATGCGTCTGCAGATGCAGGCACCACGTGTTTTCCGGGGCGGCGACATAGGCTGCGGGTCGGGGATTGCGCGGGTCTCGCAGGTCGATGATGCTGAACCCGCGCGAGAAGATGTGCCCGACATAGCCGTACCCGCGATGCACCATCAGTTGCACCGCGTCCGGTCTACCGCCTTGGTCAGAGTGACCGATCAGCCTCATGTTGCGCTGATATTGTGGGGCGGCGATGTCGGGCATCATGTCAGCGCGACTGTTCCAGCACGTAGATTTGCGGCGGCTGGCCTTTGGGCGGCAGCATCTCGGGCGTCAGGGTCAGGCTGGTTGCACCGACCTGTGTGACGCGGTGGGCTGGCAGCCGTGCGGTAAAGGTTTCGACCGGCTCGATTTTCAACACACCCTTCGGGCTGAAGTAATGCATCGGAATGACCGCGCGCGGGCCGATTTGGGCGATCACGTCGTCAAGGTCGTCCAGAGCGATCGTCGCATGTTCACCTGTCAAAGCAAGCAGGACATCGACTTGATCTTTGAGCACATCTAGATGGCCCTGCGGTACGGGAGTGCCGATGTCGCCCATATGCAAGAACCGGATGCCGCCAATCGTAAAGTGGTACAAGGCATTGGCATCCGGGTCGCGGCCATATTCGGACTGATAGTCGAAGGTCAGGCTTTCGGTCGCAGGATAAGATTTGACCGCCAGCCCCTTGACCACCGTGCCCTCGGGCGGCAAGTGCAGCGTGTTGATCACGACCGGATTGCCCAGCACATGGCTGGGGTCAGAGTGGAAATCATCGGTGGCCGAGCTCATCAGCACGATGTCGGCGGCCTCGTTGATCGGGTCGAACTTGGCCTTGGCCGGGGTATAGGGGTCTGTGATGACGGTCAGCCCGTCACCTTCCAGCCTGAATGAGGCATGGGCATAGAATGTGATCTTCATAGTATCCTCACGCGGCTTTTTCGCCGGAAAACAGTTCCCAGGATTGAACGAGCGCATCCTGTTTTGCGCTGAACGCGACAAGATGGGGGGCTGCCATATGGGCATCCCACAGCGCGCGGCTTTCCCACAATTCGTTGAACATGAACCAGCCCGGATTTTCGTGGCTGCGGTGCATCTCGTAAAGAATGCAGCCGCTTTCCGCCCGTGTGGGCGCAATCAGCGCCGAAAGCGCGGCAAACAGCGCCGCTTCCTGACCCGGCAGGGCTTTGAGCGAGGCAATCACAGTCAATGGCATAGGGCTCTCCTGGTTCACGAGCGATTGGCAAAAAGGAAGGCTGATGTCTTGGTCCAGATCCGCGACGATGCGGTCTGCAATCTGGAAATCTTCGTCTTGGGTGTAGGCGGATTTGGTCACGATGCAGCGCATTCCAGCGGCTTTGGCGGCCGTCAGCCCGATATGGCTGTCTTCGATCACCACGCAGGCCGCAGGATCAAGGTTCAGCGTGGTTGCAGCCAGCGTGTAGATGGCTGGATCGGGCTTCTTCTTCGCAACGGCATCACCTGCAAAGATATGGATGCGCGCTGCACGATCTGGGCCAAGCAAAACGCGGACCACGGCGGCCACGGCACGTTCGTTCGATGTAGAGCAAACCGCGACCTGTAACCCTGCTGCGAAAGCGGCATCCACCATTCGTGCGACGCCAGGCCGCAGGGGCAGGGCGCCGCCTTCAATGATCTGCATGAAAAGGTCGGTTTTGGTGTGATGCAACCGCTGGATCAAGGCATCGCGGTCACCGTCTGGCCATCCCGTCTCGTCAAAATGCCGCCGCATCCGCTCTTTGCCACCCCCAGTGGACAAAAGTTCGCCGTAGCGCTCTACCGACCATTCAGTTTCCAGCCCGGCCGCCTGAAAGGCCGCGTTAAAGGCTGCGCGGTGGCCGTCGCGTTCGGTGTCGACCAGAACGCCGTCACAGTCAAAGATCAGGGCTTGCATGTCACGCGGCATGGGCGACCTCGGTCGCGCGGCCAGCCGATCCAAAGGTGCGGATCGCACTTAGAACGTCGGCCTTCATCGCCCCATGTTGCGCGTCGATAAAGGGCAGCGGCTCGGCCAGTTTGGGTTTGGCTTGGCGTAGGTGGACAAAGCCGTCGATGAACAGGCTTTTGTGCATTGTAGAGATATTGACCTTGCCGCAGCCCAAGGCGATGCAGCGGTGGAATTGTTCATCCGTCAGGCCGGTGCCCCCATGCAGTGCGATTGGAATGGGGATCACATCGGTGATCCGCTTAAGCAGGTCATAAGCGATTTTCGCCTCGCCCTTGTAAAAGCCATGCGCGGTGCCGATGGCGGGGGCAAAGACCGCAAGCTCCGGCATGTCTTTGACGAAGCTGACACATTCGTCAAAATTGGCCAGCCGGGATTGGTCGTCGTTGACAACCTTATCATCTTCGACCCCGCCAATCGCGCCAATCTCGGCCTCTAGCCCCACGCCTGCTGCTTGGGTCAGGGCATAGACTTGCAGCGATTTGGCAAGGTTGTCGGCATAGGGCAGCGCAGAGCCGTCAAACATCACCGAGGTCCATCCCGCATCGATGCAGCGTTTGAGCACATCGATGTCGGTGCAATGGTCCAGATGCAGGGCCACAGGCACCGGCGCGTCATTGGCAAGCATACGAACCCAGTTGGCCACATGCGCATAGCCCCAGTGCTTGACCGTCTTGACCGATACCTGCACGATGATCGGCGCATTGGCTTCGGTTGCGCCGTCGATGATGGCGCGCGCGCTGTTGAAGTCGATCATGTTATAGGCGGCGATACCGTACCGGTTGGCACGGGCATGGCGCAACATAGGGGCCATGGACACGAGGGACATAGGGTTTTCCTTTCAAGCGCTCAGCACCGGTCATCCCGGCGCGCGTTCGGGGTCAGATCAGGGTTTCGGCTGGGCGCGACGGGTCAAACAGGCGGCGACGGCCCGCGCCCTTGGCCTCATTGTCAAAGACAGTGCCCGTTGGGGCCGATACCACCTCAAGCTGCAGGCCCCAGGGGCTCAGGAAATAGCACCACGTCAAGCCAAGGTTCGGCCCATCGGTGTAAGAGGTGGGCTCGCCCAGCACCTGAACGCCGTTGTCCTTAAGGAAGGTGATCGCTGCCGTCATGTCATCGACGTAAAACGCCATATGATGGCCGCCAACGTCGCTGTTCTTCAGCGGGCCTTCGGTCTTTTGGTCCGGTGCGGCGTACTGAAACACCTCAAGGTTGGTGCCATTGCCAAGGCGCACGTAGCGGAATTCCTTGATCTCGGCGCGAGGATGCACGTTCAGATGTTCGTGCATCCAGTCACCCTCGCCGCGAAAATCGGTGGCGGCGGTGAACAGCACTTCGGCGCCAAGGATATTGGTGAAGAAATCACAAGCTTCGTTGATGTCGGGCACTGTGATGCCCACATGTTCCATTCCGCGAATACCAGGTATCGGCATGGTGGTTCCTCCCTTTCAGGTTATTGATATTTCTGCGAGAAATCGGACAGCGCCGCGTATTGGCCAGAGGCTGCGATGGCCTCGTAAAAGCCGCGGTAGATGGCGTGCTGCTCGGTATAAAGGTCGTGCAGTTTCGCATTGGGTTCAAAAGTGCTTTCGACTTGAACCATCGCGCCCACCGCCTCGTCGACGCTGGAGAACGCCCCGGCACCATAGGCACCCAAGATCGCCGCCCCCAGTGCCGTGCATTCGCGTTCCTTGGTGACGGTCGAGGGCGTGCCGATGATGTCGGTCATGATCTGCACGAAACCGTCCGATTTTGTGCCGCCACCGGTCAGGCGAAAATCGGTGATGCCGCCGTCAACGTCGGACTGGAAGCTGTCAAACACCATCTTCATCTCATGCGCGCAGCCTTCCAGCAGGGCCCGGATCAGATCGTGGCGTTCGTGATAAAGGCCAAGGCCAAGAAAACCACCCCGCGCCACGGCATCGTAATACGGCGTGACTTGGCTGGCCATGAAGCTGTGGAACAAGGCCCCATTGGCCCCGGGCTTTGACCTGCCCGCCTGCTCTACCATGATCGAATAGGGGCTGCGGCCCGATTTCGCCGAGGCGTCGGTTTCGTTGCGCCCCAACTGGTCGCGCCACCAGCGCAGGCTTGCGCCAAGCGAAAAGGCACCGCCTTCAATGTCCCATGCGCCGGGGACACCATGGCCGCCCCACCACAGCTTGTTGCCCTTGATCCGTTGCACGCTGTCAAGATGCGCCACCATGATACCCGAGGTGCCCACGGTGAACTCTGCCATTCCCTGCCGGATCACCCCGGCCCCAATGGCGGCACATTGTTGATCGCCCGCGCCGCGGCACAAGACTATGCCTTCGGGCAGGCCAGTTTCATGCGCTGCGGCTTTGGAAAGACGTCCCGCCATGGTCGCAGGTTTGCCGACCGGCGGCAGGCGGTCACGTCCAACGCCGCAGATGTTCAAGATACGGTCAGACCAGTCAAGTGTGGCAATGTCCATCATGCCATTCAGCGTCAGCGAGGCGGGATCGGTGGCCCAATCCTCGGCCCCCATGCGCCAAAGGAAGTATTCCTGCCCGTTCACGAACCAGTGGGTTGCATCGAAAAGATCCGGCCGGTTTTCGCGCAACCAGATGATCTTGGCCGCCGACCACAAGGGGCTGATCTGCATACCGGTGTGGCGCTGGTGATCTTCGGGGGAAAACTCTGCCGAAATCGCCTCGACACTTTTCAGCGCGCGGCCGCAGTTCCAGACGAGGGAATTCATCAATGGGCGGCGGTTTTCATCCAACAGGCCAAAAGTACCACGCTGGCTGGACAGCCCGACCGAGTGATAGGCTTCGGGCGGCAGGCCAGCCTTAGTCACCGCCTGCTTGGTGGCGGCACAGATGCCGCGCCAGACGTCTTCGAGGTTTTGCTCGATCCAGCCGGGCTGTGGCGAGGCGCAGTTGTATTCCTGATAGCCATGTCCAACCGCATTGCCCGCCGTATCGAAAATGATCACAGCGCAGCCCGTTGTGCCGGCGTCTATGCCAACAAAAACTTTTTTCGCACCCATAGACCCAGCTCCCCCCGTTTTTTGACCTTTAGACCGGCGATAGTTCTGCCAGCCAGCCCGACAGCAGGCGCAGGAATTCCTGCCGCCGCGCCGTCATCTCTGCGCTCAGCCCGGCCAGAAGCCGGGCTTTTGTTCCCAAGACATCTTCGTCACGGGAACGCACGGTGACAAGGCTGATCGCCTGAACCGTGTCGCCCTTGCCCGCCCATTGCCGGTTCACCGTGAACCCGTGGTCCGCCAATTCGGTTGGCCAGGTTGCATCCAAAAGCGCATCACCCTCCAGCTGCAGCAACCGGACCCGACAGTGAAAATCGGTCACGCCACCCTGACGGATCATCGCCTGCAGCGCTGGCGATTGGGTGGCGTGCAGCGGTATGCCAGAGGCGAAATCACCCTCTACAATCTCGACTTCGGCCCTTGCGCCGATTTTGCGCAAGACGTCCCGCAGAATGATGTGCTTGGCCGTGCAGGCCCCGCGCCCTGATCGCAACGCCGCAAGGGGCGTGCGATCAGGCCCCGAGAAATAGGGCATCTGCCGGACGGCGGCATAAGATTGCAACAGGCCACCCATCCCCCGTGCAGGCACATAGGCTGCAACAAAGCCATCAAGGGCTGCAGCATAGGTGGCCTGAAGGGACAGATTGTCAGAAATAGGCATGCCCGTCGCCCGCGTCAAAAATATGCCATTTGTCGCGGTTCACGGTCAGGTGGCAGGTCTCGCCCGGTTTGCCTGCAAATTCCGGCGTGGTCTTGATCCGCATCCGGCAGTCTTTCAGTTGCACCTCGACCAGCATATCGCCGCCCAAAAGCTCGTTTACGAAGATCTTTCCGGTGATGGACGGCTCGGCCGGCTTGGTCATGCTGATCGACAGGGCATCAGGCCGCACGCCCATGCGCGCAAAACCGGTCTTGGCGGCGCCGTTCAGGCGACCAACCTGCGAGGGCAGCAAAGGGATTTCAAAGTCTGCATGGGTCAGAATGACCTGATCGCCTTCGCCGACGAGACCCGCGGTGACAAAGTTCATCGCAGGCTCGCCCACGAAACCGGCAACCCAAGCGTTGACCGGGTGGTTGAAAATTTCGCTGGGCGTGCCCCACTGCTGCAATTCGCCTTCGTGCATGACGGCGATGTAATCGGCCATCGACAGCGCCTCGAGTTGGTCATGGGTCACATAGATCATCGTGGTGCCCAATGTCTTTTGCAGATGCTTGATTTCACCGCGCATATGCGCGCGCAGCTTGGCGTCAAGGTGCGCGATGGGTTCGTCAAACAAGAACAGCTTGGGTTCGCGCACGATGGCCCGGCCAATGGCCACACGCTGCTTTTGCCCGCCGGACAGTTCCTGCGGTCGCCGCTCCAGCAGATGCTCGATCTCTAGCACCTTTGCGGCACCGCTGACACGTTGCTTGATCGTCGCATCAGAGGCATTGCGCAGGCGCAGCGGGTTGGCGATGTTTTCGTAAACCGTCTTGTGCGGATACAGGGCATAGTTTTCAAACACCATGGCCACGTCGCGATCCTTGGGGGCAAGGTCGTTGATCCTGACATCGTCGAACATGACATCGCCGGCGCTGATGTGTTCAAGGCCTGCCAGCATGCGCATGGTCGAAGACTTGCCGCAGCCCGACGGCCCAAGGATCGACACAAAGCTGCCATCGGGGCAGGTGATGTTCAAATCTTTGACGGCCGGGGTCTGCCCGTAGTATTTCCAGACGTTTTTGATCGTGACGGTTGCCATGATCCTCTCCCTTATTCATTGCGGTGGCGGGCCCATTGGCGGGCCGCGCCGTTCATTCCTTGACGGCGCCCATGGTCAAACCGGTCACCAGATATTTGCGGATCACCAAGCCCAGCAGCATCATCGGCGCTGTGGTCACAACTCCGGCTGCCATGATCGCCCCCCACTGGATGTTCTGCGGCTGCACCAGTTCGCGCGTCGCAACAGGCAGGGTCTTGGCACCGCCCGATCCGATGATGGCGGCAAACAGGAAGTCGTTCCAGGCGAACAAGACACACAGCACCAGAAAGGCACCGATGCCCGGCGCGACCAAAGGCAGGATGGACCAAAATGCCTGCAACCGCGTGGCCCCATCGACCATCTGCGCCTCTTCGATGCCGTAGGGCACGTTGTCGAAGAAGCCCTTCAGGATCCAGATGGCAAAAGGCAGGTTAAACGTGGTGTAGGCCAAGATCAGACCGGGCAGCGTTCCGACCAGATCAAGCGAGCGAAAGATTGCAAACAGGGGCACCATGACGGCCACGACTGGCGCCATCCGGGTCGAGATGATCCAGAAGAACAGATCCGCCTTGCCGCGAAAATCCACTCGGCTGAGGGAATAGGCGGCAAGCGATCCGAAGATCACCGAAATCAGGGCGGATCCGCCCGCCGCAATCAGGCTGTTCAGAATGTAACGGCTGAAATTGTTTTCATAAAACAAGGTCTGATAATGTGTCAGCGTTGGCGTGAAATCAAAGAACACTCCAATGCCGGACCAATCGCCAACCGCAGGAAGCTTGAACGCGGCCAGAAGGTCCTTGAAGGAAGACACGAACATCACCACGAAGGGCAGCAAGGTCCAGATCAGGTAAAAGACCACAAAAACCGCAGCCAATATGCGCAAGATGCGCTGCAGGGGCGTATCGTAATGGACAACGTCACGGGATGCCATGGTTCAGCCCCTTCCTTTTGTGGGCCGATCAAAGACCCCGACGAGGATCTTGCCCAAGATGATGGTAACAATCAGCAAGGTCAGGGCAATGGCAGCCCCCCTGCCCAGATCGAAGAACTTGAACGCGACTTCGAACAGGTAGATCGGCAAGACTTTGGTCGAGTTTGCAGGCCCGCCGCCGGTGAGCACCAAAATGTGGTCGATGAAGCGAAAGTTGTCCATGAAGCGCAGCAGAACCGCGATCAACAGCACCGGGTAAAGGTTCGGCAGGATAATCGCAAAGAAGTTGCGCAACGGCGATGCACCGTCGACCATATTTGCCTCGATCTGGTCGCGCGGCACCCGTTTCAGTCCGGCCAAGGCGATCAGTGTGATCAGCGGGGTCCATTGCCACACATCGACAATAACCAAAGCATACATCGCGGTCTTTGCACTTGATAGGATCGAACCAGACCCCAAAATCCCCAGACTTTGGAAAATCCAGTGGTACCAGCCAAAGGTGCCATTAAACAGGAACAACCACAGCAGACCCGCCACGGCAGGCGCCATCATCATCGGCATCAAAAAGGCCGTGACCAGAAACTTTTCATACTTGGCCCCGTTGACGATCAACGCCAGCAGGACCCCGATCGCAACTTGCAAGAACAGACACATGGCAGAGTATTTGAACAGCAAGACCCAGCCCGACAAGAAGCGGCCATCCTTGGCCAGATCGGTGAAGTTCTTGAAGCCGACCCATTGAACAGCGCCCATATCGCCCTTCTGAAAGGCCATGATGATCAGCCAGAAGAACGGATACAGCGAAATGAAGGCCAAAAGGGCAATCGCCGGCGCCATCAGGTAAAAGTAGTATGATTTCGTTGCGGCCGGATTGAAGCGGGACGGTGCCGCCAGTTCCGCCGTGATTGGGCGTGCCTCCACCTCGCTCGAGACGGCGCGTGCGCGAAACCGGTCCTCGCCGCTGTCTCGTTTCAGCCCCGTTGTGTTTAAGGTATCTGTCATTAGGCCATTCCCCGGCACAGCGCCCGCCACATCTTAAAACTTGTGTGCAGCAATTTTGACTAAATTGGTCGCCATGGCTAGTGCCATGGCGACCCGTTTTCCGTCGGCGGATCAGCCCGCGTTCAAGGCATCCAGTTGCGACTTCAACTCGGCACCGGTTTCGGCCGGCGACAGTTCCCCCGCAAGCATGCGCTGGGTCTGGGACGCGATGATCGAGTGATACTCGTTCGCATTGGGGATCTTCGGCCCCAGAACGAAGTGCGGATCCTTGATCCCGTGCCCGTAGACCGGTTCGAAGGTCAAAGCGTTCGGCATAGCGCTGGGCCGCTGCTGGGCTGCGATCACATCCGGACGGGCCAGAACCGACTTGCGGGTCGGTGTGCCGCCCAGACCCTTGAGCACTTCGTACTGGTTGTCCGCCGAGGTGGACCACTGCGCGAAGATATAGGCCGCACGCTGCAGCTCTTCGGAAGCGTTCTTGTTGATCGCAATGCCGCCGATGCCGCAGTTGGTGCCGTTGACCGCTTCGCCACCGTTCTTGATCCAGTCTGGCGCGCCTTTCGGGCACACGGCATAGGCCGTCTTGCCACCCGCCGCCTTGGACGTCTTTTCGTCTTCGACCGAGGCTGCGAATTCGTGGTATTGCACCTGCATGGCAATGTTGCCGGACTGATAGAGCGTGTTCAGTTCCAGCGTGCCGTTGGCCAGGTTGTCGGGGTGCGATACGTCAGCCAGCGCCTTGAACTTTTCAAGGATCAAAACGGACTGCTCGTCGCCCCAGTTGGTCTCGCCCGGGGTACGCGATCCAAGCTTGTCATCGATGTTGTAGTCGATCCAGCGCCCGTTGGCGAAGCACATGCGCTGAATGTCCAACTGCGTGGTCCAGGCGAACGAGCCCTGATGCTGGGCATAGCCATAAGGCACGTCGGCCCCGCCTTCTTTGATCTTCTTAAGGAAGGTGGCAAAGTCAAGCACGTCCTGCCAGGTCGTTTCGGTGGTAAACTCCATCCGACGGCCATACTCCGCCTCGAAATCCTTCGAATGGGCTTCGAACACGTCCTGCCGATAGAAGGTGCAGGCAATTGCCGCGTCATAGGGCAAGGCGACAATGCGGTTGCCGTCATAAAAGCGGCCGCAAGTTGTCATGAAGTTTTCAAACCAGACGTCGTCGCCGTAACCCTCGGGATCCTGCGGCAAGGTCTCGTCCCCGAACATCGGGGTCAGATCGGCGTAGAAATCCGCAAAAGGTGCGCCGATCGGCTTGTCCTGCGCGTATTGCAGCACATAGTCGGCAGTGCCTGACCGCAGGTCGATGCCGCACTTCTGCTGAACGACGGGCAAGTCATCGGTCAGAATTTCGACGGTGATTCCGGTCAAGTCATAGAAAGATTGGATCTTTTCGCGGATTGCGAAGGAAGGCGGCGTGTTCTCCGACAAAAACACCAGCTTAGAGCCGGCGAACTGCTTCCACTTTGCATCGTCCGAGGAGGCCGCCTGTACGCGGCTGCTCATGATCGTGGAATTCAAGCCGACCCCAAGCGCTCCCATGCCAAGCATGGATGCGCCAGCGCCACCAAGCTCAAGGAACTTTCGGCGGCTGATCGAAGTGTGTAGCGCCTTCTTTGGTTTGTAAAACATTTCTCTCTCCCCTTTTTGGCAGCGGGCCGTTCCTCGCCGCATCCTGTGTCTGTTCGTTTGGACCACCTGCTCCTCACCCGGAATGTGGCCCAACGAATCCAACCCATGACGATGATGTTACTCAACAGCATATGTGTTTGTAAATTATTTTCTTCATAGCGGATCAAAAAAATGTCACGAGGCTGGAGAGCATCGGAAATTTTCGAAAATACTCTGCTTAACTATATGATATACTTGAATATACTTTAGTAAAAAATCTTGACAAGTTTTTCCTTGGATCGCGTGGCGCGCATGTTTTGGTCTGCGTGCGCGCTTGCCTGCCGTCCCGATAAGCCCCGCGAACCGCCCGGTTACTGCCAAGCTGCGGAGAACTTTGCCAATCGAACACAGGCGTCAAGACGCTCGCGAGGTTCGCATCAGCGCTGCAAAGCGCTTGCGCCCCAAATGATATGAGGCGCAAGCCTTTGTGCCCTGATCAGCCCTTGTGGTAGGTCGGCGGCATGCCCCAGACGGGGGTCGCAATGCCTTCCATCCGTGCCTTCAACTGCAAGGACAAAAACTGCGAGTAATGGCGCGACTGGTGCAGGTTGCCGCCATGAAACCACAGCGCTTCTTGCTGCGTGGGCTTCCACATATTTCGCTCTTCGCCAACCCAAGGGCCCGGGTCTTTGGGCGTATCCGATCCCAGGCCCCAGCACTTGCCGACCTTGTCGGCCACGTCGCGCCCGATCAACTCCTCAGCCCAGCCATTCATCGAGCCATAGCCTGTCGCATAGACGATCAGGTCGGCAGCCAGATGCGTGCCGTCGTCCAGCACCACGCCATCGGCCACGATTTCCGCCACCTGACCGCGCTTGAGCTTGATTTTGCCGTCAATGATCAACTGGCTTGCCCCGATGTCGATGTAGTACCCAGACCCGCGGCGCAGATATTTCATGAACAGACCGGAATCGTCAGCACCCCAGTCCAGCCAGAACCCGGCCCGCTCCAACCCGGCATAGAACTCTGCGTCAACCTCACGGATCTTGTCATAAACCGGTTTTTGGAACTCGTGCAGGATGGCATAGGGCAGCGAGGCAAAGATCAGATCGGCCTTTTCCGTCGTCATGCCAGAGCGAACCGCCTGTTCGGAATAAAGCGCACCCAGTCCGTATTCCATCAGCGAGTCCGACCGCACGATATGGGTCGAAGACCGCTGCACCATCGTCACATCCACATCGCTTTCCCAAAGCGCGGCACAGATGTCGTGGGCCGAATTGTTGGATCCGATCACCACGGCCTTCTTGCCCCGCCACGAATCCGGACCCGGATGTTTAGAGGAATGATGCTGGTCGCCCTTGAAGCTGTCCATGCCCTTGAAGCTGGGCAGGCTCGCCCGGCCAGACATGCCGGTTGCCATGACCAGATGCTTTGGGCGCAAAGTCACCTCCTGACCGTCGCGGTCCACCACGACGGTCCATTCCTTGGCAACCTCATCGTAGCGCGCGGATTTGCAGGTGGTTTTGACCCAATAGTTCAGCTCCATGACCTTGGTGTACATTTCCAGCCAGTCGCCGATCTTGTCTTTCGGGCTGAAGACCGGCCATGTCTCGGGAAATTTGATATAGGGCAGGTGGTCGTACCAGACCGGGTCATGAAGGCAAAGCGACTTGTAGCGCTTGCGCCAACTGTCGCCGGGCCGGTCATTTTTCTCGGCGATGATCGTGGGAACGCCCAATTGGCGCAGCCGCGCGCCCAAGGCAATGCCGCCTTGCCCGCCACCGACGATGAGCACATAGGGTTGCGTGGTGTAGCCCAGTGTCCGCGCCTCGGCCTCGCGCTCTTCCATCCAGGTGGTGCGGCTTTTGCCCGCGCCGTGCTTGGCGCCCATGGGTCGGGCGATGCCTTTGGGCTCTTCGTGTCCCTTCAGCTCGACCATCGAGGTGAGAAGGGTCCAGATCTTATCGCCCCGCAGCCGCATGAGCCCATAGCCCCGACCGGTCGCCGTCTCAAACCCGATCCAGGCGGTCGTGATACCACCGTCTTCGCTGACCGTTTCGCCCTCGGCCAAATGCCAGCCAGACGGCGCGGCCTGTCCAAGTTGGCTGTTCAGCATCGCTTCAACCTGGCCACGGCCCTCGCAGGTGAACAGGTTCCAAGTGAACGTAACCAGATCGCGCCAGTAACAATCTTCGACAAACATCGCGCTGGCGGCGGCCACATCCCCCCGACCAAGAGCTTCGCCAAACGTACCAAGCACGCGGGCTGCAAGCGACGCGGGAACAACATCAAGCATTCATTTCCTCCCCGGAATTTTCAGGATAGCCCAGTTTTGTGGGCATTTTCTTGGGTAGATGTCAGCAAGCCACGCGGGCAAGCAAAGGTGACGCGATCATCACTGTGTCAGTTTTGATTCGATTGTCATCATGGCACAGGGCCGTGCTTGGCGAAAAGGCCCATCCTTGCGCTGCTGGCATCTTACATCCCCGGTCGCCTTATGCGTCAGAATTCACCCCCGACGTGATCTTTGGCGCGTCTTGAAGCTGCGGCGGCGGATGTCACGCTTGCAACATCATCCGATGTCTTGGGGTTTTTACCTTGCGATTCGCCAGCAAAACGACCTTGCGAATTTGCAGGCTATGGGGCAGCGCAACCAACAATTCCCGCCATAAGCCAGCTTTGGGGGTGGCTTATTTCGGGTGTGCTGTCAGCCCGATTAGCGCGCCTGGATGGGCGGGGCATGTGCTTGGGGTGGCTATTGCAGGGGGATTTGGGCTGTGCGGGTGCCCTGGATGGCCATGTCATCTGGGGTTGGCTTGGCATGGGCCCCTTGGTCGGGCCGATCACGGTTTGGCGGTACCGGCCCAGTTTGGGGGGCCTAGGTGAAATTCATTGTTGATTTGCGTCCAATCTAAGCCGGGCTTGACCAAACCGCGATTACAGGTTTTCCGCAAACAGGATCTCGATGCGGATCTTTTCCTGACTGGCCAGCACTTCACGCCGGTCACAGCGTGCACGCAAAATCCGAAGCGCGCTGCGCACCAGATGGCCGGGGTCTTGGGTGATCAGGGCATCAATCTGGTGTGATAAAAGGGCGGCCTCGGTAAAGGGCGTGCGTTCGTGGGCTATGACCAACCGATGGCCGCCTTGAGCCAATTGCGTGACGGTTTGCAACGGAACGCGCGCCTCGCTGCTTAAAATGTAAACTCCCGCGATGTCGGGGTTGCGGGCGAAAGTGGCCCGAATGATCCGGTCGGTTCGCTCTGCATCGCCGTGGGTTTCGAGCGAGGGCAGAGCGGTCAAATAGGGGTAATCCGCTCCGATCACCTCATCAAATCCAAGGCGGCGCTCCAGGGAGTCGCGGGCAAGCATGGTTTCGGCGATGACCAGCACCTTGCCCGCTTGCCTGTCCAAGAACCGCCCCATCAGACGGCCAGCGGTGGCCCCTGCGGCGTGGTTGTCGATGCCGACAAAATCCTCGGCAGTCAAATCGCCACCGGCTTTGACCTTGCCGGATATGAACGAGACGGTTTCGATCCCGCGCTGTTCCAATCTTAGTTTTGCATCGCGCACTTGGGGCGATTCGGGGGCCATGATGGCCACGCCGTCGACACTGTCGGCGTCCAATGCCTCTAGGAAGTTGGCGATTTGGTGGGGGTCACTTTCGTGAATTTGCGCCACTTCGGCGCGCATGGCGTCAGAGCCAAAGGCAGAGTTGGCTTCCGCGATCTTGGATAAGAGCTCGGCCAAGAACTGATCACCCTTGCGCGGCAGCAAGAACAAGAAGCGATAGTTTTTCGACCGCGCCAGATTGGCCGCGGAAATGTTGCGCAGAAATCCAATCTTCTCAATAGCTTCTGATACGCGGCGCACGGTGTCGTCGCGCACGCCCGTCCGATCGTTCAAAACGCGGTCGACCGTGGCAAGGCTAACGCCTGCCGCTTTGGCCAGATCCTTGGTCGTCGGTCGCATCGCGCTCTCCTCTTGGCGTCTTTTGACGCAGTTTGGATTCGATGTCCACGGGGTTGAGGTACGTACCTCAAAAACCGCTTGCCATGAGGTACGTGCCTCATCTAGGCTGGCTTCAGGACATAGAGTCGCGGCGAGGAGGCCGGGGCCTTGAACCGGGAGGATTGGACAATGAAAGCGAGACTTTTGAAAACCTCGGCGGCACTGGCTGTCGTGGCCGCGATGGGCGGTGTCAGCGCTGCTCAGGCCGAAGACCTGACGCTGTGCTGGGCCGCTTGGGATCCGGCCAACGCGCTGATCGAGTTGAGCAAGGAATACGAAGCGCAGTCGGGCAATACGATGCACTTTGAATTCGTGCCATGGACCAGCTTTGCCGACCGCATGCTGAACGAGCTGAACTCGGGCGGTAAGCTGTGTGACCTGATGATCGGCGACAGCCAGTGGATCGGCGGTGCCGCCGAAAACGGCCAGTACATCAAGCTGAACGATTTCTTCGATGCCAACGGCATCTCGATGGACTCCTTTATTCCGGCCACCGTGGTGGGCTATTCGGAATGGCCGAAAAACACCCCCAACTACTGGTCGCTGCCTGCCTTTGGTGACGTGGTGGGCTGGACTTACCGCAAGGACTGGTTCGCCGAACCGCAAAACCAAGCCGATTTCAAAGCCAAATATGGCCGCGATCTGGCTGTGCCCAAGACCTTTGCTGAGCTCAAAGACATCGCAGACTTCTTCCAAGGCCGCGAGCAAGACGGCAAGAAAGTCTACGGCGCTTATATCTACACCGAGCGCGGGTCTGAAGGCATCACCATGGGTGCTATGGATGTGCTCTATTCCTTTGGCTTCAAATATGACAACCCCGACAAGCCCTATGACATGGAAGGCTTTGTCAACTCTGACAAGGCGGTCGCGGGTCTAGAGTTCTATAAGTCGCTTTACGATTGCTGCTCGCCTCCGGGCATGTCGAATGCCTATATGGGCGAGGGTGTGGATGCGTTCAAATCGGGCCAAGTGGCCATGCAGATGAACTTCGCCTTCACATGGCCGGGCTTTAACACCGACCCGAATGTCGGCGGCGACAAAACCGGCTACTTCCCCAACCCCGCAGGCCCCGATGGCGACCAGTTCGCGCAATTGGGCGGGCAGGGGATTTCGGTTGTCGCAGCCTCTGACAAGCAAGACGCAGCGCTGACCTATATCAAGTGGTTCGCCCAGCCCGAGGTTCAGGCCAAGTGGTGGAAACTGGGTGGCTATTCGGCCCTTAAAGCCGTGGTCGAAGACCCGGGCTTTGCCACCAGCCAGCCCTATGCGCAAACCTTCTTGGACTCGATGGCCATTGTGAAGGATTTCTGGGCTGAGCCGTCCTATGCAACCCTGATGCAATCGTCGCAAAAGTGGTTCCATGATTATGTCGTCGCCGGAAACGGCACCGCCAAAGAGGCGCTGGATGGTCTGGCCGCCGATTGGCATGCGACCTTTGAAGAAGAAGGCAAGTACTAAAACCAGATTGCCCGCCCTCTTTCATGGCGGGCAACCCTGCGCGAGGCCCTTGAGGGCCAAGCGGGTCTCGCGCATCATATCCCAGCCCTCGGTCTATTCAGGAAGCCAACATGTCTGACCCCATGGCGCATCGCATAGCGGCGGCCACGCCCCCCGCCTTGGCCCATCGCATTCGCGGCCTGTCTGACCGGGCCATCGCTTGGGTCTTTGTGGCGCCCACGATTTTTCTGCTGCTGGCGGTCAATATCTTTCCGCTGATCTGGACGATCCGCCTGTCTTTGACCGATTTTCGCACCAACCGGCCGAACAATCCGGTCAAGTTCGTCGGAATCGAGAATTACCGCAAAATCCTGACCGATGCCGATACATGGCTGTCGTTGCAAGCCACAGCGCACTTTCTGATCTGGACCATTGTGCTGCAAGTGGTGATCGGTTTTGCGCTGGCCTATCTGATCAACAAGAAGTTTCGCGGCAACGACCTGTGGACCACCTTGATCGTGCTGCCCATGATGCTGTCGCCCGCCGTGGTGGGCAACTTTTGGACCTTTCTGTACCAACCGCAAATCGGCCTGTTCAACTATGTGATCGCCTTTTTCACCGGCGCTGACCCGTCGAGCTTTTCGATGATCGGCGAGGTGGGTTTGGCGCCTTGGGCGATTGTGATCGTTGACACATGGATGTGGACGCCCTTTGTGATGCTGATCTGCCTTGCGGGCCTGCGCTCTATCCCGCCATCGATCTATGAGGCCGCCGAATGCGACCGTGCGTCAAAATGGCGGCAGTTCTGGACCATCACCATCCCCATGGTGCTGCCGTTTTTGATGCTGGCCGTGCTGTTTCGCGGTATCGAGAATTTCAAGATGTTCGACCTTGTCGTTCAACTGACAGGCGGCGGGCCGGGGGCCACCACGCAGCTGGTGTCGATTGATCTCAAGCGCGAGGCGTTTGAGAAGTGGCGCACGGGCTATGCTTCGGCCTATGCCGTGATCTTGTTTGTGACGGTGTTTGGCCTTGCCTCGATTTACGTCAAGGCGCTGAATAAGGTGAAAGACAGATGAGCTTTTCCATCACCGACCCGTCGCGCCGACAAAAGTGGATCGCGGGCATTTTGGTTGTGACCTATGCCATTGTCACGTTGCTGCCCTTGGTCTGGATCATCGCCACGGGCTTTAAAACCCCGCCTGATTCCATCGCCTATCCGCCCAAGGTGTTCTTCTCCCCCTCGCTTGAGGGCTATGTGAACCTATTCACCTCGCGCAGCCGCGTGACGCCCGAAGATCTGGCAGCCCTTGGGCCCCCCACTACATGGTACGACGCCATTGTGCGCCAGTATGATATGGTGATCACAGGGCCAAGCCGCTACGGCGAGCGGTTCTTGAACTCGGTCATCATCGGCTTTGGGTCAACCTTTCTGTCGGTGTTTTTAGGCACGATTGCGGCCTATGCCTTTAGCCGGTTCAAGGTGCCGCTCAAGGATGATCTTTTGTTCTTCATCCTGTCCACCCGCATGATGCCGCCCATCGCGGTCGCCATCCCGATCTTTTTGATGTATCGCCAACTGGGCCTGAACGACACCCATCTGGGCATGATCTTGCTGTACACGGCGGTGAACCTGTCGCTGTCGGTCTGGCTGCTGAAAGGATTTATCGACGAGATTCCGATTGAATATGAAGAGGCGGCGTTGATCGACGGCTACACCCGCTTTCAAGCCTTTTACAAAGTGGTTCTGCCGCAGGCCGCCACCGGCATCGCCTCTACCGCCATTTTCTGCCTGATCTTTGCGTGGAACGAATACGCCTTTGCGGTGCTGCTCACCTCGGGCGATGCCCAAACCGCGCCGCCGTTTATTCCCACCATCATCGGCACGGGTGGCAAGGATTGGCCCGCCGTGGCGGCGGGGGCTACGTTGTTCTTGGTGCCGATCATGGTCTTTACCATTTTGCTGCGAAAGCACCTGCTGCGCGGTATTACATTCGGGGCGGTGCGCAAATGAGCTTTCTGTCCGGTCTTTTGCGCCTGCGCCGTGGCCCGTGGGAGATGTTGGCCACGATCCTGATCGCCCTTGGCGTGGTCATGCTGATGCAGCCCTTTGCGCTTGTGCTGTTTACATGGTCTTTCCCTGTCACCTTGGTGGGCACCGTTCTGTTCATCATCACCAGCCATTTTCCGGAGTAAGCGGTGGCCCAGATCGTCATCAAAAACCTCCGCAAGGAATTTGGCAGCTTCACCGCGGTGCAATCATCCAGCTTCACGATTGAAGATGGTGAGTTCTTTATGCTGCTTGGCCCCTCGGGCTGCGGGAAAACCACCACCTTGCGCATGATTGCGGGGTTGGAACTGCCCACCTCGGGCGAAATTTTCATCAACGGGCAAGAGGTCAGCCAAAAGCCTGCCTCGCAGCGCGACATTGCCTTTGTGTTCCAGATGTTCGCGCTTTACCCGCATATGAACGTGCGCAAGAACATCTCTTATCCGCTGGTCAGCCAAGGCATGCCCAAGGCGCAGGTGAAGGCCAAGGTCGCAGAGGTGGCGCAGATTTTGGGCATCACCGCGCTTTTGGATCGCCCCGTGGGTGGTCTGTCCGGTGGTGATCGCCAGCGCGTGGCGCTTGGCCGCGCTATCGTGCGCAATCCGGCGTGCTTTTTGATGGACGAACCCTTGGGCGCGCTGGATGCCGAGTTTCGCGAGCATATGGCCGAAGAACTGCGCGCCCTGCACGACCGCATGGGGGCGACAACGGTTTATGTCACGCATGACCAGCTGGAAGCCATGCAGATGGGCGACAAGATCGTGGTGATGAACCACGGCGTGGTGGAACAATTCGGCCGCCCGCAAGACATCTATGACTGGCCCGCCACGACCTTTGTGGCGAATTTCATCGGCTCGCCGCCGATGAATTTTCTGCGCTTTGACGGCTCTGTTGCGGCAGGGGCCACAGAGGTGGCGTTGTCGGGCCTCACCGTCGCTATTCCCCAAACCGTTCAAACCGCCACAGGTGCGCTGATTTTGGGCGTGCGGCCCGAAAACGTGCATCTGGAGGACACAGCCCCCCTGCGCGGGCGTATTCTGGCGGCGGAATATCTGGGCACCACGCAGATTGTCACGCTGGACACGGCCTATGGTCCGGTCAAGGCGCGCATCTCTTCTGACAGGGGGGTGACGATCGGCGATCAAACCGGCCTGCGCCTTGATCCCCGCGCGATCAGCCTGTTTGACCCCCAAGGCCGCGCGCTTTTGTCACTCGCCAATCAAAGGGTGCTGGCCCATGGCTGAGGTTATCTTACGCAATGTTTCTAGGTCTTTCGGCGCGACCAAGGCGCTGGTCGATGCCAGCCTGACCGTGCCCGACGGGGCCTTTGTGGTGCTTTTGGGCCCCACGGGGGCAGGCAAAACAACCGTGCTGCGCATGGTATCGGGGCTAGACAGGCCCGATCAGGGCGAGGTTTTGATCGCCGGCACCTCTATGCAGGGCCTGACCCCGGCGCAGCGCAATGTGGCGATGGTGTTTCAGCAATACTCGCTTTACCCGCATTTGACCGTGCGCGAAAATATGGAATTCCCGCTGAAATCGCCACTTTTGCGCACAAAACCCGCTGAAATCACCCGTAAGGTGGCGGAAGTGGCTGAGATTTTGCAAATTTCTCACAAGCTTGACAACAAAGCCACGGCGCTTTCTGGCGGAGAGATGCAGCGCGTGTCGATTGGCCGCGCCTTGGTGCGCAATCCGGCGGTGTATCTGATGGATGAACCGCTGAGTTCATTGGATGCCAAGCTGCGCGCTGATCTGCGGGTCGAGCTGAAAAACATTCAGGCAAATCTGGGCGCGACCTTTCTTTACGTCACCCATGACCAGATCGAAGCGATGACCATGGCCACCCATGTCGGCGTGCTGGATCAAGGCCGCCTGATCCAATTCGGCCCCCCGCGCGAGATTTACCAAAACCCCGTCAGCCTGCATGCCGCCAGCCGCTTGGGCCAACCGCGCATCAACATCCTGCCCGCCGACCTGTTCGGGCCAGCGCCTGCCAAGGCCACCCACATCGGCCTGCGCCCCGAGCAAATTCGCCAAGGCCAAGGCCAAGACGCCGTGGTCAAGCGGGTAGAACATCTGGGCGACCAAACCCGCCTGCATCTGACCTTTAAATCGCACGACCTGATCACCGTCACCAGCGCCCACACTGACCTCAAGCGCGATGACATCGTTCAAATCACCCCCCACCGGCCCTTCTACTTTGATGCCGAAGGCACCCGCATTGCTTGAAAGAGGATAAGATGACCCAATTCATGAACACGCGTGAGAATATCGTCACCGAGGCGATTGACGGGCTGATCATGGCCTCGGGCGGGCGATTGGCGCGGTTGGATGGGTACCCCCATATCCGCGTGGTGGTACGCTCTGACTGGGACAAGTCGCGGGTGGCTTTGGTATCTGGCGGCGGATCGGGGCATGAACCGGCCCACGCGGGGTTTGTGGGTGCGGGGATGCTGACAGCGGCGGTGTGCGGCGATGTCTTTGCCTCGCCTTCCGTCGATGCGGTTTTGGCGGGGATTTTGGCGGTGACAGGGCCTGCGGGCTGTTTGCTCATCGTCAAGAACTACACCGGCGACCGTTTGAACTTTGGCCTTGCCGCCGAACGCGCACGGGCTTTTGGGCGCAAAGTTAGCATGGTGGTGGTCGATGACGACATCGCCTTGCCCGATCTGCCCCAAGCGCGCGGTGTGGCGGGCACATTGTTTGTGCATAAGATCGCAGGCCATCTGGCCGAAAGCGGGGCCGATCTGGCCGCGGTGACGCAAGCGGCGGAGCGGGTGATTGCGGGCACCAAGTCCATCGGCATGTCGCTGGATACCTGCACCGTGCCCGGATCGGCCAAGGAAAACCGCATTCCGGCGGGCATGGCGGAACTGGGCCTTGGCATCCACGGCGAGCCGGGGGTGGAACAGGTCAGCTTTACAAGCGCGCAGCAGGCCATGGCCGCCATGGTCGACAAACTGGCCGCCACGATGGATGACCGCCCCCATGTGGCGCTGTTGAACAACCTTGGCGGCACCTCGGTGCTGGAAATGTCGGTGCTGGCTTACGAACTGGCCAAGTCCAAGCTGGGGGCCAAGATCAAATGGATCGTGGGGCCTGCCGCGATGATGACCTCGCTGGATATGCGCGGCGTGTCGGTGTCGGTCTATCCGGTGACAGCGGCGGATGAGGCGGCTTTGCTCGCCCCCACCCCACTGGCCGCTTGGCCCGGTTGCCAGACGATGGGCGCACCCAAGGTGTTGGCTCTGCCCGATGGGTTAACGCCGATCCGCCCCATCCCCTCGGCCCATGCCGCCACCCGCGCCTTCTTGACCCATTGCTGCGAGATCATGATGGGGATGGAGCATGACCTGAACGCGCTGGATGCCAAATCAGGCGACGGCGACACCGGATCAACCCTTGCAGGGGCCGCACGGGCATTGCTGGGCGCGATGGACCGCTTGCCCTTGGCCGACCACACCCAGCTTTACCGCGCCATCGGTCAAGAACTTAGCCAAACCATGGGCGGGTCGTCGGGCGTTTTGCTGGCGATCTTCTTTGCCGCCGCGGGCGATGCGTCCTCTAGCGGAATGACGATGCGCGACGCTTTGGGCGCAGGGCTGGAACGGATGCAGGAAATCGGCGGGGCGCGTCTGGGCGACCGCACGATGATTGACGCTTTGCAACCCGCGCTAGACGCCTTGGACCAAGGCCTTCCCGCCGCCCGTGATGCCGCCCGCGCGGGGGCCAACCATACCGCCACGCTAAAACGCGCCAAGGCAGGTCGTGCGGCCTATGTCAACGCGGGCAATTTGGAAGGCCATATCGACCCGGGCGCAGAGGCCGTCGCCCGGCTTTTGGAGTCTTTGACCAATAAGGCAAGCGCCCAAGCGGGCGTTTGACAGGCTTCGCGCCATGTCTTTCGAACACCGACAAAACTGCGGTGTTATTGGATGCACAAGGTCTTGACCGACCCGGTTACAACGGGCGCAGATGATAAGGGCAGGCGCGCTAAGGCGTTTGGGGCCCAAATCCCCCGGCCTTCAGCTTCAGCATGTCTTGCGCAAACTGGCCGGTTTTGGGCGGCGTCAGTTATGGCCAAAGGCGCATACAGACCGCAAAATGCGTATCTTTTGAATTCCTTGTTCAAAACATCAAAGAACCCCTCAAAAAACCGCTCCCGTCGCCAAAATCACTGGCGTTGTGCGGGGGGTGTTTTTCAGGCATAGTCTAAGCCAAATGTAAGGAGCTTATCATGGCCGGTGGCAGCATCGTTTTTCTAGCCCTTGCAGCGCTGATCGTTGTGGCGCTGTTCAAGGCGGTTCGCATCGTGCCGCAAAGCATGAAATATGTGGTCGAACGCTTTGGGCGTTTGCACACGGTTTTGGGGCCGGGAATTAACTTTACCGTGCCCTTTCTGGACCGCGTGGCGCATAAAGTCTCGGTGCTTGAACGGCAATTGCCCACGGCACACCAAGACGCGATCACCACCGATAACGTGCTGCTTAAGGTGGAAACCAGCGTATTTTACCGCATCACAGAGCCGGAAAAGACCGTCTACCGCATCCGCGATGTGGATGCAGCGATTGCGACCACCGTGGCAGGCATTGTGCGGTCGGAAATCGGCAAGATGGAACTGGACCATGTCCAATCCAACCGCAACGAATTGACCGCGCAAATCCGCGAACATGTGCGTGCCATGGTCGACGAATGGGGCATCGAAGTGACCCGCGCCGAGATTTTGGATGTGGCCCTTGATGAAGCCACCCGCCATGCGATGTTGCAGCAACTCAACGCCGAACGCGCGCGGCGCGCCATGGTGATGGAGGCCGAGGGCAAAAAAGCCGCGATCTCCCTGAATGCCGAGGGCGAGCTTTACGCCGCCGAACAACAGGCCAAAGCCCGCCGCGTGCTGGCCGATGCCGAAGCCTATGCCACCAGCGTGATTGCCGCCGCCATCAAAGAAAACGGGATCGAGGCGGCGCAGTACCAAGTGGCGCTCAAACAGGTCGAAGCGCTTACGGCGGTGGGCCAAGGCGAAGGCAAGCAATTGGTCATCGTCCCTGCCTCGGCCCTTGACGCCTTTGCCAATGCCTTTGGCATGTTAAAGGGGCGCTGAATGGCGGTTTGGACGATCTGGTGGGTTTGGGCGCTGGCCGGCGTGGTCTTGGCGGGTTTGGAAATCACCCTGCCCGGCTTTGTGTTTTTGGGCTTTGCCTTGGGCGCTGCGGGCAACGGCGTGCTTTTGTTCTTCGGGCTGGCTCCGGAAAATGTGGCGCTGCTGGCGTTGACATTTGCCGGGTTGTCTTTGGCGGCTTGGCTTATCCTGCGCCGTGCGGTCGGGGTGACCAAATCGCAGGTCAAGGTCTGGAAGGACGACATCAACGACCTTTAAAATGCCTTAAGCGATCCTGTTTCATGCTAGGCAGAAAAACACGGCTGCCCTGTCGTTGCGGCGCAGACCGATGACATCTCAACGCGCCTAAAGGGCGGTCTTTTTGCGCAAGCGCCGCAGGTGCAAGCGGTAAATAATCGGGGCCAGCACATGGTCATACAGCGCGCAGGCGATGTAAAAAACACCCGGCAAACCCACGAACCACGCCAGCCCCCGATACCGTGGCATCTGCGCCCAAAGCACCCGAAACGCCGGAATACCGGATGACACTGTGCCCTCGTGCAGCACATAAAGCCGCTGTGCGGCCGTGTCGGCATCCAGCCCCCATGCGGTGCGTGCCTGCGTGTGCAGATCGTCAAACCGGATCGGCAGCCCGGTTTTGCCAGCATAGCGGGCGTAATGCTGGATCTCGAAGTTACAGATCGGGCAAGAGGCGTTGTATAGAACGGCTGTTTTGGGGCTGTTTTCCATAATCGACAGGTAGTGCAGTGCAGCCTAAAATCCAAATAAATTTAGACCAAAGCGATCTTCGCAGGCTTAAGATTCGCGCGGCCCGGTCGCTTCTGGGCCAGATCGGCCCCCTCGTCACCCCGCCGCTGAACGATGGCACAGGCTTGTTTTCGGCCGCACAGATCGAAGCAACCCTGGCGCTTACCCGCAACCAGCGCATCGAGATCCAGCGGCAGTTGACTGCGATCGGCTATAACACTGGCGTTGCGGATGGGCTTTGGGGATCCAACACCCGCACAGCACTCGCAAGATGGCAGACGCGCAACAGCTTTAGCGCGACGGGTTATGTCACCAGCCCGCAAGTTCGCCTGATTACGGGCCAAGCCGAGGCAACCGGCCAAAATCCGCCTTTGGACGCCGCAGGCGCTGCGCGGCTGGAAGAAAGCCTGTTGAACCTGATGCCCTACGAGAAAGCCGATCTGCAGCAACGCTTGACGCAACTGGGCTACACCACCTACAGCACCAACGGCGTGTTTGGTCGCACCTCACGCGAAGCAATCGGCAGATGGCAAAGCGACGAGGGGCTGCCGGTCACATTCTATCTGACCGCCGATCAGGTTCGCACCATCCGCCTTGAGACGGGCGGCTGAAGCGAAAGGCTGCTGGATTTTCTGCGCCGTGGTGGGGCCGTTTGCATAAGAGCACCCCAAGGCTGCCGGTCGCGATCGGATCGTAATCGGCACCCTTGGGGTGCGCGAAAACGGTCAAGCAGCCCCGGCCTAAAAGATCACAGGCCTTTCAGGTTTCATCGAGCACATAAAATCAGACCCGCCAGCGTCTAGGTATTCACAACCCATGTCGGCCCTGTTGATGTGCAGCCAGCCGCCATGAAGGGGCCCGTTCAAACCGTGCTTTGCACGCTGGCAAAGGTTGGGTCAGCGCGCTGTCGATCTTGTCCAAGCCACGGCATCTGCCAGAACCAGACGGGTTGCGGCATCAAAGGCCGCGACCACCTTGGGGGGCTGGGCATTAGTGGCAAGGATTGTTTGGTCAAAGCGGCGGGTGGCCAGCAAGGTGGCGTCCTCCTCGCGCAGCAGGGTCAGCGTCAGGCCGACGCGGACAAGGGGTCCACCCATGCCGCGGGGCTGGGCTTCTGCCTCAAACGCGCTGAGTTCGACCAAAAGCACGTAATCAGGCACCAACCCCGCCCCGTCGCGCCCGACCAGCCGAAAATCGCCCGCGTTTTGCAGCGATTCGACCAAAAGCGTCTGGATCAGTTGGGGCGCAGGATCGACCCAGCGGCCCTTGGGCAGATATTGCGCCTGCAAAGGATTGGGTTTGATCAAAATGCGGTCCGTGGTCAGGGCACCGCTGGCGGTGGGCAGCTCGACCACCAGATGGCGCGCAGACCGCGCACCAGAGGCCATTGGCAGGGGTTGCAGCGTATAGGCATCCAGCGGCGCTGCGGCTTTGCCGATCACGCCGCACGACGCCAGCAGGGCGAGCAACATCAGGGAAATTCGGGTCATGTCAGCCTCATCTGGGGTAATCGGGGGTGCGGTTGCCAAGCAAAAAGCGGGTGGGGTCGCGCTGGATTTTGGCGGTCAAGGCAGACAGGTCGCCCACCAACCGCGAGGCTTGGGCCGACAGGCGGGTGATCTGCGGCAGGCCTTCGGCGGCAAAGTTGTCGATATGGCCGATCACCGCACGCGCCTGGGTGAGGGCGCTATGCGCTTGGGTCAAGGTGGCGTCTGCATTGGTGGCCACCTCGTCCAGACGTGTCGCAAAGGCAGAAATCTTATCGGCAGCGCGCGAAAAACTGGCCGAGGCTTTGGTCAGCTCATCCATGATCGCGCCCAGCTTGGTGGAGGCGTTGTTCAGATTTGTCAGGATTTGCGTCACATGGTCGGCATTTTGCGGCGTTGTGAACCGGCCCATGTCGTCAAGCACCGAAATCGCCTGCGCCAAAAGGTCGGGCGCATCGGCCAAAAGGCCTTGGACAACAGTGGGCTTAGAGGGAATTTCCGCCACGCCGGTCAGCGGGTCAGGCGTGAGGAACTTGGCGCGGGGCTCGCCACCCTCAAGGCCCACATAGGCCACGCCAGTCACCCCTTGCGAGGCAACCGTCGCCTCGGTTCCAACCCGGACGGGGGTAGAGGCCGCAACCTCGACCCGAACCCTGACAAGCGATCCGTTGGTGCGGTCAAGCGCGATGGTCAGCACCTTGCCCACATTGACCCCGTTGAACGTAACACTTGAAGATTGGTCAAGGCCCGACACCTGATCGAACAGAATGTCGTATTGCGTATAGGTCTTGTTGATCTGAACCTTGGCCAGCCAGACAAAAAAGCCAAGGCCCGCCAGAACGGCCAAAAGGGTAAAGGCGCCGATCAGGACAAAGTTGGCCTTGGTTTCCATAAACTATCCTTTCCAGACCGCATGCGCGCGCGGCCCGTGGAAGTAAGACTGCACCCAAGGGTCGGTGACCGCCTGCATCTGGGTCAGCGTTCCGCTCACCTGCACCTTGCCCTTTGCCAAGACGGCGATCCGGTCACAGGTGGCGTTAAAAGTGTCCAGATCATGGGTGACCAAAAACACCGACAGGGTCAGGGCATGACGCAACACCCTGATAAGGTCGTCAAATTCTGAAGCGGCAATCGGGTCAAGGCCGGCGGTCGGTTCATCCAGCAGCAAGATTTCAGGGTCCAGCGCCAAGGCCCGCGCAAGGCCTGCGCGCTTTCGCATACCGCCAGACAGTTGCGACGGGTAAAGGTCGCCTGCCTGCGGTTTCAGCCCGACCATGGCCAGTTTCAAATCGGCCAGAGTGCGGCGTAAGGCAGCGGGCAGGGTGAACTGCACGCGCATGGGGGCCTCGACATTCTCGCGCACGGTCAGGGCAGAGAAAAGCGCACCGTCTTGAAACATCACACCCCAGCGTGCACGGGTGCGGGTCAGATCATCTTTCAAAATATCGGCCCCCAGCACGGTGATCTGCCCGGCGGTGGGGGGCTGCAATCTCACAATGCTGCGCAACAGCACCGATTTTCCGCTGCCCGAAGCGCCCACCACGCCCAAAACCTCTCCGCGCAACAGGTCGATGTCGAGCCCGCTGTGCACAAGGGTTTTGCCAAAGCGGTTCACCAGACCGCGGACTTGGATGACAGGGTCCATCACACACCCGCCAGCGCAAACAGGATGGAAAAGATCGCATCGGCCAGAATGACCAGAAAGATCGACTGCACCACCGAACGAGAGGTCAGCCGGCCAAGGGATTCGGTGTTGCCCGCAACCTCCAACCCCTGAAAACAGCCGATCACCGCGATGATGACGGCAAAGAACGGGGCCTTGACAAGGCCTAAGACAAAATGGGTCACATCGGTGTTGAGCAATCGGGTCAAAAACATGCCCGGCGAGATGCCAAGCGCATACCACGCCATCAGGCCCCCGCCAAACAACCCGCTGAGATCGGCAATCACGCCCAGCGCCGGCAACATGAAAAGCAGGCCAAAGACACGCGGCAGGATCAGCACCTCGATCGGATCAAGGCCCAAGACGCGCAGGGCGTCAACCTCTTCGCGCATCTTCATGGCCCCTATCACGGCCGTAAAGGCCGAGGCAGAGCGGCCCGCCACGATAATCGCGGTCAAAAGGATGCCCAGTTCGCGCAGCACCGAAATGGCAATAAGGTCAACGACAAAGACTTCTGCGCCAAACTGACGCAGCTGGGCGGCACCTTGATAGGCGACAACGACACCGATCAAAAAGGCCATCAGCGTCACAATGGCCACACCCTTCAGCCCGGTTTCTTGCATGTGAAACACCAGCGATGTCATGCGCAGCCGTTTGGGGTGCAAGGCCGTGGTGGCCGACGCGGCCATGACCTGACCCAGAAAACTCAAAATCGCGGTGATATCCTGCGCCATGGCCACAGATGCGCGTCCGACCTGTTCTAAGCGGCCTGCCGCCCAGTCGGCGGCGTGCAGATGGATCGCCCGTTTGGGGTGCAGGGTTTTGAGGGGCATGGCCGCTTTGACCGCCTCTAGCAGGAGGGTTTGCGACTTTGACGCTCCTGTGATGGCAGTCTTATGCGCCTGCGCATGGCTTAGGATGGCCCAAGCCCCGGCGGTGTCCATGGCTGTAACACCCGTCAGGTCAAGGTCCGTGGCCGGCATGGTTGCCTGCAGGGCCACGATCGTCGAAAGGGTGAAAGCGCCCTGCAAAGCTTGGGGGCGTTTTTCAGGCGACGGCATGGGACACAAGCGCGCGTATCGGGATCATTTGGGTCATTTCAGCCTGTCAACGCGGCACAGCGCGGTTTGGTTCCACGCTTTTGGTGTGATCCGCGGTGGCGCGCGGCGCGGATATCGGCGCGCTCTTGCCGGGGCGGGCTAGTTTTGCGAGTTGTCTATGGGGGGCGACATCTTGGACAAAGACCGCCGACCCCGCAAAAACCACGGCCATCGGGTCAAGAAGACCGCAGCTTGAGAGGCTGGGCAAAGCCAATCCAAAGGCGGTGGACTTCAGGACGATCGGCACTCTCTGGGCTGCGCCCGTCACAAGGTTCGATGTGGCGAGCCCAAGCAAAAAGCGCTTCGACACCCCTGCCCCGCTTTGGTTTCAAACCAACCGCAGGTCCAGCTTGCCGCGCGCTTTGTCACGCGACAGGGTGACTTTGCCGCGTAAAACCGGCTGAGATGCACCGTTCAGCCAAGCGCTTTCAACACGGTGGCCCGATTTGTTGGGATTTAGAATGCGGATATCCAGCCGTTGCGCGCCTTGGCCCAGACTGGCGTTCATCTCTGGCCAAGGTTTGGGAAAGCACGGGTCCAGTGTCAGGTTCGCGCCCGCATAGGTCAGGCCCAAAAGCCCCTCGATACCGGCGCGGTACATCCATGCGGCAGAGCCGGTATACCACGTCCAGCCGCCCCGGCCCTCGTGCGGGGGGGGTGGAATAGACATCGGCGGCGATGACATAGGGTTCAACCTTATAACGCGCCACGGCTTGCGGCGTCAGCGCATGGTTGATCGGGTTGATCAGCGCGAACAGGTCATGCGCGCCGTCCCCGTCGCCTAACCCAACCTTTGCCAAAATCACCCACATGGCGGCGTGGCTATATTGTTCGCCGTTTTCGAGCAATCCGGGCGGGTAGCCCTTGATGTAGCCCGGTTCTTTGGGCGTTTGATCAAAGGGCGGGGTGAACAGCAGCGCCAAGCCGCTGTCGCGACGGATCAGGCGGCTGGTCAGCGATGCCATGGCCTGCGCTGCCCGCACAGGATCACCAGCGCCGGACAGAACGGCCCAAGATTGCGCGATGCTGTCGATCTGACACTCGGTTGACGCGGCAGAGCCAAGGCGGGTGCCATCGTCATAGGTGCCGCGCTGATACCAAGCCCCATCCCAAGCCTTTGCCTCGATCGCTTGGGCCAGACGATCGGCATGGGCCAGCCATTGGGCTGCGCGGGCGGGGGTTCGGGCCTGCATATGGGGTGCCATCGCGCGCAGCGTGGCGATCAGCAGCCAGCCCAGCCAGACGCTGGTGCCACTGCCCGCCTCGCCCACCCGGTTCATGCCATCGTTCCAATCGCCCGTCCCCATCAGCGGCAAGCCGTTCGCACCCGTCAGCGCGATCGCTTGATCAAGGGCCAGCGCACAATGATCAAACAGACTGGCTGAGCGATCAGAGGGTTGGGGTTGAAAAAAGGCGTCATGCGCATCCTGTGCCAAGAGCGGGCCGTCCAGAAAGCCCAAAGCCTCGTCAAAGACAGCGTCATCGCCCGACACCTGCACATATTGCGCTGCAGCATAGGCCAGCCAAACCCTGTCATCTGAAATCTTGGTCCGCACGCCGATGCCGGACTGGGGCAGCCACCAATGCTGCACATCGCCCTGCTCAAACTGCCGTCCACCCGCCCGCAGCAGATGTGCGCGTGTCAGCGCAGGGCGCAGCGCGGTCAAGGCCATGCCGTCTTGCAACTGATCGCGAAAGCCGTAAGCCCCGCTTGCCTGATAAAAGCCAGCCCGCGCCCAGATGCGGCAGGACAGGGTTTGATACAAAAGCCAGCCGTTGAGAAGAATATCCATGGCACGGTCTGGGGAATGAACCTGCACCGCAGTCAAAAGGTCGTTCCAGTACTGCGTGACATCGGCCATCATCGCCTTAATGCTGCGGGCCCGTGTTGCGCTCACAAGTGCGCTCGCCGCCTCGGCCGAGGCGGCTTGTCCGAGTAAGAAAACCAAATCAACCGTCTCGCCGGGGGCCAAAGACACAAGCCTTTGCAAGGCAGCGCAAGCGTCAAGGGCAGCGCCGCATCGCCCCGACAGCGCCGTGCCATCGCCAAGTGCAGCAGGGGCACGCATGCTGCCCCCTTGGCCTAAAAACTCTGCCCGGTCGCAGGTTATACTGCCCCCATCCGCACCAAAATCGGCAAAAGCCACGCGGCCCGCACAGGCCACAGCGCGCGGATTTTGTGCCAACACAGCCCCGGTTAGCGGATCAAGGCTGGTTATGATCTTTCCCGCCGTGGCCCCACGCGACGTGCCCAAAACCCATTCCACATAGCCTGTCACTGACAGCCGCCTTGGCCGATCTGACAGGTTGCGCAAGCGCAAGCGGGTGACTTTGACCGGCGCATCCAAGGCCACGAATTGCACCATATCCGCGGCGATGTCGGCGGTGGTATTTTCAAAGGCGGAATAGCCAAAGCCATGGCGGCATAGGTAGCGGCCCTGGGTGCGGATCGGCAGGGCCGTGGGCGTCCAAGTCTGGTGATTGTCCATATCATGCAAATAGAAGGCCTCGCCCGAAGGATCGCTGACCGGGTCGTTTGACCAAGGTGTCAACTGATTTTCGCGGCTGTTTTCCGACCATGAAGAACCACACCCCTCGGCGGAAACCCCAAAGCCAAAGGTCGGGTTGGCGATGACATTGATCCAAGGTGCCGGCGTGGTCTGGCCGTTTTGCAGCACCGTAACATAGTCCCGCCCGTCGTTTGCAAACCCGCCAAGGCCGTTAAAGAACTCTAGCGCGGGATGCGTTGGGGTTTGAGGGCTGGGTTGGATGGGCGGCAGGCTTGGCATCGCCGGTTTGGCCATGCGCGGCTTGGCTTCGGCCAGCGCGTCCAACTGGCGGCCGATGCTGCCGCGACTGGCGTGCAAGATCACATCGGCCGCAGCCATCAGCAGGGCGCGCGCCTCAGGCGGCATCAGATCGCTGCGCAGGCTATGGATTGCCCCCTGTCCGCCCCCCTTCCCCGTCAGGATCGGCCGCGCCTGTGCCGCGCGCACAGCCCCTTCGATAGCGCCTTGCAAATCTTGCACATAAGACGATGCGCGGTCATTTACGATCACCAGATCTACCGCCAATTGCCTTATGCGCCAATAATCTTGCGCGGCCAAAACCTCTCGCAGACAGGTCAAGTCTTCGATATCAGCCAAGATAAACACCACGATCGGCAGATCTCCGGACAGGCCCAACGCCCAAAGCCGCGATTGTGGGCCGTCATCGGCTGCGATGCGCGTGCGACTGGCGCGCAGGCGCGGATCGTTTCGGATCAACATGCCTGCCAAGCGCTGAAAATCCGCGGCATCGACAGCAGCCACCCCGTGGTGGCGCAACTGAACCTGACTTTGCGTCCAAGCCAGCGTCGCCGCACGGGTAAAGGCCGATGCATCGCGGTGGCGGTCCACCATATCTAACAAAATGCCAGATGTGGGGGCGACCATGGTCCAAAATGTCACCCGCGCGCGCCCGCCTGCGGGAATAAGCACCCTGCGGCGCAGGCTGAAAATCGGGTCTAGCACCGTGCCTGTGGTGCCTGACAAACGGTCTTTTGTCATAATGGCAGAGCTAAGGTCACGGCCACGGCCAATAAACTGCGCGCGGTCGGTTTCATATTGCAGCGGGGCCGTTTCCACGCCCTCGACCACGGCGATATGGGCGGCCCATATCTCGGGGTCGCTGGGTGCGCGGCGGCGGCGTGTGGCGATCAAAACACCGAGTTCAGGCAAGAAGTCTGTGATGACAAACAGCTTCGAAAACGCCGGGTGCGACAGATCTGACGCCGCCTGTGCCAAGACCAGTTCGGCATAAGAGGTCACCTCTACCTCGCGCAGATGACGCCCGATATTGGTAAGGGTGACTTGGCGGGCTTCGGCATCATCCTCGCCCGAGACTACAACCTCGGTCTGGGTGACCAACCGCGCAGCGTGATGCGAAAAGGCGGCACTGTGGTCGCAAAAGACGGCCGAGTGGTTTTCAGCCATGCCCAAAGGCTGCACCGACGCAGACCAAGCCCCCCCCGATTTCACATCGCGCAGATAAACATAAGACCCAAGGGCTGCATGGGTCGGGTCAGCGCGCCAGCGCGTGATCGCCAAATCTCCCCAGCGACTGAACCCCGATCCGGTCGGCGTCAGCGTCACGCTATAACGCCCGTTCGACAGGATATGGGCGCTTGGCCAAGCTTGGGCCGGGCTGTCAAACCGGCGCACGCTGGCCATGCTGCTGTGTTCAACCGGCGAGATTTGGACATCGGCTGCATGAGGTGCCGCGACAGAGGCATCACGCGGCACGCGCTCTTGCAGCAGCAAATCGACCGATTGGATGATCGGTTCGGCATGAAAACGGGCACGCAGCCGTCCGTCTTGCAGCACATTGGCCAAGGCAGCGATGGTCATGCCCTGATGATGGGCCATGCAACTGCGCACAATGGCGCAAACGCTTCCTTCGGGCAGGCGGGAGGCTGTGAAATCCAAGGCCTCGTAAAACCCATACCGGCTTTGCGCGCCCAACCGCACCAAGGCGGCAAAGTTTTGCAGCGCGGCTTGCGGGTCAACCATGGCGCCAAGGGCCGTGGCATAGGGGGCAATCACCCGGTCTTCGGCCAAACCGCGCTTGAGCCCCAAGCCCGGCACGCCGAAGTTGGAATATTGATAGGTCATCTCTAAATCACGGGCGTTAAGAGCAGATTCAGAAATGCCCCAAGGCAGGCCCAAGCCGGTCGCATAGCGGATTTGGGCCTGCACCACGCGGATGTTGGTTTGCGCCAGCACCGGCCCTGCGGGCGCTTGCATGACCAGTGCCGGCATCAGATATTCAAACATGCTGCCCGACCAAGAAATCAACGCCGACCCCGCGCCGATGGGCGTTGCAGCACGGCCTAAGCGAAACCAGTGCCGAGTTTCAACATCACCCTTGGCAATGGCAAAAAGCGAGGCCAGCCGCGCCTCGGACGCCAGCAGATCATAGCAATTGGCATCCAGCGTGTTGGTCGAGACCGTAAAACCGATGGCAAGCAATTTCTTTTCAGGATCAAGCAGAAAGCGAAAGTCCATCGCCATGGCAAAGCCGCGCGCCAGATCGGCCAAGGCGCGCAGTTGGGCTTTGGGGGCAAGCGCTGTGTTATGGCTTGCGATCATCGCAAGGGTCCAAAACGCCGCGTCAGAGCCTGCGGGCAGGGTCGCCACCAAGACCTGCGCTTGGTCCATCAAGGCTTGGGTTGTGCCCTGTGCAATCTGGATCAACAGGGCCGACAAGGCCGAAGCAGGGTGTGTCAACAGGGCCTCTTGCGCCAAGGCGCGCGCATCTTGCAGACCTTGAGCGTTGGTGATGGGCTGCACGGCCCACGCCTCGCAGGCTTGGGCGACAGCGATAAGATGCCCGGCCAGATTGCCACTGTCCACGGCCGAGACATAGGGCGGGTCAAGCACGCGCAAATCGGCCGTATCGTGCCAATTGTAAAGATGCCCGCGAAAGCGCGGCATGCGCTGCAGCGTTTGCAGGGTTTGTTCAAGCCGCTCTGCGGCCACGGCCTGACTGATCCAGCCCATGTCATGCGCCACCGTCACCGATAGCAAATACAAACCGATGTTGGTCGGAGAGGTGCGGCGTGCCACCACAGGCTTGGGGATTTCCTGAAAATTGTCGGGTGGCAGAAAATTTTCCGCAGCCGTCACAAAGGTTTCAAAATAGCGCCACGTGCGGCGGGCGATCAGCCGCAGGCTTCGGCGATCAGCCGCGCTTAGGCTTTGGGGGGCCGAAGGTTTCGGGGGGCGGCTGATCTTAAGCACAATCGCGGGCGCTGCAAGCCATGCCAAAGCACATGGCAATAGCACGGGCCAGCTTTGCGGGCGCAAGCCATAAGC
>Ga0114958_10000400_pt1 | contig 36880 bp, 42 predicted proteins | sample C_130208_EF_Meta_FD_89577 | JGI IMG/M metagenome (GOLD analysis project Ga0114958, IMG submission 89577) | Freshwater microbial communities from Lake Croche, Canada to study carbon cycling - C_130208_EF_MetaG | ecosystem: Environmental > Aquatic > Freshwater > Lake | place: Lake Croche, Canada... | reverse complement strand
TCGGCATAACCCTTTGAATTTATTGGTGCCGAAGGTCGGAATCGAACCGACACTAGGTTTCCCTAACCAGATTTTGAGTCTGGCGCGTCTACCAGTTTCGCCACTTCGGCGGCAGCCCAATATTATATCAATTGGATGCTTGTTCTGCCATCCTTAATTTGGCCTTGTTAGACGTTGTGGTTGATGAGAGAAGAGGGTGTGGGCACCGTATGGCCAGATCTTGTTATCATCCTCGCATGTTGAAAAGTGACTTTCATTACCATCTTCCTGAAGCGCTGATTGCCCAGAAACCGCTCGATCATCGGACCTCTTCAAGACTTCTCGTTCTCTTGAAAGATCAGGCCCCGCTTGATCGTCAATTCACCGATCTTTCGACGTTCCTTCTCCCTGGCGACCTTTTGGTTTTAAATGATACTCGGGTCATTCCGGCGCGCCTCTTTGGATCTAAAGAGACCGGCGGGCGCTTTGAGATATTGATTGAACGCGTTCTTGATGAATCGACTGCGTTGGTTCATCTAAGGGCCAGTAAGTCACCTAAACCAGGAACTCGCCTGCTGATCGATGGCGGTTATGCTTGTACGATGGTCGAGAGGGTGGATGCGCTTTTTGTTATCGTGTTTGATCCTCCCTATAGGGTAATGGAGGTTCTTTGTTCGGTGGGACACATCCCATTGCCGCCCTACATTTGCCGGGAGGATATGGAGGCTGATAAGGAGCGCTACCAGACGGTCTTCTCGAAAACCGACGGGGCAGTTGCTGCGCCTACGGCGGGCTTGCATTTTGATTCCGAGATGCTAAACCGATTAGGTGCCTTAGGGATTGATCACACGTTCGTGACTTTACATGTCGGAAGTGGGACTTTCCTTCCGGTTCGAGTGGAGAATCTGGATGATCATCCCATGCATGCTGAGCGTTATACAGTCCCAAAAGAAACCGTTCAAAAGATTAAGGCCACAGGCGATCGTGGAGGGCGTATTGTGGCGGTTGGAACGACTGTAACCCGTGCCCTCGAGAGTGCATCTGATCAGGGAACACTTGAAGCTCGGGAGGGGGAAACTCGCCTTTTCATTCGCCCAGGCTATGAATTTAAGGTTGTGGACGCCATGGTGACTAACTTTCACTTGCCGGAATCGACCCTCTTAACGCTGGTCTGTGCCTTTAGTGGGTATGAGCGAATCATGGCGGCCTATCGTCATGCCGTTCAACAGCAGTACCGATTTTTTAGTTATGGGGATGCCATGTTTCTTGAGAGGTCTCCATGAGCCCCTTAGAATCAAGCTTTGTGCTTCATCCCCAATTAGGAAAGGACACTTTAGGCTTTGGCCGACTAGGTCTATGCCGGCTCCTTCTGATGAATGAAAGCCGTTATCCCTGGTTGATTTTGGTTCCTGAACGGCCAGGCCTCATCGAGATATCAGATCTTAGGATGGACGATCAGCATCGCCTCATCGAAGAATCAAGTCGTCTTTCTCAGCATCTTCAAAGGTGTTACCCAGGCTCTAAACTGAACATTGCAGCGATTGGCAATGTCGTCTCTCAACTTCATCTCCATCATGTGGTGCGGTTTAAAGAAGATCCTGCTTGGCCAGCCCCCGTTTGGGGCCGTGAAAAAGCGTTGCCTTTCAGTGACGAGGCGTTAGCCGAGATGCTTTGGCGACTCAAGATGGAGACCCTGCCTGGGTGGACGCCCCTTGAGATCGCCTGATGGAATGTCGCACAGGCTGCGGCGCCTGCTGCATTGCGCCTTCCATCAGTTCTAAGATTCCTGGGTTGCCGGGAGGGAAGCCTCCAGGTGTTCCCTGTCCTCAGCTAACCCCTGATTTTCGTTGTGCCCTGTTTGGGATGAAAGAGCGCCCCAACTGTTGTTCTGGGCTTAAGGCTTCTGAGGAAATGTGCGGTCAAACAAGGGCTGAGGCTTTGGACGGCTTGACCCGCCTAGAAGTCATGACGCGTCCCTGATGCCTTCAGGTATCGATGAACTTGACCCTTCGGGTGACCCCGCAAAGAAGGTCATAGGGGATGGTTCCTGCAGCATCTGCAATGGTTTCAACCGGGAGCCCATCCCCCCACAAAGTGACCAAATCACCGACCTTCGAATCTTTTAGAGGCGTGAGATCGAGGGTGATCATGTCCATCGATACGCGACCGATCAGCGCCGCTTTTTGATGGTTGATGAGGACCGGCGTGCCTGCTCGAGCGAGACGTGGGTAGCCATCCCCATAGCCGATTGCAGCGACTCCGAGGCGCGTCGGTTGGGGGCAGATCCAATCGCCGCCGTAACCCACGGGTGTTCCCGCTTTGACTTCTTTGATGCTGATGAGCCGCGTTCTTAAGGTCATCACCGGTTGAAGCCCTTCATCAATGGCGCTCCTTTTGGGAAAGGGAGATACGCCATAGATGGAGATCCCGGGTCTGATCCATTCTCGAACGGCCTGATTCCATCCGAGGATGCCGGCAGAATTGGCTACGCTGGCCTCTTCAGGATGAGTAAGATGAATGTCTTCAAAGAGGGACAGCTGGCTTTGGGTGAAGCTGTCTTCTAGCGCATCGGCATTAGCGAGATGCGACATCAAGGGGATCGGTTGCTCGATGGAGCGGCACGCCTTTAATCTTTGAAGGATGCCCTCGAATTCTTCGGGCAAGAGGCCAAGACGGTGCATGCCGGTATCGACTTTAAGCCAGATTTTGATGGGGACGGGGGAGTGTATCCGTTCTAGAAGGTCGACTTGCCAGGCGGAATGGATAACAGGTTCAAGCCCTAAAGCAGCATGGGCCTTTAGTTCATCTTCGTTGAAGAAGCCTTGAAGGACAGCGATTCGTTGGGTGATGCCGGATTCCCGAAGTTCGATGGCACCATCGGTTCTTGCAACGGCAAAGGCATCGACACCGGCTAGGGCTAACGTTTTAGCGACGTCCAGCATCCCATGACCATAGGCATTCGCCTTAATCACCGCCATGATGTTCGCCTTCGGTGCGAGGGTTCTTAGCCGCTGAACATTATGTCGAAGCGCGCCATGACAGATTAGCGCATGAGCCGCGCGGGTCGGATCAGTAAGCGTCACCGGCATAAGGATCGTGAATGAAGTTCTCGAAACGGGTGTACTGGCCTAGGAAGGTCAGGCGGGTTGTCCCAATAGGGCCGTTACGCTGCTTGGCGATAATGATTTCAGCGGTTCCCTTATCGGTGGTATCTTTGTTATAGACCTCATCCCGATAGATGAAGACGATCAAATCTGCATCCTGTTCTATTGCGCCAGATTCACGAAGATCGGACATCACAGGGCGTTTATTGGGCCGTTGCTCTAAGCTTCGATTAAGCTGAGACAGCGCAATGACCGGCACATTGAGTTCCTTGGCCAACGATTTAAGGGATCGCGAGATCTCGGAAATTTCGTTGACTCGATTTTCAGCGCCCGGAGACTGCATGAGCTGGAGATAGTCAAGGACAATCAGCCCTAGTTGACCATCATTTTCACGCGCTAGACGCCTGCAACGGGCCCGAACCTCGGTGGGGGACATCGCCGGTGTATCGTCAATATAGAGTTTGGTTTCAGAAAGAATGGTCATCGCGGAAGTAATCCTTGGCCATTCGTCATCTTCGAGCTTCCCGGTTCTGACGTGATGCTGATCAATTCGGCCGAGGGATGAAATCATGCGCATCGCTAACTGTTCGCCGGGCATTTCCATGCTAAACACAGCGACGGGGACCTGTTCCTTGATGGCTACGTGCTCTGCAATGTTCATCGCAAAAGTGGTTTTACCCATGGAGGGCCGGCCTGCCACGATGATGAGGTCCGAAGGCTGCATGCCTGACGTCATTTCATCAAAATCACTGAAACCCGTACTGGCGCCGGTGATCGATCCTTCCTTGTGGTAGAGCATTTCAATGCGGTCGATGGCTCTACTGAGGAGGGGGCGAATCGAGGTGAAACCGGTTCCCTTGCGACGGTATTGGTCGGCGATCCGAAACACGGTCTGTTCCGCTGATTCAATCAATTCGACGGTCTCCCGGCCTTTGGGACTGAACGCGAGATCGGCGATTTCATTGCCGGAGGTGATCAGCTGGCGAAGGATGGATTTTTCGCGGACGATTTCCGCATAGGCCATGATGTTGGCAGCACTTGGGGTCTCTTTGGCGAGTGTTGCAAGATAGGCTAGACCACCACAATCGTCGAGCCAGCCTAGTTTTTCAAGGGACTCTGAGAGGGTGATGACATCGAGCGGGGACTGCTTTTCAGCGAGAATGGTGATGGTCTTGTAGATAAGCTGATGGTCGCGTCGGTAGAAGTCATCTTCAATCAGATAATCGGCCACCTTGTCGAAAGCCTGCTTATCAAGCATCAAGGCGCCGATGACCGATTGTTCGGCCGAGACGGAGAAGGGAGGTACCTTCAAAGATTCAACGGTTTCAGTATTTTTCCGGACGCGTTCAGCCATAATCAGTGATGTGCAGGGGGGAAAGTGGTTGAGGCCGCTTGGTTTTTTTGGCTTTCGCTGATCCTTCGGATCAAGGCGGTGGTCGAATGCCCCTCGACAAACGGCAGAATCTTGACCTCACCGCCTCGTGCCAAGATGCCCTGATGGCCTGCGATGTGAGAGATATCGGTGTAGTCGCCGCCTTTGACAAGAATATCGGGCTCGAGCATATCGATGGAACGTTCGGGGGTGTCCTCTTCGAAGGCGGTGACCCAATCAACACACTCGAGAGCGGCCAACATCGTCAGACGATGTTCTAGCGAATGAATCGGCCGCTCTTGACCCTTAAGTCTCGCGACGGAGGCATCTGAATTGACTAAAACCACCAGACGGTCACCCAGCCCCCGCGCCCTTTGAAGATAATCGACATGGCCTGGATGGAGAATATCAAAGCATCCATTGGTGATGACAATCTTTTCACCGAGGCTATGGGCACTTTGAATCAAACCCTTGAGGTCCAGTTCGGTGACGATCCCGCGATGAGCGGTTTTAGGTCCTTCAAGCCCCTGGGTGATTTCATCGATCGAGACGGTCGCGGTCCCTAATTTTCCGACGACGATGCCCGCTGCTGTATTGGCGAGGATGGAAGCCTCTCGCAAGGAAAGATCAGCAGCGATGGCGGAGGCAAGGAAGGCGATGACCGTATCACCGGCGCCCGTGACGTCAAAGACCTCCCGGGCTTTGGCGGGGAGGTGAAAGGGTGGTTGCCCTTTTTCGAAGAGGGTCATGCCTTCTTCGCTTCGGGTGATCAGGAGGGCACCAAGATCATAGGTCGCGAGGAGGGCTTCGCCCCGACGGTAAAGCTCAGCTTCATCGTGACAGATCCCAGCGACGGTTTCAAATTCACTCCGGTTAGGGGTCATCAAGGTGGCGCCCCGATATTTTTCAAAGTCAGAGCCTTTGGGATCGACGATGACGGGCTTCCCAAGGCGCAAGGCTGACTGAATCAGTGCTTGAGGATCCTCGAGGGTTCCCTTGCCGTAGTCAGAGAGCACGATGGCATCAACGCCTGGCAGGGCCGCTTGAAACCGTTCACTGAAACGTCTTGCATGATCGGCCGTCAAGGGTTCTTCAAAGTCGAGTCGGATGAGCTGCTGATGGCGACTTAACACCCGAAGCTTGGTAATGGTGGGGTGGGATGGTGAGGAGAGAATATCGCACTCAATCCCTGCACCCTTAAGGAGCCTGAGCAGGGATTGCCCGGCCTCATCCTCACCGCAGTGGCCAAGGAGCCGGATGGCGCAACCGAGGGCTTTTGCATTGAGGGCCACATTCCCAGCGCCTCCCGCCCGCTCCTCGATTTCATTGACAAGGACCACGGGAACCGGAGCCTCTGGAGATATTCGAGAGGTGCCGCCATGCCAATAGCGATCCAGCATGAGATCACCAGCCACGAGTACAGTAATTTTAGAGAAATCAGGGAGTTGCATTTTCTTGTCGGCGGACAATCGAGCATAAAGAATAGCACAGGCGTGGGATGCCCACAGGCTTTAAGGACCCGTTTTAGTTGGGCTTGTGGTGCTAAAAAAGGCATGAGATCCTGGTTTAACACCCCTTAAAACTGGCCGTCTTTTGAACATTCAGTAAAAAAAAGGGCTCAAGAAGAAGGTCCTCTTAAGCCCTTTAAACCCATCGCCCCGTGGTTTAGAAACCCTGAATCTGATGGGTACTGGATGCCGTCCTAGCGAATGCTATCCGTTGACCAAGCTCTAAATTGGGAAAAACCCATTTAGTCATCGCGCTCGAGGACGCCGAAGATCTGCAGGAGACTGGTGAAAAGATTGTAGATCGTCACATAGAGGCCCAAGGTCGCGAGAATGTAATTGGTTTCTCCGCCATGGATGATCTGGCTGGTTTCAAAGAGGATGAGCCCGGCCATCAAGAGGACAAACAGGGCGGCAATGGCCACGGATCCCCCCTCAAGGCCTGGAATAAAGGCCACGGCAAGGCTTGCAATAAAAGCCACCAGAATGCCGGCGCTGAGCATGCCGCCCATGAATCCAAAATCTTTACGGCTGATCAGGGCATAAGCTGAAAGGCCAACAAAGGTGATGCCCGTGCCTCCGAGCGACATCAGGACCAATTGCGCGCCATTGGCGTAATGTCCGATATAGGCGTTTAAAATGGGTCCGAGGGTCATGCCCATGAAACCCGTTAAGGCAAAAAGGCACACGAGCCCCCAGGCGCTGTTCCGGAAGCGGTTGACCAGGAAGAACAGCCCAAAATACCCGCCCAGGGTGATTAACAGGCCGGGGTGGGGGAGTTCGAGCAGCATGCTCGCGTAGGCGCAAGCCGCTGAGAACATGAGCGTCATCGACAGCAAAGCATAAGTGTTTCTTAACACCTTATGCGTGGCCAGGAGGCCTTGAGCCGGACGGCGTTGGCTAATGGTTTGTGACGTATTCATTGAAGACCTCTTTATAGAGCAGGAGTACCGGATAATTCGACAAGGGAATGGTACAGTAGTTTGCTGCAATCGTTATTTGAGCCCGGTTAGTGAGGCGTTTTCATCGAAGAGATGAAACTTCGAGGCTTCAAACAGGGTCAAAACAGCGGGGTTGAAAGGACGGGTCCTCAACCCCATGTTACTGGATGTTCTTCCTGAAACAGAGATTTTTAGATCATGAACCGAAAAATTGAATTGTTTTTGAGCTTGGTGCTTTGTCTGGGTCTTATTGGAGTAAGTATCGGCGATGCCGGTGCAGCCCGCATGGGCGGCGGCAAGTCTTTTGGTAGCCGGCCTTCCTACAGTACCCCATACCAGCGGAATCAGAGCCCTATGGGTTCCGGAATGAACCGACCTGGCGCTCAAGGCCAGCCTGCCATGTCGCCAGCGCAACAGAAAAATCAAGGTATCCGCGATGCCATGTCCCAGCGCGGTGGTTTTGGACGGTTTCTCGGAGGGATGATGCTTGGCGGCCTTCTCGGGGCCATGTTCATGGGCGGCGGCTTCGAAAATATCAATTTCATGGATATTTTGGTGTTTGCAGGGATCGCCTTCCTCCTTATGAAACTCCTAGCCGCGCGCCGGAACGGCTCAGTCTCACCTGCCTCCGGAGGGATCTTAGGCGGTGCTGCAGAGAATTCTGATCATGGTGGGGTCTACCACCGAGAGGCGCAAGATGCCGCCCAGGGCCCTGGCTTTAATACCGATCTCCTTTCAAAGACGCCAGCAGGCGTTGGTGGGGCATCGAATCAGCAAGCGCCGGTGATGCCCGCCGATTTCGATGTGGCGGGGTTCCTTTTAGGCGCCAAGGCCGCCTATGGGATGATGCAAAAGGCTTGGGATGATGCAGACCTTGCTGAACTTCGGTCTTTGACGACGGACAAGGTCTTTGGTGAGCTTCAAGATCAGATCAGATCCCGTGGTGCAGCGCCCAATCAGACGGATCTTTTGAAGGTCGATGCCGAAATTTTGGAAGTCCGTGATGTGGGCCCGCAGAGAGAAGTCACGGTCCTCTTTGACGTGATGATGCGTGAAGATCTCGATGGGCGGCCGGAACAGGTTCGTGAAGTGTGGCATTTCACCCGCACCCGGGCGAGCCGGCAGCCAACGTGGTTCCTCGACGGCATTCAGCAACTTGAAGACTAAGCACTGAATCGCGCTTGTTGGACCCGGACCCGCTATGGGTCCGGGTTTTTCTATGTTGATAAAGGTCGTTTAACCGCGTGAGGATCTCCTGATGATGTGGCTCAAGGCATTCCATCTGATCTTCATGGTCACCTGGTTCGCAGGCCTTTTTTACCTGCCAAGACTCTTTGTTTATCATGCGATGGCCGCAGACGCCATCAGCCGTGAACGGTTCAAGATCATGGAGCGGAAACTTTACTGGGGCATCATGACCCCGGGGATGCTGTTAACCCTGATCTTTGGGGTGACCATGCTGGTGCAATATGCGTGGGAGCTTTATGGTGGGGCGGGTTGGATGCACGCTAAATTGACCCTCTTGTGCCTTCTGGTCCTTTATCACGTTCAATGCGGGTTCTGGCTCATGGATTTCAAGCATGACCGAAACCTTAGAAGCCATGTCTACTTCCGCTGGATGAATGAAGTTCCGGTTCTTTTTCTGATTGCCATGGTTCTCTTGGCGACCGTCAAACCGTTCTGATCCTCACCCCAAACGTTTTAACCTTCTCGAACGACAACCCTTATGCCCACCTACGATTACCAATGCAGCGCCTGCGACGATCGCTATACTGTCTTGCACAAAATGAGTGAGCCTGCACCGGCCTGTCCCTCCTGCGGAAGCCTCAAGGTTTTAAAGCTCGTATCAGCACCCGCCGTCCATGGCAAGACCTCGTCTATGAAGTCGATGGCCTCGGAGTCTCCTCCCGCCATGACTGGAGGCGGTTGCGGATCTTCGATGTGTGGCCATAAGCACTAAGTCGTTGGTTTCAGTCGATCTGATCATTCCCTATCATGCTGTAAGATGGGTGCTAAGGAGAGGATCTTCAAAGGGATGGGTGAGGGCAGTCGCCTAGTATGTACACGCACCACTTTGCCCTGAGAGAGCCGCCTTTTTCGATCGCGCCGAATCCAAGGTACCTTTATCTCAGCCCCAAGCACCGGGAAGCGCTGGCCCATCTTCTTTATGGGATTAGTGTGGGTGGTGGCTTTGTCGTCTTAAGTGGCGAGGTCGGTATGGGTAAGACTACGCTGTGCCGTGCGCTCCTCGATCAATTGCCAGAAGACGTCGAACTCGCCCTAATCTTTAATCCAAGGCTCAATTCGAGAGAGCTCCTGGCGGGCATCTGTGATGAATTACATATTGCCTATCAAGGGCCTAAGGCTAGCCTTAAACAGCTGATCGATGCTCTCAATCGCTATCTATTGGATGCCCATGCCGCAGGGCGACGCATCATCGTTCTTATTGACGAGGCGCAGAATCTTCGCTTTGATGTCCTCGAGCAGATCCGCCTTCTGACGAATCTTGAAACCGATCAAGCTAAACTGCTGCAGATCATTCTGGTGGGCCAACCGGAATTAAATCAGGTGCTGGATCGGCCAAACCTGAGGCAGTTATCGCAGCGAATCACCGCTCGATTCCATCTCTTGCCGTTGTCGTTTGAAGAAACCAGAGATTATCTCGTGCATCGTCTTCGGGTGGGCGGGGTTCAAGACCCCATATTCTTAGGCGCGGCGGTCAAGGCCATCTATCGAAGATCAAAGGGTATCCCAAGGCTTATTAATCTGATCGCGGATCGTTCACTATTGGGTGCTTACGCATTGGGGCGCCACCGGGTGGATGGCGCCGTAGCCAAACGGGCAGGCTATGAGCTTCTCGGAAAGGGGGTGCGCGCCCAAAAGCGTTGGCCTAAGGTATTTGTCGCGATGGTATTGATCTCCCTCTTTGGACTTTTGATTGTTGTCGCTAGGGAGCCTCAGGGGATCTTCTTCGAGAAGCTAAAGGGTCTCCTGAAGGAGTATCCCGTGACGATGAAAGGCAACGTTGAACCGCCAAGGTCACCGTCACAACTTCAGGAGGAAGGACCTGCAGGGGGAACAGCTGCGCCTGATGCTTCGGGAGATCCTCCATTCGTTGAGGGCGATGAGTTCGCCGGCTGGATGGCAACGGCGGGTCAGGGGCGTCATGAGGCGCTCATGAGTCTTCTCATGGCATGGCATTTCACGCTGCCTGCGGCGTCCTCAGATCCTTGCGCGTCGCTCAAGTCCCTTGAGCTTCGGTGTCAGCCGCTACAGATCGCCTGGCAGCAGCTTTTGCAATTAAATCTTCCCGCCGCTCTCGAATTTACTCAAGCCGATGGAAGCCGACGGTTTGTCGTCCTTTCAGGGGTCAGCGATGGCCAGCCGGTCTTCAGCGATGGCCAAGGGACAAAAACGTTTCATGTCGCTCCAGTTCTCTCACGTTGGACTGGGCGTGCCACGGTGGTTTGGAAACCCCCGGTGAAGGCCTTCGCGTCTTTGAAACCTATGATGTCGAGTCCCTTAGTGCTTTGGATTCGGCAGCAGTTAGGGGTGATCGGTAGCCCAGATCACGCGGTGATCTATGATGAGGACCTGGTCCAGAAGGTCAAGGCCTTCCAACGTGAACTTGAACTTCGGCCTGATGGGATTATTGGCGTTCTGACGCTGATGGGCATAGAAGGTCATGGCTACGATGCGGACGTTCCAAGGTTGATTCCAACCTATCCGAAGGCGCAGGGAGGCTAATCCGGTGTCCTTTATCCTTGATGCCCTTCGAAAATCAGAAAGAGATCGTCAAGCCGGCAAGGTGCCAGGTCTTCCAAGCCTTGCGCAAGAATTGCCCCCGAAGACCCCTCGTTGGGTCTATTGGCTGGTGGGTTTCCTCCTGTTGTCAAATGTCACAGGCCTTGGAATTTGGCTTTATCGTGAGGGAAAGAAGACAGGCGAAAATCTCGATGGCGGGGCGCAGCATTCTCTGCCGGCATCGACCATGGCCGAGTCGACGGCGGCACTCAAAGGCGACCAGCCCCCTTCAAGAGAGGTCACGGTGAAAGCGCCTTTACCCCTTGAGGTGCAACCCAACCTTCCTCCGCCGATTTCACCCTCTGTGTTGACACCTCCAGCGCCCCCTATGAGCGAGCCGCCCCAGGCCATGAGAGCCCCAATCCCCTTGTCACCTCCGATCGGGAGGTCCCCAGGCCGCCCCCCGTTGGATGAAGAGGAGATCGACCGTGAACTCGAAAATGAGACCGGAGTGCCTGCCCCTTTCAACGAGCAGCAAGAGAGCGGCCTTCCACGACCGCATCCGGGACGACGCCCTGGTACACCGGCACTTCGTGACCTACCCGCTGACTTTCAAAGTCGAGTCCCCGACTTTAGGATTACGATGTTCGCTTATGCTGAACGTCCCGAGGAGCGTTTCGTTATCATCAATTTGAAAAAACTTAAGGTGGGGGATCTTCTTCCAGGCGGTCTATTGCTGATCGAAATTGAAGCCGAGCATCTTGTGGCAGAACTCGATGGCCAAAAGTTTATGATTCCACGCTACTGAGTATTTTTTACTAAACCCTTGTATGTACACTAGAAGCCATCTGATCGCTTTTAACACCATCCTCAGCAAAGAAATTTTTCGTTTCATGAGGATATGGCCGCAAACCGTCCTACCGGCAGCGGTGACGACCTCGCTCTATTTTCTGATCTTCGGCAATCTTATCGGGAGCCGGATTGGTCCTATGGATGGCATATCCTATATGGATTACATTGTGCCGGGCGTCGCCCTGATGTCGGTGATCACTAACGCCTACAGCAACGTCGTCGCTTCCTTTTACTCCGCCAAATTTCAAAGAAACATTGAGGAGCTGATCACCGCGCCGGTTCCCCCCTCGGTAATCCTTTTAGGCTATGTGGGTGGCGGTATTTTTAGGGGGCTTGCGGTCGGGGCTCTGGTGACCGGGATCGGTATGCTCTTCTCCAATCTCAGTTTTCTCTATCCTTGGGTGATTGTCAGCGTCTTTACCTTAACTGCCGGGCTGTTTGCACTGGCGGGCTTTATCAATGCCGTTTACGCCAACAGTTTTGATGCTATTTCCATTGTTCCCAACTTCGTTTTGACCCCCCTCGTTTATTTGGGCGGGGTGTTTTATTCAATTAACCTGTTGCCGCCGTTCTGGCAAAAAGTGTCTCTTGGTAATCCTGTGCTCTATATGGTGAACGCCTTTCGCTACGGCTTCATCGGGGTCTCCGATATCCCCGTTCTTGAAGCCCTGGCGGTGATTGCAGGGGTTGTCGTCTTCCTTGCGGTCTGGGCCTATTGGCTCTTGCGGCGGGGGACGGGCATCAAGACTTAGAGGGCTTATCGGGAGGGATTGCCTTCGTTGAGGCGGTTGAGCGATGTCTGGGTGATTCTGTGCTGGGTATCCAGCTCGAGAATGATGTCAGCGGATTCTTTAAGGGTCCGCTGGGTATGGCGGGTGAGTCGTTCGAAATGCTGAATGAACCGGTTCATGGCCCCTACATCCATGACACCCCTTGGGTCTTGAAGTGCCATGTCCTTGAGTTTTTGTTCCTGCAATAAGCGCCATTCGAACACCTTGTCGAAGGCCGGAATAACAAGAACAATGAGAGCGTTAAGGCGCTCAAAAAGGGGCGGGTAGTCCCTTGCCAAGGCGTCATTCGCATAACGGCGCCAATCGCCTTTTGAATCCTCCAGGGCTTCAAGGTCATTGACCGGTGAATCCAATGCCGATAGGTTTTCAGGATAGGCGCCCACGAACCAGCCTTCGAAAATAACGATATCGGGCCTCCCTTTAAAGCGCGGCCAATCCTTGGCTGGTGAGCGATCATCTCGGTGCTTGTCGAACTGTGGCAAAGGGGTTTCGCTGTGAGCTGTTGCGGCCATCAGTTGATCAAACACGCGAAGGCCAAGGTGGACATCGTGGGTGCCGGGAACCCCCCTGGTGATCAAAAGAGGGTGGATAGTTGCCGCCATAACCGCTCTTTCAGCGCGTGTCTTATAAAGATCATCGAGAGAAAGGACGGCGCAGCGGCGCCCATCTTGGTGTTCAAGGACCCATGACAGCGCCGCGGCAAGCGTCGTTTTACCGGATCCTTGGGGACCATTGAGCCCTAAGAAAAAGGGGGTTTTAGTGGTTTTTTGTTGAAGCCAGGTGGCAAGGCCGATGGCCGTTGCGCCGAGATTAAAGAGGGCATCCGAGGACAGCCGGTGGGGGGTCATCGCGAGCGTGAAAGGCTCCCGAATCTTCTCCCAGCGGGCTTCAAAGGGTGAGCTTATGCGCTGACTATGCCTCTCATCAGGCGTTGTCATGTTGATCTAGGCCACTCGGTTAGTCGGGATTGCCCCTTTGAAAAACGCCTCAAGGTTGTCAATCACCTTCATCCCCATCGCGGTCCGTGTTTCCAGGGTCGCGCTGCCGAGATGGGGGAGGAGGGCGACGTTGTCGAGGGTTAGAAAGTCAGGATCAAGTCGTGGCTCACCCTCATAGACATCAAGGCCCGCAGCCGCCAGATGACGATGCCGAAGTGCCTCAATCAAAGCCTGACTATCGATAAGGTCACCCCGTGCGGTGTTGATCAAGATAGCCTCAGGCTTCATCATGGCCAGTCGTTCTGCATTGATCAGATGACGATTCGCAGCGCTGCCAGGGCAATGGAGACTGACAATATCCGAGGATTCAAGGAGTGCTTCGAGGCTCTCCATTTGACGGGCGCCGAAGCGCTCAAGATCAGCGATGGGCACGGGGCGTGGTGCATACACCAGGATAGGCATGCCGAACCCAAAATGGGCTTTGGTCGCCATGGCTTTTGCTATTCGACCGAATCCGACGAGCCCTAGGGTCTTCCCGGTGACCTGAGTACCCAGAAGATGATTGGGGTGCCATCCGGCCCATTGCCCCGAACGCACTAATCGTTCCCCCTCGCTCGCTCGACGGGCGGCCATGAGGAGCAGAAGCATGGCTATATCGGCTGTACATTCGGTCAGGACATCGGGGGTATTGGTGACGGTAATGGCGCGCGCTTTCGCGGTCTCGAGGTCGATATGGTTGAAGCCGACGCCAAAATTTCCCAGCATTCGGCAGCGAAGAGGCTCTACGGAGAGAACTTCTTGAGGCAGGGCGTCAGAGACGGTGGGCAGCACGGCATCATAGTCGCGCAGCGCCGCCTTGAGTTCGGCGGGCGTCAACGGGTGATTATCCTCGTTCAAAGTGACATCAAAATGGTCCAGAAGCCTTTTTTCACAGGCTAAAGGCCAACGCCGCGTCAAGAACACCTTGGGTTTGGTCACCAGAACCTCCGCGCGCCATGAAACAATAAGGGGATCAAAGGAACCACAAGGCGTCTTCTGATGAAGAAGACGCCTTGAAGAACACTCAGCCGCGGGGGGCGAGTGGGGCCGCTGTTTTTCGCCAGTACTCAGAAGCCGCGGCGATACCACTGCCAGGGGTCACCTCGATGCCGGCATCGCGCATGGCCATTTCTGATCCGACGATGGCACTCGACAACATCAATTCATTCAGATCGCCCAGGTGGCCGATGCGGAAGACTTTGCCGAGGACTTCAGAAAGCCCCGCGCCCAAGGACAGGTTATAGCGATGGTAGGCGTAATGCATCACATCACGTGCATCAAAACCTTCCGGAACCAAGATGGCGGTCACACTGTTGGAGTGCCACTGTGGGCCTTTGGAGCAGGTTTGAAGGCCCCAGGCGGCCACCGCCTGACGAACCCCTTCGGCCAGTCGGGCATGGCGCGCGTAAATAGTCTCCATCCCTTCCTCTAACATCAGCTCGATAGCTTTCTTGAGTCCATAAAGAAGCGGAATGGACGGGGTGTAAGGAAAATAGCCACCGGGGTTATGCACCATGTGGTCATGAATATCGAGGAAAGCTCGGGGACAGGTCGCATGTTCACGGGCAGCGAGGGCCTTCTGGCTGAAGGCCAGCAGGGCAAGGCCAGCAGGAAGCATGAAGCCTTTCTGTGTCCCTGCCAAGGCCACGTCGATGCCCCACTCATCGAAACGAAATTCGAGCGAACCGATCGAACTGACGCCGTCGACAAAGAAGAGAGCCGGGTGGTGACTCGCATCGAGCGCCTTGCGAACGCCTAAGAGGTTGCTGGTGACGCCCGTTGCGGTCTCGTTGTGGCATATGAGGACGGCTTTGATGTCATGGGTTTGATCCGCTTTGAGGCGATCTTCCAGATGATCAAGGGGAACCCCTTCACCCCAGGGGATCTCATGAAATTCGACATCCATGCCAAGACGCTTAGCGAGGTCGATCCAAAGGTGGGTGAACTGGCCGAAGCGGTACGCCAAGACCTTATCGCCGGGTGACAGCGTGTTGGTGAGCGCAATCTCCCAGCCGGCGGTTCCGGTCGCAGGAAAAATGAAGCACTGCCCCTTGTCGGTCAGGAAGATTTTTTTAAGGTCTTCAAGCAGTGGGGTGACCAGTTTCGGGAAATTGGGTGAGCGATGGTCCTCGGAAGGCACATGCATGGCACTCAGGACCACGTCTGGAATATTAGTAGGGCCTGGAATATAGAGATGATTGCGACCTGGCATCAGAGTGTCCTTGGGATTCGGTGAGAGTGAGGGTTGTCTTTGCTGGGGCCTTCAGGGGTGAACCACTTTGGCCTAGGCACGAAGATCTAACATGATGCCATAGTGCAGTTTTAGCCTTCAAGTCGAGGGTTTGTCCCGCCATCGATCGACATGGTTTAATCGCTCTTTTTGAGTGAACCTGAGGCATCCCTATGTGGCCATTCAATCTATTGTCCCAAGAGGCGGTTGTGACCACTTTCCCGCCTCAACCTTGGCCCCTGTGGCTCATTCTGACGGCCTCGTTGGCTGGATGCTCCATGGGTCCCCCCCAGGGGGTCAGCGCGGTGACCCCCTTTGAGGTGAGCCGCTACACCGGGGTCTGGTATGAAATCGCCCGTCTCGATCATCGCTTTGAGCGAGGGCTGACCGACATCAGTGCCACTTATAAAGACGATGGAGACGGCAGTATCACAGTCATTAATCGAGGGTTTAACCCTGAATCTAATGCGTGGCAGGAGGCCGTTGGTCATGCCTTTTTCCTTGGGGATAAAACAGTAGCCTCCTTGAAGGTCAGTTTCTTTGGCCCTTTTTATGGGGGATACCACGTGGTGGCCTTGGATCAGAAGGACTATCGTTGGTCCTTAGTGATGGGGCCAGATCGGGATTACTTTTGGATTCTTCTTCGAGATCGTCACCTTTCTCCGGCCCTTAAAGCGGAGCTCTTAAGCCGTGTCAGGCGTTTGGGGATTGCCGAAGATCAGTTGATCTGGACCCCTCAGGAACGACCCGACTTTTAAAACCGGTGCGCAGTGGCCCATTTCAATAGCTACATTGGCATCGATTATTCGGGCGCCGGGCTCCCCGATAAAGGGCTTCGAGGTCTTCGGGCCTTCTCAGCGAAGCCCGACGAGGTGCCCGTGGAGCAACGCCCTAAGGCGGGCAGCCCGCAGCACTGGTCCCGTCGGAGTCTGGCCTATTGGCTGATCGAGATCCTCTCCAATGGCGGGCCGACGTTGGTGGGCATTGACCACGGCTTTTCATTTCCTACGGCCTATCTTGAGGCCTATTCCTTGGGGGTTGGTTGGAATGAATGGCTGGATGATTTTGTAAAGGCCTGGCCCTGCCATCTTGAGGGCGTGTCGGTCGAATCTCAAAGGCCTCAGAATATAAGGCTCGGGTCATCGCGCTGGCGGCGCCAGACTGAAATCGTGGCCGGTGCCAAATCGATTTTTCACTTCGATGTTCAAGGATCGGTCGCCAAATCAACCCACGCCGGACTGCCGTGGCTTCATCACATTCGCCAGCGTCTAGGACGCCGCGTCCATGTCTGGCCGATGGATGGATTTGAAGTCCCTGAAGGGGTTTCTGTGTTGCTTGAGGCCTATCCCTCTTTGTGGAAGAGGGTGCAGGGGGAGATCGTTGGAAGCCCAGATCAAAAAGACGCCTACGCTATCTCGCGGATGCTGGAGACTTTGGACCGAACCGGGCAACTCGAAGCCTTATGGGGTCCGCCCCAAGACCTCTTGATCAGAGATCTCGCTCTGAAGGAGGGCTGGATCTTTGGCGTGCCCTTTGGCTGACCGATGGTTTCAAGTCCCCGGTTGCCAGTGCTGAAGCAGTTGCCCGAGGTGTGCCATGCCCAACTTTAGATTGCCCTCAATCTCCGCCATGGTGATGGCGCCCGGCTGCTTGCCAGCGGCCCAGTTAGCGACGACGGCACAGACGGCATAATCGAGTTCAATTTCACGGGCCAACGACGCTTCAGGCATCCCGGTCATCCCAACGAGGTCACAACCATCCCGTTCCATCTTGAGGATTTCGGCGGGGGTTTCAAGTCGAGGTCCTTGGGTGCAGCCATAAACGCCACGGTCCACGATGGCGATACCGCCGCGTTCGGCGGCATCGATCAGCGACTGACGAAGGGCAGGCGTATAAGGCTCGGTGAAATCAATATGGGTGACATGGTCGAGATTCTCTTCGAAATAAGTATGATCACGGCCATAGGTATAGTCGATCAATTGCTCTGGAATCGCAATGACCGAAGGGCCCATAGCCTGAGTGATACCCCCGACCGCCGCAATAGCGAGGACACGCTCGACGCCGGCCTCCTTGAGAGCCCAGAGATTGGCCCGGTAGTTGATCCGGTGGGGCGGGATGACATGCGGGTTGCCATGACGTGCCAGAAAGACGACGGATTGGCCAAATAGAGTGCCGTAGAGAAGGTCTGCGGAGGGTTTTCCAAAAGGGGTTTCAACCCCGCTGCGGCGTTCGATCTCGAAATGTTCGGGATGGGTAAGACCGGTCCCACCGAGGATGGCTGTGCGTGATGTCATGATAAGGTAATCCAAGCTTCAGGTATTAATAAACCGTCTGGCAGGCATAGACGCCGGGCCAGTTACGGAGGTGGTTCTTATAATCGAGACCATACCCGAAGAGATAGTGATTCTCTGTGACAAGCCCTACAAAATTGGCCGTGGCGGGCTTTTCTTTGCCGATCATTTTATCGACAAGGACGGCTGAGTATATGTCCTTGGCACCCTCTTGCTCGCAGAATCTTATGATCTCGCTGAGGGTGATGCCTTCATCGAGGATGTCATCAACCACCAAGACGGTTCGGTCTTTGAGTGAAAGGCTCGGGCGCAAGGTCCAGGTCATCGTGGTTCCGGCGGTGGCCCCCTGATAGCGCCCGGCCTTTAGCGAATCCACCTCGAGGGGGAAAGGAAGATGAAGGAGGAGCTCCCCGGCGAAAAAAATACCCCCATTGAGGACGGTCAGGATGATGGGGTGCGCATCTTGAAGTTCTATCGTTATCCTCTCAGCCATCGCTTTAATGGCCTCATGGACCTCAGCGTGCGGGTAAAGGCAGGTCGCTTCATCCGCAACGCGTCGTATTTCTTCGAGTAGGGTCATGATTCAATGGTCGCTCAGGGATTGAAGTCGCTGCACTGTAGATTGCCAACGGGGATGGTTAAAGAGGTCCTCTGGGACCCGCGATCGATGGCCGCGCAGCCGGTCAAGCCGCCCCCCTTTCAAATCGTCTGGTGAGGGGCTGCCTAAGGCCTCCAAAACCGCTTCGGCACTCCGAGGGGCATTGCAGACGAGGACCATGTCGCAGCCCGCTTCAAGGGCCAGCATGGCGCGATCGATCGGGCCACCGGCAAAAGCGGCCCCTTCCATGGAGAGATCATCGCTGAAAATGGCCCCCTTAAATCCGAGCTGTCCTCTAAGGACTGTTTGAATCCAATAGGAGGAGAAGCCGGCCGGTTGGGCATCTACAGCATCATAAATGACATGGGCCGGCATGATGCCTTCGATACCGGCAGTGATCAAGTCGGCAAAGGGGAGAAGATCCCAGTCCTTCAGCTCGTTGAGGGTCCGATGATCGACAGGCAAGGCGAGGTGGGAATCTTCGATCACCCCGCCGTGGCCTGGGAAATGTTTGCCGACAGCGGCCATACCGGCATTCCGCATCCCTCGGACAAAGGCCCCCGCCAAGCGGGATACGGTGGCCGGATCGCGGCCGAAAGCCCGGTCGCCAATCACTTGGCTGATCCCTGATTCAACGTCAAGGACCGGTGCAAAGCTAAAATCGATCCCGACCGCAAGGCATTCGGATGCCATGACCCATCCCGCATCCTCCACCAGCTGAAGATCATCAAGACGTTCATAATCCGCCGCTGCCGGCAGTGTCGTAAAGCCGTCACGAAACCGTTGAACGCGGCCCCCTTCATGATCGACAGCCATCAGGAGGGAAGGTCGGATGGCCCGAATGGAGGCGATGAGTGCCCGAATTTGGGATGGGGACGCATAATTTCTCCCAAAGAGGATGACGCCGCCGGTTGCGGGATGTTCAAGTCTTAGGTGTTCATCTTGGGTGATGCTAAGGCCTTCAATGTCGATCATGACAGGGCCTTGGAGGCGGCCTGCCGAAGACCTCTGGTTAATATTCATGGGCGTCTAAGGGTGCTTATTGCTGGGCGGCTTGCTGTTGCTCGCGCTGGCGTTGTTGCATGCGCTCAAGTTGCTCTGGGCTTGCTTCCGTTTGGAAGCGCTCCTTCCATTCAGGGTAGGGCATCCCGTAAATGAGCGACTGAGCTTCGGGGTAATCGATATTTATCCCTCGTTCGTTGGCTTCAGCGCTGTACCATTTAGCGAGGCAGTTGCGACAAAAATCGGCCAGCAGCATCAATTCAATGTTCTGCGCTTCAGGATGACTTTGAAGGTGGCTGACCAGGCGCCTGAAGGTGGCCGCTTCGAGTTCAGTGGTGGTTTGAAGATCCATGGAAGAGGCTTCTCTCTTGGGTGGTGGCGGGCGGATAATCAGCTCCTTAAAAGGAGTTGCCGAATCAGGTCGGCATCTGGGCTATAATCATGCCACAAATTGGATGTCTGTCTTCTTGGCTGAAGTGACGTTCAGATGGATCTTATCGAACTGATAGACAGTCACTACCTCTTTTTTTAACGCACCTTATTTCATAACGCCCTAGGGCCCACTCGAACCTATGAAACTCCTGGTCGATTTTTTTCCGATCGTTCTTTTTTTTGCGGCGTATAAACTCGGTGATATCTACATGGCCACGCTGGCGGCCATGGTGGGCGCGGTCATTCAGGTCGGCTACACCTGGTTCAGGACCCGAAAGGTTGAAACGATGCACCTCGTATCGCTCGTCCTCATCGTCGTCTTTGGCGGTGCGACCTGGTTTCTTAAAGATCCAAATTTCATCAAATGGAAGCCAACCGTTCTCAATTGGTTGTTTGCTGTCGTTTTCCTGGGCAGCCAGTGGATCGGCCGAGAACCCATTATTCAGCGGATGATGGGTTCCCAGATTGAATTGCCATCAGCGATTTGGCGCCGGCTTAATCTTGCTTGGACAGTCTATTTCGTGGTGATTGGCGCGATCAATCTCTACGTGGCTTTCAACTATGAAGAAAGCGTATGGGTCAATTTCAAGCTCTTTGGGATGCTCGGCTTGACGATTGCCTTTGTCCTTTTGCAATCGGTCTTTTTGGCCCGACACCTTGCCCCGGCGACAGCGCCCATCAAAGAGGATTGAGGATGTTGTTTGCCATCATGGCCGAAGATCATCCCGGAACGCTGGCGCTTCGGCTTGAAAACCGTCCGGCCCATTTAGCAAGGCTCAGGACGCTTCAGGAGGCTGGGCGTTTGATCCTCGCTGGCCCTTTCCCTGCTGCTGAAACAGAGGATCCTGGGGATCTTGGCTTTAAGGGAACCCTCATCGTTGCAGAGTTTGATAGTCTTAGTGAGGCCAAGGCCTTCATAGCCGCGGATCCCTATCAGCAAGCGGGTGTCTTCGCCGAAGTTCGTATTAATCCCTTTAAGAAGGTCCTACCCGCATGAATCAACGTATTGAAACGATCAAAACACGTCTCCATGATGCGCTCCATCCCGTGCATCTTGAGATCATTGATGACAGTCACGCGCACGCGGGGCACGCGGGTGCTATCCAAAGCGGCGGCGGCCATTTCACTGCTATCATCGTTGCGGAGGCCTTTCAGGGAAAGACGCTGGTTCAGCGCCATCAGTTGGTCTACAAGGCTCTCGGGGATCTGATGCGGACTGATATTCACGCCTTGGTGATCAAGGCGAGCGCCCCTTCCGAAGCATCGTGATCGCGATGTCCATAGTTCTTTTTTTCTTTAAACCATAGGTATTGACGAATGAATAAAAACGTCCTGGTCTTAGCAGGTGCGCTCGCTCTATTGGCAGCAGGCTGCGATAAATCACCTTCAACAGGCTCACAAGTGGTCGCCACGGGGGAAGTGGTGGCGACGGTGAATGGCAAGCCCATCAGCAAGAGCGCCTTTGATATTCTCGCCGATGAAGTGAATGAACGGCGAGGTGCCAACAAGATTCCGGATGACAAGATTGTTGAAGAGCTCATCAAGCGCGAACTCCTCAGTCAGGATCTTGGGAGTTCAGATGCCGCCAAGGACCCAAAGTTTGCGGCGAAGCTTGAAAACGCGCAGCGTATGCTGATGTCGCAGGCTGCTGCAGAGCGCTTCATCGAAACCGTTAAGGTCACCGATGAAGATCTCAAAAAAGAATATGAGGACCGCATTGGGCCGATGAAGAATGCGGAATATCGCGCCAAGCATATTTTGGTAGAAACCGAAGCAGCCGCGAAGGATGTCATCGCAAAGCTTTCGAAGGGCGAAAAGTTCGAAGGACTGGCGAAAAAGCTCTCCAAGGATCCAGGTTCTAAAGATAAAGGCGGTGAACTGGGTTGGTTTAATCCACAGCAAATGGTGCAGCCTTTCTCAGATGCCGTTATCGCAATGAAGGATGGTGAAACCACCCAGAATCCGGTCCAGAGTCAGTTTGGTTGGCACGTGATCGTGCGTGAAGAATCGCGCGAACAGGCGCCGCCGCCCTTTGATTCAGTGAAGGATCAAATCCGCAACATGGTGCAGACCAAGAAGCTGCAGGATTACATCACCGGTCTTCAGGCCAAGGCGAAGATTGACCGAAAGGAACTTCCAAAGACTGAAGCGGCACCCGCGCCTGAGGCAGCACCAGCAGCCCCTGCGCCACAAGAAGCCCCAGCGGCAGCGCCTAAATAAGGCAAAGCCACACGCAATTAAGGGTTCGCCCTTTAGATCTAAAAAAACCGGGGTTCACCCCGGTTTTTTTTAATCGACGATCAGGCTATGTCGGATAGAAAAAACCGGCTGAGTCAAGCACCGTTCGAGCCGCGACCCGATTCTAGAAGGGGGGTAGAGGCAGGTTGGGGCGTTTCCCTTCATTTAGACAGATGGTGTGGGTCATCCTATGATCATGCTGGTTTCTATGCAGAGGGTGGACGTTGAAGCAGTGGATGGATAGACGACGACACCTTTGCGCCGACCTGAAAGGCCAAAAGCCATTGCGGCCATCGGGTTTGGGAGATGCCGCTCTCCGTCAAGGAATGGATGTGCCCCCCTGTGGGTCGCACCATGACCGAGACATCCATGCGGCCAAGGCAGTTCCTGACCTTCTCTTTAACCGAAGGGGCGGGGTGAGAGAGCGTTTCCCAAGGCTCGTGAAGAGGGAGACCCCCTAAGCTAAGGCGCTTTAGCGCCTTCGCCGAAAGATTTCTGTGAAGCGAGAACCGAAACCCCCAGGTCCCCCCTTTAGGGAAGGTCATCTCGCCTGGGATCTTGGCGATCCGAGGCGACATGACAAGGCCGGATTCCAAGTTGCTCAAGTTTGGATCGTCGTCATGTTAATATCGGGATTTAACCTGCATTAAGGCATGAGTCTTTCTTCCAGTATTTTCCTAATAGGCCCCATGGGGGCTGGGAAAAGTACCATCGGCCGGCTGCTGGCCAAGGCCTTTGAAACCCAGTTTCTCGACAGCGATAAGGAAATCGAGCGCAAAACCGGCGTGACGATCCCGATGATCTTCGAGTACGAAGGCGAATCTGGGTTCAGAAAGCGGGAGATGGAGGTTATCGATCTCTTGACCCGTCAGCCTCAGATCATTCTGGCCACCGGTGGTGGCGCTGTTCTTCTTGAAACTAACCGGCAATTCTTAATGGATCGGGGCTACGTCGTCTACCTTCATTGCCCCGTCGAGAAGCAATTAGAGCGGACCCATAAAGATACCAATCGGCCGCTGCTGCAGACCGTGGACCCGAAGCGGCGACTTCAAGACCTCTTTGAAGAACGAGAACCAATCTACCGCAAATTGGCGGATTTGGTGGTCGATACCGGTCAATCTTCCAGCCGGAGTGTGGTGCGGCAGATATTAAAGGCCCATGAAAAGGCTCATTGCAACGCGTTGAGGTCAAAGTGATGAGAAACCTGATGGTTGAATTAGCTGATCGCCGTTATCCGATTGCGATTGGCCAGCATCTTTTCGATGATCATGCGCTGATGACCCGTCATATTGCTTCCCGGCAAGTGATGATCGTTACCAATGAAGTGGTGGCGCCTCTCTATTTAGCCAAGGTGAGCGCACATTATGAGGATCGTCAGCTTGAAGTGATCATTCTGCCGGATGGTGAGGCCTTTAAAACGATGGATTCTGCGATGATCATCTTTGATCGGTTGCTCCAGAAAAAATTCAGTCGGACGGCACATCTCATTGCACTCGGTGGCGGGGTGATTGGCGATCTCGCGGGCTTTGCCGCCGCCTGCTACCAACGGGGCATCCCCTTTGTGCAGATGCCCACGACCCTCTTATCGCAAGTCGACTCGTCAGTAGGGGGTAAAACGGCCGTCAATCATCCCCTTGGGAAAAATATGATGGGTGCCTTTTATCAACCAAAAGCGGTGATTGCGGATATGACCACGCTGTCAACGCTTAATGACCGGGAGCTCGCCGCGGGACTTGCTGAGGTGATTAAGTATGGACTCATCCGCGACCTTGAATTTTTCGAATGGCTCGAAGCCCATATGGAGGCCCTCGTGGCTCGGGATCCTGAAGCCCTTGCAACGGCGGTCGAACGTTCCTGCCAGAATAAAGCGATGGTGGTGGCTCTTGATGAACGGGAAACCGGTGAGCGGGCGACCTTGAATCTGGGACATACCTTCGGTCATGCTCTTGAGACCGGTCTCGGTTATGGGGCGGTGCTGCATGGCGAGGCGGTTGCCATAGGCACACTTTTGGCGGCGGATCTTTCATCTCGCCTCGGTTACCTTGAGGTCGCCGATATCGATCGCATCAGGCGACTCCTGATCAGGGCGCATCTTCCCACCACCGTCCCTGAAGGTTTAAGTCCCGAAGAGTTCCTCGAGCACATGGCCGTCGATAAGAAAAACGTCGAGGGTCAGTTGCGCCTCATTCTGCTGAAACGAATCGGTGAGGCGCACTTGCCGATGAGTGTTGAAAGTGGCCTCATCAAGCAAACCCTTGTATCCGCTATCGCCTTGCACAGACCACAGGGATCCCTTTGATCTCAAGGTCATCCACCCTACAAGGAATAACAGTGTCCCTATGAATGCCCCCCTTCAGAATGATGTCTTTTTACGTGCTTTGAAGCGCCAGCCGATTGAGCGGACGCCGGTCTGGATGATGCGACAGGCGGGTCGTTATCTTCCGGAATATCGGGCGGTCCGGGAACGGGCGGGCAGCTTTATGAATCTGTGTACCACACCAGAATGGGCCTGCGAAGTGACCTTGCAGCCTCTGGCGCGTTACCGACTGGATGCGGCGATTCTTTTTTCCGATATCCTGACGATTCCAGATGCCATGGGTCTGGGTCTTGAATTCGTCGAGGGTGAAGGCCCCCAGTTTCGGTCGCCGATCATGTCCCCAGCTGATGTTGATCGTCTGGGTGTTCCAGATCCTGAAACAGCGCTGCGTTACGTTCCCGATGCGGTTCGCTTGATCCGGAGGGAATTAGATGGACGGGTGCCTTTGATTGGCTTTTCGGGGAGTCCCTGGACTCTGGCGACTTACATGGTCGAAGGCCGCAGTAGCCGGGAGTTCCGGAAGATTAAAGCGATGCTGTACGACGCACCGGAGGTCCTCCATCGGCTGCTGGCAACCCTTTCGAAGGCCGTCTCGGTGTACCTTGCGGCGCAGATCGCTGCCGGGGTCGATGCGATTATGGTTTTTGATACTTGGGGCGGGATTTTGACGCCGACCCAGTACCAGACTTTTTCACTCCCCTACGCCGAGGCCGCGCTCAAAGGGATTGGAGCCCCCGTCGATGAACGGGTGATTCCTTCCATCCTCTTTACCAAAGGGGGGGGGCAGTGGCTCTCGGCGATGGCGGATACGGGTTACGATGCCCTGGGTCTTGATTGGACGACGGATATCAGGGCCGCTCGCTCAGAGGTCGGTGATCGGGTCGCCCTCCAGGGTAACCTTGACCCACAAGCTCTTTATGCTCCGATTCCAGCCCTCAAGGAGGAGGTCCTGAGGATCATTGATCGCTTTGGTCATGGTTCAGGCCATGTCTTTAATTTGGGGCATGGGGTATGGCCTGACGTCAATCCGGAGCACGTTGGGGCGATGATTGAAGCCGTGCATGAAGTGAGTCCCCTCTACCATCGTGTTATCCCAGCATAAACCACGCTCCCTGGCGCCTGCTAAAAAACCTCAGCCCTCTTCGCCAGGATCTTTAAGACCTTTAGCCAGGGGGCGACCCTCCACGAGGAGGTCTCCACCACCTGATTCACCGGGAATGCCGTGAGCTAGATGGCTGTGACGGTATCCATAGAAATAATAGAGTAAAAGCCCTAAGGATCCCCAGATGGGAAAAACCAATTGAGCTTCTGAAGGAAGGAACATGAAGAGCGTCGCGCAGCCCACCATGGCAAGGGGCCCTACCAGCCAAATCACGGGCGTCCTGAAGGGGCGGTGACGATCCTTTTCTCTAACGCGCAGAATCATGACCGCCAGAGCGACCACAAAAAAAGCGAACAGCGTCCCTGAATTGGACACGTCGGCGAGTCGACCGACCGGGAAGAAGGCGGCGGATAGGGTGACCCCGACGCCCGTGATCAGGGTGACCACGTGGGGGGTCTTATAGCGAGGATGAACCGTGCTCAAGCGTTCTGGAAGAAGCCCGTCGCGGGCCATCACGAAAAAGATGCGCGTCTGTCCAAACAGCAGCATCAGGATCACCGAAGGTAGCGCTAAAAAAGCGGCGAGACCGATCAGGTTCCCAAAATGATCATAGCCGATCTGCCGCATCACCAGGGCCAGAGCCTCGCGTGAGCAGACCAATGGCTGTTGGCCTATGGCGAGGAGTGATTCGCATTGCGCGGCGAGTTGACTCGAGCCTGGATCCAACCCCTGGCCTTGGGCATCGAACAGGGGTTGAGCGCCGATAGCACCAACGGCGCCCCCCGAGACCAGGAGGTAAAAAATGGTGCAGATCCCGAGGGATGCAATCAATCCTATAGGCACATTACGCTGCGGATTACGGGTCTCCTCAGCCGCCGTTGACACCGCATCAAAGCCCACATAAGCAAAAAAGATAGAGGCTGCGGCCGCCACAGCCCCATTCGATCCTAAGGGGAGAAAAGGGTGGAAGTTATCTAGCTTGACGCTGGGCCAGGCGAGGCCGATGAAGACGGTGAGAGCGGTGATCTTGACGGCGACCAGAATGGCGTTGATGGTCGCACTTTCTCGGGTTCCAATAATCAATAGCCAGGTGACCAGGAGGCTGATGATGACAGCGGGCAGGTTAATAAGGCCACCGGCAAAGGGTCCGTTGGCCAGGGCCGATGGGACGTCGATGCCGAACGAGCTGTGGAGAAGACCTACGAAATAGCCGGACCATCCCACAGCGACCGCGCTGGAGGCCACGGCGTATTCAAGGACCAATGCCCAGCCAACCATCCAGGCTATCAGTTCACCGAGGACGGCATAGGTGTAGGTATAAGCTGATCCTGAAACGGGGACCATGGACGAGAGCTCTGAATAACACAAGGCGGCAACGGCACAGACAAAACCTGCAAGAACAAAGGAAATCATCATTCCAGGCCCTGCCTTCTGAGCGGCTTCGGCGGTCAGCACAAAAATACCCGTCCCGATAATGGCGCCAACCCCGAGTAAGGTCAGCTGAATGGCCCCCAAAGACCGATGCAGAGATTTCCTTTCGGCTGTTTCGAGGATATCTTTGAGTGATTTGATTCGCCAGAAGATCATGGACGCCGTGCCTCATTTGAACGATCAGTCAGAGTGTTACATCATGAGGGAGTGTACACCCACTCTCGGTAGCAACGGCGAGGCCCAATGAACGCGATGACCCCATCTTCCCTGGACATTATCCAAATCCCAGTACTTCGGGATAATTACGTCTACCTTCTCCATGATCAGGCCACAGGATCGACGGCCGTGGTGGATCCTGCCGTCAAAGAACCTGTCCTCAGCGTGTTGTCAGAACGCGGATTACGCTTGAACTTTATTCTCAATACGCATTATCACGGCGATCATGTGGGCGCGAATGTGGCCCTCAAGGCTGCGACGGGCTGCTTGATTATCGGCAAGGCCGCTGCAGATGAAACGATTCCGGGGCTTGATCGTGCGGTTTTAGAAGGCGATCTGGTGACGCTTGGGGCATCCACCTTAAAGGTGCTCGAGGTTCCAGGGCACACCCGCCATCATATCGCCTTCTGGTCTGAAGCGCATGCGGCCGTTTTTGTTGGTGACACGCTTTTTGCCCTAGGCTGTGGGCGCCTTTTAGGCGGCAGTGCCCTGGCGCTTTTTCAGAGCCTCAAAAAACTCAAAGATCTCCCACCAGAAACTGATGTGTATTGTGCTCATGAATACACCCAAAGTAATGGCGCTTTTGCGCTCAGCGTCGATCCTTCAAATGAAGCCCTGAAAATTCGAATGAAATCGGTGATTGAAGCCCGCCGGCACGATCTGCCGACGGTCCCCTCAAGGCTTTCTCTAGAGTGCGCCACCAATCCCTTTTTGAGAACGGATGATCTTCTCATCAGGGCCTCGCTCGGGGTCCGGGATGAGGTTCCCGAAGAGGACATCTTTAGCCTTTTGAGGGGGATGAAGGATACATTTCAGTTGGTTTGAATGCGTGGTCCTGGCGAAGGGCTATCAGCAGCAGGGGAGGGACCTGTTTCTCGGTAGGAAGACGGAGGATAATGCCTTCCCAGAGCTGATCATCGGGCCATTCAAGAAGTGCCTCAAAGGCTTTTTTCTCGCCCTCATCCGCCTCGCCATAGCGCTCATCGAGATAACGAAGCAACAGCGTATCGAGTTCCCGCAGACCCCGCCGGCAACCCCAGCGGAGTGATTTTTCATTCAACGAAGGTCCTTTTTCGTCGTCACCATCGCCGACTTGATCCGCGCAATGGCCTGCGCCGGATTGAGGCCCTTGGGGCAGCTGTCGGTACAGTTCATGATGGTATGGCAGCGGTAGAGTTTGAAGGTATCGTCGAGCGCATGGAGTCTCTCCTGGGTGGCGCCATCACGGCTGTCCTTCAGCCAGCGCTCGGCTTGAAGCAGCACTAATGGGCCAAGGTACTGATCGCCGTTCCACCAATAACTCGGGCAGCTGGTTGAACAGCAGGCACAAAGAATGCACTCGACTAGCCCTTCAAGCTGTCGCCGATCATCATGCATCTGGGGTTGCTCACGACCATCATCGGGGATTGCCTTGGGTTTCAGCCAGGGTTCAATGGAGGCGTATTGGCGGTAGATCTGAGACAGATCGGTGACTAAATCCTTGATGACCGGCAGGTGCGGCAGGGGATAAATTTTGAGGGGTCCCTGATGCTTGGCGAGCGGTTCGGTGCAGGCCAGGGTGTTGCGACCATTAATATTCATCGCGCAAGAACCACAAACGCCTTCCCGGCAGGAACGCCTTAGCGTCAGTGTGCTGTCGATTTGATCCTTGATGCCAAGGAGGGCATCCAGCACCATGGGGCCTAAGGTCTCAGAATCAATCTGATATCGATCGAGCCTTGGATTGCTGGTTTGATCAGGATCGTAACGATAAATGTCAATCTGGCGTAGCCCCTTTTTCTGAATGATCGGGGGGTGCTGGATCCCTTTTAGGACCTTAGAGTCTTTTGGTAAGGTGAACTGAACCATGGTCTTGATCCCTTAGTAACAGCGTTTGGCGAGAGGGATGGCCGCCACGTCAAGCGACAGTGGCTGTAATTGAACCGGTCGCGCGTCATGACGGACCTCCTGGCCAGGGTCTAAAAACACCAGAGAATGCTTGAGCCAATGGGTGTCGTCACGTTCAGGATAGTCATCTCTTGCGTGGGCGCCCCGACTTTCAGTGCGCTGGAGGGCTGCCGCCATGGTGACGACAGATTGGGCCATGAGATTATCAAGCTCCAGGGTTTCCACCAGATCGGTATTCCAAATCAGTGAGCGATCAGTCACTCTGATATCTTCAAGCTGTTCCGCCACAGCCTTGATGCGGGTCATTCCGGCAGTGAGGGAGACTTCGGAGCGGAAGACACTGGCATGGTGCTGCATGGTCCGTTGCATGGCAAGGCGAATGTCCGCCGTCGGTCTTGATCCTTTCGCGTATCGGTAGCGGTCCAATCGAGCCATGATGGGGTCAGTCAAGCCTTTAGGTATGGGGGCATGAGCCGTTCCATCGGTGATCGTTGCCCGTGCTCTTAAGGCCGCGGCGCGACCAAAAACGATCAAATCGAGGAGGGAATTTGATCCTAGCCGATTGGCGCCATGGACCGAGACGCAGGCGGCCTCGCCAATAGCCATAAGCCCTGGAACAGAGGTTGCCTGACCGGCCAGCAGGGTTTGGACTTCGGTCTTGAGGTTGGTCGGAATCCCGCCCATGTTGTAATGAACCGTCGGGAGGACCGGCATAGGTTCCTGATGGACATCAACGCCAGCAAAGATTCTTGCAGTTTCAGCAATTCCAGGGAGCCGTTCATCAATAATCGCTCTATCAACATGCTGCAGGTTAAGGTGGACGTAGTCGCCATTTGGGCCACAACCGCGACCCTCCTGAATCTCGATGGTGATAGCCCGGCTCACGACATCCCTTGAGGCAAGGTCCTTGGCATGGGGGGCATAGCGGCTCATGAAGCGTTCGCCCTCGCGATTGGTGAGGAAACCGCCCTCGCCACGAACCCCCTCGGAGATCAGGCAGCCGGATCCATAGATCCCGGTCGGATGAAATTGAACAAATTCCATATCTTGCAGGGGGAGGCCAGCACGCAGCACCATGGCATTACCGTCGCCAGTGCACGTATGCGCGGAGGTGCAGGACAGAAAGGCTCTGCCATATCCGCCGGTCGCCAAAATCACCTGATGGGCTTTAAAAAGGTGGAGTGATCCATCGTCTAAACGCCAGGCGATGACCCCTCGACAATGGCCGTCCTCCATCACCAGATCCAAGGTGACATACTCGACAAAGAATTCGACGCACAGCTTCAAGGATTGCTGGTAAAGAGTGTGAAGGATGGCGTGTCCGGTTTGATCTGCGGCAGCACAGGTTCTTTGGGCTTGACCTTCGCCAAAGTGGGTGGTCATCCCGCCAAAAGCGCGTTGGTAGATCCGTCCATCCTGGGTCCTTGAAAAGGGGACCCCGTAATGCTCGAGTTCTATGATGGCCGGTATCGCTTCGCGGCACATGAATTCAATGGCGTCCTGGTCCCCTAGCCAGTCGGAACCTTTGACCGTGTCGTACATGTGCCAGCGCCAGTCATCCTCGCCCATGTTGCCAAGGGCTGCGCTGATGCCGCCCTGGGCCGCGACGGTATGACTTCGGGTTGGAAAGACTTTGCTGATACAAGCCGTTCGAAGCCCCGCTTCAGCGAGTCCTAGAGAGGCTCTAAGACCTGCACCACCGGCGCCGACGACGACCACATCATAGGTATGTTCAATCAGTGGATAGGCGCTCATCAGGAAGGCGCTCCGAGTGTCATAGCCCCAAGGGCCAGCAAGGCCATCGACAGGCTGCCGTTAAGCAGCAGACCTGAAAGCCAGCGGGCATGCCGGCGGAGGCGTTGATCGCTGACGTAATCCTCGATGATGGTATCCAGTCCAAGCCTTGCATGGAGGCTCGCAATGATCAGGAAAGCGGCCAGCAGCGCGAGATGGAGGGGTTCTTTGCACCAACTGACAAAGGCCTCGCGGGAGAGTGATTGAAACCTGGGTAGATGGAGGGCGAACCACAGGCCAAGGGGAATCAGGCAAAGGGCCGTGATCCGCTCCAGGGCCCATAAGGTTCTGGGTCTAACGCTAGAAACCTTGGTCATGGCGCCATGTCCGGTTGCCCAAAGGTGTAGGTGATGAAGGTCAGAAAGATCGAAACCCCGATTTGAAAGACCCCGATATTGAGTTGCCGGTGGGCCTCAAAACCCTGGAGGCTATCCCAAAGAAGGTGCCGGACACCATGGCATAAATGAAAAAAGAGAGCATAGATGAACAGCCAAAAGAGGATCTGTCCGGGGGCGCTGATGAGCCCTTGCTGCACGCTCGTAAATCCCTGGGGCCAGCCCACGGCCAGCAGGAGCACCAGGGCGATCATCATGAGGCCGAGGACCAGCATCACGCCAGTGAGGCGGTGGCTGAAGGAGAGAACCGCGGTCAATGGCAGTTTATAAATCTCAAGGTGAGGCGATAGTGGCGGGGGTCTGGCCATGGGAATCCTTTTGATCAGAAATCGATGCAACGCCCTTTCTTTTCCCAATCCCCAAAGCGCGTCGGGTCGAAATGATCGGTGGGGTGACCCATGGCACTCAGCCCCGGGCTCTCCAGAGGCTCACTGCTCGGGATGAGCGCCGGATCGATCAGGGGCCGTTGGTCCTCAGTTTCCGGGGAGAAGGGCATCGTTAGGTCTCAAATAGACAGCATACGCCTAAGATAGTCGATCTCGACCCTGAAAGGGAGGGGGGGAGGCGAATGCGACCAGAAATAGTGCTTCTTTTAAAGAACCTGCCCATCCATGCTGGCGCTCCCCCACCGAAGGCTGGGCAGGTTCTCTCTGATTTTGTTAATCTCCTTCCCTGGTGCCGCCGCGATCCTGGTTGATCCCGGTTTTATTGATGGTGATCGATTGTCCCCCTTCATGAAACAACTTCTTGCCCTTTTACTGGGGCTCCTTTTGATCGCGAGTCCTTTGGTGCTGACACTGCCCTGGAAGGATTGGATGATCTACGGCAGCGTTCTCCGTTCGACCTCTGACCTGCTTGGCATCTGGTCGCCTTTGGTGTTCATGCTGTTGACCGCCCTTGGCACGACACTCGGGTTGCCACGACTTATTTTCTGCATTATCGCAGGCTGGCTCTTCGGCTTTGAGTTTGGATTTCTGTGGAGTCAGATTGGGAGCCTTGTTGGGGCCTACGGACTTTTTCTCGTCGCGCGTCTAACGCGGCCGGAAACACTGCTCGAGCGCTTCCCGAAACTAAAGTCCCTGAGTGCTCCGATGGGATCGGGTTGGTTTTCCGTGCTGATGGTCCGTCAGTTGCCTCTGGCAGGACTCTACAATGACATTCTCCTCGGATGGAGTCCGGTGAGTCACCGTGACTTTTGGCTGGGGAGCTTTATTGGTTTTCTGCCGCTCGGTCTCACCGCGAGTCTGGTGGGTGCTGGCACGGTGGCCATGGATCTTGGACATACGGCGACCATCTTGGCCGTGGCAACCATCCTCTTTCTGATGCTTACTTTTGGACTCAAATGGCTGGTTCAGCGTCGGAGCAATCGTTCAGGTCTCAGCCTGTCTTTGGATGAAGATCTCGGGTCCTAGCCGTCCGGGCATTGTTTTAGGAAATAGTAAAAAGCACTTCTTGCTTTAGGTTCCAGCGGCACGGTGAGAATCTCGGTACCGATCCTGACCGAAAACTGATTGAGTTCCTGAGCCGTCGCCCGCTCGAGGATATTCTTAAACCCTTCAAGCCCCTCGAGGTCGATGGCGTACTGATCGTCGCTGTCTCCTGACTGGGAGCTGATCTTGGGGATCTCAATGGGTTCTTCTCCAAAGGCATTCGCAAAGATGACCTGTTCGTTCATGAAGAGGGCATTCATCATCAAGTTGCGATCGGTTCGGTTGTAAGGGCCTAGGCTGATCCCTCGGGTCGAGGCTGAACAAATAAAGCTCACGTTTTTAATGTTCCGGTAGCAGGAGGTCGGACAGTTGACATGGAGCGGGGTCAGGCAGACGTTGCAGGCATCGCCGGCTGCACCAAAGTCATCTTGCCGATAGAATTCAAGGCGGTGCCCTTGCTGTATGGCCCAGTCGAAGCTTAGGGACTGGACCTCGTAACCCACAGCGGGTGCTATCGCCAGAGCTAAAAAGAGGAAGCTCATCGCGCACCTTTCCCATGGGAGGGAGCTTCTGTCGTTGATGGGAGTCGGCTTCATAAGTGTTCCATAGTAACCTGTTGTTTAACGGGTGCCACCCTGAATGTCCTCTGTCATAAGCTTCGTGAATCCAAAAAAGTCATCCATCGTTCCAAGAAAGCCGCGCCCAAAGCCCAAAGCCGCACGGCAGCCTGCCTTCAAGCGGGGGCCATCGAGACAGCCCTATGGGCAGCGACTGGCCTTTATGGCCGCAGAATATCTCTCGCTGGCCGCGGCAGGCCTGATTGCCACTATTTCCATCTTGGGGCAGGCGGCCAACTGGTTTGGGGGCAGTGATCTGACCATGAGTCTACTGCCGTTTGCAGGCACCGTTCTTTTGCTTACCATGGCAGGTTCCATCAGCCTATGGGCCTGGCTTTACTGCCGACAGATCCTGCTCCTAAGGGGTCCCTCGCGCGCGGCCTTCGGGGCGTTTTTGATGTTACTGGGTGCGCTGGTCTATGCCGGGCGGCCGAGTTACCAACAGGATCTTCAACACCTTAGAACCTTGGTGGGTGGGGTTGAACAAGCCGGCCGCGATCATATTGGACACCAGGTCTATGCGGCCTATCGGCGGACCGATCTGTTACAGATGAAAAAAATACTAGAACGATCAACCCCGGTTCTTCAAGTCATTGCAACAGCCGCGCGGCAGAACGGCATTAATGCAGAGATCCTGGTAGGGATTGGTGCGACCGAATCGTCTTTTGTAGCCCGTGATAGTGCCGATGGCGGCCGTGGTCTTTTTCAGATCACCGCCACGCCGAAGGCGGCGATCGCCGAGGTGGCTCGACAGCTGAAGGTCAAAGTCCCCGACCCCATGGAGACCACCCAGAATATCTATCTGGCGGCGGCAACCTTCAGGCAATACCTCGATCAGATGAAGGGTGATCTCTTTCTTGGGCTCCTCGCCTATAACATCGGCCCGAAAAACGGTGGGCTCCAATCGATCATGGCGCAATACGGCGCGCGGGATTTTTATACGATTCAGCCCTATTTGCAGCATCTTCCTAGAGATTACCCCATTCGGGTCCTGTCTGCGGCGTTGGCCTTTCGTCTCTGGCAGCGTGAGGGTGCCTTGCCGCGTTATGAAGAAGGTGAGAACGCGAAGATGATCCAGGCCCTGGGGATTCCAGGGCTCGATCTTGAGAGTTCTCTTGCGCCATAATGCTGAGAAATTTAAAGACCCCCTCCAAAGAGGAGGTGATGGGAGAGAGCGGATGAATTCAATCGTTCGATGCTTTATCGTGCTTCTAGGGCTGGTGATGTCGACCCCGCTATGGGCGCTTGCCCCTGATATGAAGGTCGCGTCACATGTCGTTCAGATTCGAGGTATCCATCCCGATGGGCGTTCCTATTTTGGGTCCGGCGTAGCCGTCTCCAAGGATCGCGTCGCCACCAACTGTCATGTGGTACGAAGCGGCGGTCGGGTGGCTGTTTTTAGAGGGGGAGAAGCCTATAAAGTCACCCGACAACAGGTCGATATCGTCCATGATGTCTGTGTCTTGGAGGTCCCTGGGCTTCCTGTCAAGGCGGCGCCTCTTGAATCTATTCAGCACCTCAAAGTGGGCCAAGCATTGGCCTTTTATGGGTATCCAAGGGCTCTCGGGCTTTCTTTTTCAGAAGGCAAACTCCGCCGAATAAAAGCCATGGCGGGCATTCAAATTATTGAAACCTCAACCTTCTTTACCCTGGGTGGCAGTGGTGGCGGACTGTTTGACCGACAGGGACGCCTGGTCGGGCTTGCGACTTTCTTGGCTCCGGGACACGCCGGGGGCTACTTTGCGGTTCCTGTCGATTGGGTGAAAAGCGTTGAAAAGGCGCCTTATCAAGCGATTGAGCCTTTGCAAGGGCTCTCGTTCTGGGAGGCCAAAGAGGCTGACAGCTCTCTGATCAGCGGCCCCGAAGGGGCGCACAAGCACTGATATAGTTGATTTCCTGTAAACTTGACAGGTGCCGTTATAGATCGGCCCCTTGAGTCAAATTAGGCGGAGAGCCGCCATGGAAACACATGACATGCGACAGTTTAGCGCTCTGATTTTGGTCCTTTTCCTCTCTTCGATGACCCTGCCGATTAAGGTCATGGCCGATCCACCGACCTCAGCCAGCACCGTCGATGATACTGGAAATTATGGCGATTCCTACGGTTATGGACGGGGCCGAAATCTCTCTTTGCCCTGGGTCATCTCGGATCTGCTGCTGCTGCGCCCCTTTGGTCTGGTGATGACGGTCGGCGGTGTAGGCCTCTTGGTCGCCACCTCGCCTATGATTGGGATAGCCAGTTTTTCACCCCCGAATGATGCCTTCATTAGAGCCAGTAATGCGTTGGTGGTGGGGCCTGCAGGGTTCACCTTTAATCGGCCTCTGGGCGAATTCAGTTACCAGCGAAGTGGGGTCTACCCCGTCATCACCAAGCCCATCGATCGCCCGATTCAGTCCCCGGTGCCCATCGTGACCCAGAAGACGGTTCGTTCAACCACTTCAACGGAATCTGCCCTTCACTGAAATCAGGCAGACCGAAGACCTTTCAAGGCGTCTGGTCCCACCAGACCCAATCCCTGATCGGGTGGCTGTCGCAGTCCCGATCATCGAAATGCCACCACTCGTTGGGTAACTCCTTGAACCCTTCCTTGGCCATCGCCGAGCGAAGCCGCTCGCGGTTTTGAAGGGCTTCGGTTGGCCCCTTAGACGCATCACTGTGAGCGCGCTCGCTAAATTCATCAAAACCGGTAGGCATGAGGGCGACTTGTTGTTGTTGAAGGTCCCACAGTCCAAGATCGACGGCACAGCCCCGGTTGTGTCTAGATCCTTTTGATGGGTCCGCGACATAACCCTCCCGACGCTGTTGAGGTGTGGCGGAGTCAAAGAGGGCCTGGGTGATTCTTTGGGGCCGGTAAGCGTCATAGATGAGAAGCCCATAGCCTTGGCGCTTAAGGTCTTCTTCGACGCTGAGGAGGGCTTGCGCCGTGGGCGCTAGTAAAAAAGCTCGAGGGCTAGGATAAAGGATGTGTCCGGTGAAGTTATTGGCGGTGGCATAGCGAAGATCAAGACGAAGCGCTGGCTGAAGTATCGAGAGGTCCAGCAGGTCCTCTCGGCTCGAACGGATTCCATCTTGGCAGCCACTGTTTGCCAGGAGAATCAAAAGCCCAAGAATCCGTCCAAAAAGCGTCGGAGTCCCTGCACGGGATGCTGCCGGTAGGCCTCCTAACGCCGTTGGCACGATCACGCCTAAATTCTTTCCGATTCCAAACGTGTCAATCGCCTTGAAGGCCCCCTGCCGTCAGTCGTGAGGGGTCCAGAAGACGCTCGAGCGCCTCCCGTTTAAGCGTGGTCATTTCCAGCGCCACCTCAATGATGGGGCGCTGCGTGCTAAAGGCCTTTTTGGCAATGTCCGCTGCCTTCAGATACCCAATCACCGGGTTAAGTGCGGTGACCAAAATGGGGTTCATCGCGAGTGATCTCTCTAGGTTTTCGTGCTGTACTTCAAACCCTAAAATCGCCTTTTGTGCGAGGAGTCTTGACGCATTGGCAATCAATTCGATGCTCTGAAGGAGATTGTAGGCAATCACCGGTAGCATGACATTGAGCTGGAAAGCGCCTGATTGGCCGGCGATGGTGATCGTGGCATCATTTCCAATGACTTGGGCGGCGACCATGGCCACGGCTTCTGGGATGAC
>Ga0114958_10000397_pt1 | contig 36995 bp, 32 predicted proteins | sample C_130208_EF_Meta_FD_89577 | JGI IMG/M metagenome (GOLD analysis project Ga0114958, IMG submission 89577) | Freshwater microbial communities from Lake Croche, Canada to study carbon cycling - C_130208_EF_MetaG | ecosystem: Environmental > Aquatic > Freshwater > Lake | place: Lake Croche, Canada... | reverse complement strand
GGTTCCGAGCTGCCACTCGCGTCCGAGGACATCCTTGACCACGAAGTCGATCTTGGGCCCGTAGAAAGCCGCTTCACCGGGCTCCTCGGAAAAGCGGACGCCGAGGGTGGCGGCCGCATCGCGACAGGCCTGTTCGGCAAGATCCCACTGGGCTGGATTACCGGTGAACTTGCTGCTGTCGGGATCGCGGAGTCCGACGCGTACCCGGTAGTCGGACATGCCGAGCGTGGTGAGCACTTTCTTCACGAGTTCGAGACATCCCTGCACCTCCGCGGCTACCTGCTCCTCGGTGCAGAAGAGATGCGCGTCATCCTGAGTGAAGCCGCGCACGCGGGTCATGCCGTTCAGCTCTCCCGACTGCTCCCAGCGGTAGACAGTTCCGAACTCCGCCAGACGCACCGGCAGATCACGGTAGCTGTGAGGCTGGGAGGCGAAGATTTTGATGTGATGAGGGCAGTTCATCGGCTTCAGCATGAAGCCATCCAGCAGACGTGTGGGATCCATCACGCGTTCGGATGAGACGATTTCCTTGCCTGCCCGCTCGTTCAGCGAGTTGGCAAAGGATTCGGAGACCGCTTCCAGACGTGCAGTCATCTCCGCGCATCCGCATCCCTCCGAGGCGATCCGTTCGAGTTGATCCGGTTCGGGAATCGCAGGGAACTGGGACTCCTTGTAGTAAGGGAAATGGCCCGAGGTCTTGTAGAGACCGATCTTGCCAATGTGCGGAGTGAAGACCTGGGAGTAGCCTTGTTTGGCGAGCTCACCGCTGATGAAATTCTGAAGCTCCTGGCGGATGATCGCTCCCTTCGGGGTCCAGAGAATCAGACCCTGGCCGACTGCATCGTCGATGTGAAAGAGGCCCTGCTCTTTGCCGATCTTGCGGTGATCACGCTTCTTCGCCTCTTCCAGCATGGCAAACCAGTTCTCCATCTCCTCCGTGGACGAGAAGGCGGTTCCATAGATGCGCTGGAGCTGGGGGTTCTTCTCATCGCCCTGGTAGAAGGCGCTTGCCACGTGGGTGAGGCGGAAGGCCGCCACCCTAGAGGTATCTGCGACATGGGGCCCAGCGCAGAGGTCGGTGAAAGCGCCGTTGCGGTAGAGTGTGATCTCTTCTCCCTCGGGTATGCGGGTGATGATATCGAGCTTGAACTTGCTCGCGTCCGTGCGCGGTGTCAGGCCGGCCAGTTCGCCCCGCTCACCCATGACAAGGGCCTCGTTCCGGCTGATGACCTCCCGCTGAAAAGGCTGTGCCTCTGCGATGATGGCGGCCATTTCTTTTTCGATTCGCTCGAAATCCTCAGGACTGATCCGGTGGGACAGCTCGACGTCGTAGTAGAAACCATTCTCGACCGGAGGCCCTGCGGCGAACTGGGCCTCAGGCCAGATCCGCAGGATCGCATTGGCCAGAATATGGGCGCAGGAGTGGCGGATCGTTTCGAGTTCGGTCATGGGGAAAGGCGTTTAGGCTGAAGGCTGAAGGCTGTTAGGGCAGAAGATGAATTGGCAGGCAACAATGATGAATGAAATCCGAAATCTTCAGGTTTCAAGTTTCATCTTTCAGCTTTCCGGTCAGCGGGCGCGAGCCCGATGGCCGACTCGGGGAGAAGTGAGGGGATGCCTTTCTCGACGGGATAAGCTGCAGTGCCATCTTCACGGACAAGAAAACCGTCCGCATCATGGGAGGCGAGCAAGCGGAATTCCTCGGGTGTTGACAGATGCAGTTGCTGTCCCGTAATGGGGCAACGAAGCAGTGAGGCGAGCTCAGTCAGCACGTCTGCCATCGGTCAGTATTTTGCGACGGAGGGGTCGATTCTGTCAGCCCAGGCCAGAATGCCTCCCTGCACATTGAAAAGCTTTAAGAAGCCGGCTCCTTGGAGTTCGCGCAGAGCGTTTGCGGAGCGGACGCCAGACTTACACTGGAGATAGATCGTGTCGGCACTGTCGAGTTCGCTCATGCGCGAGTGAAGGTCTCCAAGAGGGATGAGTTTGGCTCCGGGGATACGGGCGATGTCCCACTCGAACTGCTCGCGCACGTCAATCAAGGCCACTTTTTCTCCACTCTGGAGCTTTGCCTGAAGCTCCTCGACTGTGATTTCGGGAACGGGAACCTCGGCTTCTTCGGCAGCCGCGGCTTGCGGGATGCCGCAAAAGGTATCGTAGTCGATGAGCTCTGTGACAGTCGGATGCGCACCGCAGACCGGGCACTTGGGATCCTTACGGATCTTGAATTCACGGAACTTCATCTTCAGTGCATCGAAGTGGACAAGGCGTCCGATCAGAGGATCGCCGATGCCGACGATCAGTTTGATCGCTTCGATCGCCTGCATCACGCCGATGATACCGGGCAGCACGCCCAGAACACCTCCCTCAGCGCAGCTCGGGACCATGCCCGGTGGAGGGGGTTCTGGATAGAGGCAGCGGTAGCAGGGGCCTCCGAGATGGGGGGCGAAGACAGTGCACTGACCATCGAACCGGAAGATGGATCCGTAGATGTTCGGCTTCTTCTGGAAAACGCAGATGTCGTTGGAGAGGTAGCGGGTCGGGAAATTATCCGTTCCGTCGATGACGATGTCGTAGGGGGCCACGATCTGCGCCGCATTCTCAGAGGTGAAGAAGCAGTCGTGCAGGTCAACCTGCACGTTAGGATTGATCTCCTTGATGGTGTCCCTGGCACTGTTGATCTTCTTGCGGCCGACATCGCGGGTACCGTGCAGGATCTGGCGCTGGAGATTCGAGAAATCAACCGTGTCGAAATCGACTAGGCCTATCCGTCCGATGCCAGCAGCGGCGAGATAAAGGGCGATCGGGGAACCGAGGCCACCGCTTCCGATACAGAGGACGCTGGCTGCCTTGATCCGCTTTTGACCCTCGAGGGTGACCTCGGGCATGATGAGGTGACGCGAGTAGCGCGCGATCTCGTCATTGCTCAGTTCGACTGCCGCCGTGCGGGCAGGATCAAGGATGCTATTGCTCATAAAAAGGGTGTTATTGGTAACCTTTCGGTCCCTGTGCTTCAAGGGAAAGAGGCATCTCGATACTCTTTAAAAAGAACAGATTGCTCTTGGGTTAGGATGTTTTCCCCATCTCCGCCTCAAGAGCTGCCACCTGCTGCACATCCTTGTCGCCCCGGCCGGACAAATTCACCACGATGAGCTGATCGGAGGTCATTCCGGGGGCAACCTTGATCACCTCAGCGATGGCATGGGCGGTCTCGAGTGCCGGTATGATCCCCTCGATCGAGGCAAGCTTGTGAAAGGCGGCAAGCGCCTCATCATCAGTGGCGTAGGAGTAGTCGATCCGTCCAGCATCCTTCAGGAAGCTGTGTTCGGGACCGATCGCCGCATAATCGAGTCCCGCTGAGACTGAGTGGGTGAGTTCGATTTGTCCATCGTCATCAGCCAGAAGCCATGTCTTGGTGCCTTGGAGAACTCCCAACTTGCCCCCTTGGAATCGAGCGGCATGCTTGCCGCGGACGATGCCACCACCACCAGCCTCAATTCCGGTCATTCGAACATTCTCATCATTGAGGAAGGCATAGAAGAGGCCGATGGCATTGCTTCCGCCGCCGACGCAGGCCACCAGAAGATCGGGCAGACGCTCCTCACGCTGGAGGATCTGCTTCCGTGCTTCATCCCCAATGATCCGGTGAAAATCGCGTACGATCATCGGATAGGGATGAGCCCCCAAAGCTGAACCGAGAATGTAGTGGGTGTCGCGGACATTGGTGACCCAGTCACGCATCGCCTCGTTGATCGCTTCCTTGAGAGTAGCCTGACCGGCAGTGACGCCGATCACCTCGGCTCCGAGAAAGCGCATGCGCGCGACATTCAGTGCCTGGCGCTCCATATCAACCGCTCCCATATAAATGCGGCATTGGAAGCCGAACCGTGCTGCCGCCGTGGCCGTCGCAACGCCATGCTGGCCAGCCCCAGTCTCGGCGATGATCCGCTTCTTGCCCATGCGCCGGGCTAGTAGGATCTGGCCAAGGGCATTATTGATCTTATGAGCGCCTGTATGAAGCAGATCTTCGCGCTTCAGGTAGATCTTGGCTCCGCCAAGTTCCTTGGTCAGGCGCTCGGCGAAATATAGAGGGGTGGGACGGCCCGCGAATTCTTGGAGTAGCGACGACAGCTCATTCCGGAAGGCCGGATCTTTTTTTGCCTTATCATACTGCTGCTCAAGTTCGAGCAGGGCGGTCATCAAGGTCTCTGGGACAAAACGCCCGCCATAAGGGCCGAAGTGGCCGTATTGATCGGGAAAGCTCGTGAGGTTGGTGGTGGGCGTCTCTAATGCCATCACACGTACTATGACTTGGAAGTCAATCCACGGCAATCGCCCATCATCCAAAAGGTGGGCTATTCTACTGCGACGTCGACGCGAGCTTCACGATGACTTTGCGGAAGGGAGAAGGCATCGGCAGGCCCTCCAGTTCATCCAAAGTGAAGCCTTTCAGTATGGCTGGGATCTTTCCGATCACCCGATGCACTTTCATGGTCACTCGATAGCGGGTAATCGGGTAGGTGATCTCTGCGAGGGAACGTCCGCTTGATTTTGCATTTCGCACTTCTGGGAGAATCCAAAGTCCCCGCCAGTGAGGCCCTCGTGATTGCTCAAGATAGAGCCGATTCGCTTTCCAAAACCAGGCGCGGTGTTCGACGAGTTTGGTCGTCACGGAGCGGGGGGATTTCTTAGGGAGTTTTTTTGGTTCACTCGCAGCGCATGTTTTCTCGAGAGGGCAGGCAAGGCAGTCGGGTTCACCCGATTTGCAAATCGTTGCTCCAAGGTCCATCAAGGCGGATGCCATGGCCCGGCATCCAGTTCGAGGAAAAAAACTGACGGCGATTGCGGCAAGGTTGTTTTTCCCAAGAGCCGTATCAATGGGATCGCTCATGTTTCCCCAGCGGGATAGGACCCGGATGATGTTCGTATCGAGCACCACGGCGTGTTGATCATAGGCAAAGGCGCGTATCGCCGCCGCCGTATAGGCTCCAATTCCGGGCAGCCTGAGCAGGTCGGATTCCTCAACGGGGATATCTCCTCCATGCCTCTCAACGACTTTTCGTGCCGCTGCATGAAGCCTTCTAGCCCTGGAGTAGTATCCGAGGCCTTCCCAAGCTGCGAGGATCTCCTGCTCTTCCGCACCCGCTAAGTCGCTGATGCTTGGGAAACGACGCATCCAGGCACGGAAACGAGGCATTACCGTAGTGACGGTTGTCTGCTGAAGCATGAACTCCGAGACGAGGACGGCGTAAGGATTCTGCTCTCTTCGCCATGGGAGATCATGCCTGCCATGGAGTTGATGCCATTTCAGAAGCTCTTCGCGCGCCTTGCCGAAACGCTTTGTGAAACGCGATGATTTCACTCTTACTGCGGGTCTCTTCTGCTTGTCCACAGTAGGCTCGTAGGGCACGTTGAGAAAAACATCAAGTCACTCCACCTGCCTTTTTCCATTTTTCATGCCCCCGCTCCACTCCCAGACCTATCCGCTGACACCGGAGCAGGCGGCAAAATTGCAGACGCTTCTTCGCGAGCGCGGATTTACGTTTGTCGAGAAGCCGTACACTCTCTACGCGGCCACCAAAGAGAAGCTTAATGTCTCAGTCTATGAGAAGGGGCCGAAGGCTCTCTTGCAGGGGCGCGGCCTAGAGGACTTTATCACCTTTGTAATGGAGCCGGAGATTCTCGGAGAGGCTCGCCTAGGCTATGAGGCGGTGCATGAGCCGGAGCAGTTCGCTCCCCACTTTGGCATCGATGAGAGCGGCAAAGGGGATCTCTTCGGGCCTCTGGTAATCGCCGGGGTCTATGTTGACGGTGATCTGGCACGACATCTACGCGATGCGGGAATCCGTGACAGCAAGGGGATCGGAACGGACAAGAAGATCCGGGAACTTGCCCAGGTGATTCGGAATTCGGGAGCACCCTCGGAAATCATTGTGATCGGCCCTGAAAAGTACAACCAGCTCTACACCAAGATCGGGAACCTGAACCGCCTGCTCGCCTGGGGCCATGCCCGCATTATCGAGAATCTCTGTACCCGGGTTCCGGAGTGCCATCGTGCGCTTTCCGATAAATTCGCCGATGCCCGGGTGTTGGAGAAAGCGCTACTCAAAAAAGGTAGTAAAATTCAGCTCGATCAACGCACGAAAGCGGAGAGTGACTACGCCGTTGCGGCGGCATCGATCCTGGCCCGCGAGGGTTTCATCGACTGGCTCGACAAGCATGGCAAGGATCTTGAGATCCCTTTAGCCAAAGGTGTTTCCGCCAAGGTGAAGAGTGCCGCTGCGGAAGTGATCAGGATGTACGGTGCCGGAATGCTTCCCAAGGTTGCCAAGATGCACTTCAAGACAGCATCAGAAATTCTCGCATCCTTTCAAGAGCCATGAGCACAACGACTCTCCATGATGTTGCTGTCATTGGCGCTGGCATGAGCGGTCTTTCAGCTGCAAAACGCCTCCGGGAGGCAGGTCTAAATGTGGTCGTGGTGGAGAAAAGCCGGGGCGTCGGGGGACGCGCTGCCACGCGCAGAATGACTCTTGCCGGAGGGGAGGAGATTCCCGTCGACCACGGAGCTCAGTTCTTCACAGCCCGGGATCTTAGGTTTCAAGATCAGGTTGCGCGTTGGCAGGAACGGGGTATCTGTTTTCCCTGGTCAGAGGGCTTCATGACTTGGCAAGACGGATCGCTTCATGAGCCCGAAGCGTGGCGGAAGGATACCCGGTATGCCTGTTGCGGTGGGATGAGTCAGCTTGGTAAGTTCCTGGCGGAGGGGCTAAATGTTGTGAGGGAGTTTCAGGTGGATAACGTGATGTTGGAGGAGGGAATCTGGCAACTGTATGCCGATTCCGCTCATTCCTCCTCGCCAGTAAGTGCCAGAGCACTCTTGGTTTCCGCTCCACTTCCCCAAGCGATGAAACTGGTCGGCAACCGCCTCTCTCTTGAGCAGCTGGAGTTTACCTCTAGGATCACCTGTGGTTCATGCGTCGCTGTGATCGCCCGATATTCGGATGCCACCGAGTCTCCGCTCTGGCATGGGATCCAGGTGAGGGATCTGACTTCGCCGATTTCCTGGATGGCCTGGGACTCCTCCAGGAGAAACCGAGGGACTCTAGGTGCTTTTGCCGTCATCCATGCATCTTCCGAATACAGCTCTCTCTGGCTTGAGGCTTCCAAGGAAGAGCTCAAAAGTGCTGGAGAAGAGTTGCTGAAACAAGCGGCTTTGATCGGTAGGGATTGGATGAAGCATCCCGTTGATCTGGTGGTACATCGCTGGCGTTATGCCCATCCGAAGGGACCGAGTGCGCCAAGCGGCTTCTTGAAGGCACCCTGCCCCGAGCCCCTGTATTTCATGGGTGATGGTCTCAATGGAGGTCGCATCGAGGGAGCATGGCTTTCAGGTCTCTTTGCGGCAGAAGACTTGCTTCTCAAGGCTTTCAGTTTGTAGGCCGCGGCTGCTTCCTGAGATAGAAAATCTCTTTCGAAGCGACCAAGCGTCACGAAGAGCCCTGAATCCATCTCTGGGCAACCAGACCCGTGAGCCTCCGACATCTGCCCAGATCACAGGAACTTCCTTGATCTGATAATCGAGATGTTCCGCGATATTGAGGATCTCGACATCGAAAGCAAATCCGTTCAGTTCCGATTTGGAGAAGATCTCCTTTGCCACGTTATGACGGAAGAGTTTGCAGCCACACTGCGTATCAGCAAAGCGGGTCAATCTTCCGAGGCGTAGTGCCATATTGAAGGCCTTGCCGGACAATTGTCTCGTGAGAGGTTGTTGAATTAGGATCCTACTGTGAGGCAGTCGTCTGCTGCCGAGGATGACATCGAGTTCGGGGTGGGCTTCCATCATGCACACAAGCTCCTCCAAGCACTCCACGGGGACGCTTAGGTCGGCATCGGTAAAGAGAATGATCGATCCCCGTGCTGCCGTGATGCCGAGCCGTACTGCCACCCCTTTTCCCTCGCCGGAATGCTGGATGACCGGGCGCAGATCCGGATCCTTCGCCGCCGCCGCTTCGACGATTTCGGCGGTGCGGTCATCTCCCTGGACTACCGGGATCACCTCCGTCCGTCGTCCCGATTTGAGAGTCCATTCCCGGATCAGTTCCAGTGTCTTGGGGAGGCGTTTCTCCTCGTTCCTTGCTGGAATGACAATGGAGAGGGCTGGGCGATCTTGATTCATTCCTCGGAGCGCGTTTACTTGGTCTGAATGCAGACTCGTCGAAGTGATTCCAGCGTCAAGACACTCCTTGTTATGATGGGGGGTGGAGTTCTTCTCGAGGCATCCATAATTCTTCTGGCTACCCTCCTAAGGCTCTGGGCGCTTGATCTGAAGCCGGCTCATTTTGACGAGGGGATCAACGGATGGTTTGTCGACCAGATGAAGGCGTCGGGATTCTACCACTACGATCCAGAGAATTATCACGGTCCCCTCTACTTCTACGTGCTGTTTGTTTTCCTTTCGCTTTTGGGTAGGAATCTCTGGGCCCTCCGTCTACCCGCTGTACTCGCAAGCATTGCCTCGGTCTGGATGGCACTTCGCTTCGACCGCTTCTTTGGATCGACTGCTGCGCGCCTAGGAGCACTGGCTCTAGCAGTCTCACCCGCAGCCGTTTTTTATGGGCGCTATGCGATCCATGAGTCGTTGTTCGTTGCTTCCCTGATTATAACGACTCTGGGGCTTCTCAGGCTTTGGAAGGATAGTCGCAGGCGTGATCTCGCTATCACGGCTTCGGGGGTAACGTTGTTACTGCTGCTCAAGGAGACGGCCGTGATCCATCTGGTTTGTTTTGCGCTCGCGGCAGGATGTCTGACGCTTTGGCAGCGGATTGTTCCTTCGCATCCGGCAATTCCCCTTGCCAGGCACAAATGGAATAGCCGTGATCTGCTCAAGTGTTACGCAGCTTCGGTTCTAGTATTGGTTTTTTTCTACAGTGGAACTTTTCTGAATTGGGGCGGAGTTCCCGATTTCTTGAAAGCCTATATCAAGTGGTTCCAGACTGGGAGCAGTGCCGGCGGTCATGTGAAGACGGACTATCAGATCGGCCAATTCGCTTTCCTGAACTGGTATTGGCTCGCCCTGATGGCCCGCTACGAGTGGCCAACCTTGCTGGGATTGCTCTATACAGTCCGGTTGGTCTGGCCTGCCCCTGCCCAGCAGCGCTATCTGGCGATCTATGGGCTGGGGGTTCTGATCGCTTACTCGATCGTCCCCTACAAGACACCTTGGTGTATCATTTCAATCCTCTGGCCCTTTCTCCTGCTTTTCGGATGTGCTGTTGAGGAACTATGGCAGAAAACCCAATTCCACCTGGTGGTGGCTTTACTTACGGCGTTGCTCCTTACGGCATCGCTCCTAATCACCCTGAGGTTGAATTTCCGTCACTTCGCCGACCCTTCCGATCCTTATGTCTATGTGCAGACAATGCCCGAAATTGCCGTAGTGACCGAACCGATCCTTGGTCTGGCCGCGCAGGATTCCCGCAACCATGCCATGAGCGGCCAGATCGAGCTCGAAAGCTACTACCCACTTCCTTGGATCTTTGGCGACTTCACCCGAATCGGCTATTACGGCAAAGAAGAGATGCCAGCCGTTCTTGGCGGGGATTTCATCATCGCACTCACCGCCGAGCAGAAAGTGATCGAAGAACGGCTTCGGGAGCCCTATCTGAGAAGACGTTTTCATCTCCGTGATTCCATGGAGGAATGCACCGTTTGGTTTCGGGAGAAGCTCTTTACTCCGTGGTTCTCTCAGGAAGGTCATGGAAAGCCAGACCGAGTCCTTCCGTCAACCGCCAAGCCGGCGCAGGTCATCACCTCTCCCCCATCTTCCCCTTCACCATCACCTAACCATTGAGAGCTCCGGCGGCGATCCTTTCAGGTGTGGCTGCCTCGGTAGTTGCAGCGATTTCCATGGCCTGCATGAATGCGGGGCTTCACGGAGCCGTGCCGTGGTGCGCGCTACTGGCAGGCATCTTCGTGGCGACGATTGTTTTCATGGGAGTTCCATCCTCATCCGGCCTTAATCTCTTTTTTTGGGATTGGGTCATGATTGTCGTGTTTGCATGCGCTTCGGGCAGGGCATTCTTCTGGCTGATCACTGCGGACGATGACTCCTGGAAGGTGCTTTCGCCGAATAACCTCGGGGACCTTTCCCTGCATCTTGCCTTCATTAATCACTTGGCTTCCACCGCCCAGTGGTGGCCGCAAAGCCCGATCCTTGCAGGAGATCCTCTCCGCTACCCCCTCGGAGCCGATCTCTTCAATGCATTGCTGGTATGCGTGGGAATGCCTTCCGAGATTGGGTTGCTCTGGTGCGGAATCCTTGGCTCAACGCTTAGCGGGTATGCCCTCTGGCGCTGGGGAGGGGCTGTGGCGCTTGCCGCATTACTCTTCAATGGCGGCGTTGCCGGAATAGTGCTTCTGCGGGGTGCGGATCCCGACGCGGTGAGTGAATGGAAGAATCTCTTCCTCACCCTCTTTGTTACCCAACGGGGATTTCTTTTTGCCCTCCCAGCAGGATTGCTCCTTCTGGCTGCATGGAGGGAGGAGACATTTGAAAGTTCGGGAAAGGTGATCCTGCCGTTATCTGTCCAGGCTCTGCTTCTGGGTGCCATCCCACTCTTCAGCATCCATGCTGGCCTCTTTCTGGGTGTTGCGATAACGGGACTTGTCCTTCTCGCCCCCACCTCGCGTATCAAGATGGTTCGACTGGCGCTGCTCGCTTGGCCCATGATGGCGTTCACTGGATGGCTGGTCACCAGCGGAGCCGGAGGTCCCTCTGCGGTTCACTCACTTGGGTGGTCCCCGGGATGGATGGGAGACGGAACCGTCGGATTCTGGTTTTGGAACTTCGGCATCAGCCTGCCGCTCTGTCTCTTCCTCTCTCTCATGCTGATTAAGAGAGGAGGGAATGAGGAGGCGAGAGCCTTTGTCTGGCCTGCGGCCTTTGTCTTCCTACTCTGCATGCTCATCCGGTTCGCTCCGTGGCCCTGGGATAACATGAAGCTGATGCTCTGGTCGTGGCTTGTGACCATTCCCTATCTCTGGAGTGTCTTGCTGCGTTCCAGACCTCTCTGGCTACGGCTTTCTGCACTAGTCCTTTTGTTTGGATCGGGTGCAGTAACTCTGTTAGCGGGTTTGGATGGGAGCCAGGGCTACGAACTCATCAAGCGAAGCACGTTGGATCAGACCGCATGGATTTTGTGGAAAGTTGTTCCCGATGCGGTTATCGCCTGCGCACCCGAATACAACCACCCAGTGTTGATGCTCGGACATCCTGTTGTCTGCGGCTACGAGGGCCATCTTTGGAGCCATGGGTTGGATTACAAAAGTCGTTTAGCCAAACTCAACACCATCATGATGGGAGAGCCCGGTTGGCCAGAAAAAGCCCGCTCTCTTGGGATCTCTTATCTCTACTGGAGTGATCTGGAGGCTAAGCGCTGGCCTGACTCAAAGCTGCCTTGGGCTAAGGAGACGACTCCCTCGCTTCACTCTGTGGAGTGATAATTCTCAGAGGATCTAAGAGACTGTCTGAAAACTAGGGATTGCCGCGTTGCTGGAGATTTTTCTTCGGCCAAGACGGGATGGCGGCGGCAATCCCCGCAGTGGGCTTGCCCCGCCCGATCAACGCTGGATAGGAGGAAAAGATAGGCAACCCTTTGGACGTGAGTAGGAAAGGCCGTCTAGCAGCGTTCTCTGCTCGGTCAAAGCCAGCTGAGGGGATTCTCCCTCGCAGCTGCCTTGCTATCCGGCCTTTCCTGCTCACGCGCGACATTTCCTAGTTTTCAGACAGTCTCTAAGCCATAAACCCTATTGCATTTTGTGAGCGCTATTTGATAATTAAATCACATGAAGACTTTCCCAATCCTCCCTGCTGCCATCATCACCGCTCTCTTCGTCGGTGGCTGCACCACCGAAGTCGGTCCTAATGGACAACCCCGTCAGGTTATGACGCCGACTGGAGCCGCTGTGGTACAGGGCTTGTCTGCCGCCGCCATCGGTGCGGGTACAGGTGCGCTCATGCGTGGGGTGAATCCCGTGGCCGCCGGAGCCATCTCCGCCGGAGCGGGCAGCATTGGCTCGCAGGCGATTAATGCCTTTATTCCTAAATCCAGCGGGTCTGGCGGTGGAGCGCCTCAGCAGACCAATTCGCAGCTTTATGTCCGCTCGGGCGATAGCTTCATTCCTGCCAAAATCAGCTATGTGCAGCAGCCCGATGGCAGCTATGCTCCCTCCTATCCGAGAGGCAAGCAGCTCTTCCGAGTGCTTCCGAACGGATCTTTCGCTCCAGTCAATTAACCTGAATTCCCTCTTCAGGGAATTTTTTGGTTTCGGATGACAAAAATTGGAGAATCTTCTTTCCTCGGTCTTAGGCTCGGTTTCCCATAGATCGATGGATCGACTTATTTCTTACGATGAACTTTCGGCCCTTGGCGCGGAGTATGCCGCGCAGGGTAAGAAGCTCGTGCTCACCAACGGATGTTTCGATCTCCTGCATACGGGACATGTCCGTTATCTGGAAGAGGCTCGCAGGTGCGGAGATGCACTGATCGTGGCGGTCAACAACGATGCCTCGGTGTGTGAACTCAAAGGACCCGACCGTCCACTCAATAGGGAACGTGATCGGGCCGAGGTACTGGCGGCTCTTCGCTGCGTCGATCATGTGACGATTTTCTCCGGCAAGCGGGTGACCGACGTGATCCTTCTCTTGAGACCGGCGATCTATGCAAAAGGTGGCGACTATACGCTCGAGACGCTTGATCCCGATGAGAGGACAGCTCTGGTCGAGGTCGGGGCGGAGATCAGCCTTCTGCAACTGGTGCCCGGACGTTCGACAACAGAGATTTTGGAGAGGGCTAAATCGGCTTAGATTGATCTCAAGAGTTCAGAAACGATCTCTTTCACCGGACGATCAATTGTCAGGATTATTGCCTCCTGATCGCTCGGTTCTGCGAGGGAGGCAAACTGGCTGTCGATCAACGTCGCCGGCATGAAATGGTCGATGCGGGATTCCATACGGGAGCGGATCAATTCCTTGGAACCCTTTAGGTAGATGAAAGTGAGGCTATTTAAACCCACGTTCAGGCGATCCCTGTAAGTCTGACGAAGGGCCGAACAGGCTAGGAAAATGTGGTCTGCATTGTCTTTCCGTGATCGGAGTTCCGCATTGAGGGCATCAAGCCATTCCCAGCGATCCTCATCCTGCAACGGGATACCTTCAGTCATCTTCTTTTTGTTGGCCTCCGGATGAAAATCGTCGGCGTCAAGGAACTTCCCTCCCGTTGCTTTGGCAAGTTCGGCGGCGACGCTGCTCTTGCCGCAACCAGAGACCCCCATGATGACAAAGAGGCTCATGAGTTTCTAGAATTTTGGGTTCCCGTTGCCCAAGGAGCCGGACTCTCGAGTTGGTAAAGCATCTCTCCCGCCTTCGGTACCAGGAGGACTCCCTCTTCTTCGCGATCGGCATAATCGGCAGGATTAATCGAAGAGGGATCCCGGTATCCTACATTGATCCGGTTGCAGACATCCTCTGTAATTCCCGTGGCCAAGGTGACCCGGGCCCTGCAATGCTCGAGGCTGTTCTCATATGTCCCGATCCCGCGCACATGGGTGCTATGGGCGATGACTCCCCAGGGGTAATGTTTAAAGCGGTCCCACTGACAGAGGAAATAGTCGCGGCAGTGATAGCCGATCTCCTCGATCACTCTGCCATGCACGGAGGAGATCTCATGGATGTGAGGCGCATAAATGATGAGTTCACCACCGTCCGCCAGCACAGGCTCTAGTTTGTACATGCACTTGCCCCCCACCCAGAGCTCGTCGTACATGGCGGGTGCGCACGAAAGGACCGTGTGGAAAGGACGCGGTTTGTACGTGACGTGGAGTTTTCTGGAGAGCTCTGAGGCCTCTTCCCATGCCTCTTCCGGGGTTCCGGCGAAGAGACCCGCCAGCCCCTCCTTCCCCACCACCATGCAGAGGCATCGTTTTGGAAACGGCACCATTGCGGCTACACGGTTCACCACCTGGCGTACGGGTGTCCATTTGTGGCCGATGATCATAGGATTGGTGACCACAGCCCCGAGCCAATGGAAGAAATTCAGGATTTCCGGCCCTGCAACCCCTGGGAATAGGTATTTGTTACCTCCTGAGAAACCGACCACTTCATGGGGGAACACCGGGCCGATGATCAAGAGTTCGTCGTAGTCGAAAAGCCGCTTATTGATGGCGACCGGAACCTCCATGGAAAAGAGTCCCCCAGAAAGTGTTTCCGTATCCCCGGGTGTAAGAAGTCCTATCTGGCAGAGTGCAGAGGGATTGTCCCATTCGTGGTTGAAAAAGCGTACCCCGGCGTATTGGTTCGAATACTCCTGCGGCGTTATCTCCAGTCGTCGGCAGATCGACTCCTTGCTCATGGCCGGGTGCGATCCCAGGGCGATCATCACGTCAAGGGCCTCGACCAACCCCCAAAGCTGGCGATGCACTTCCTTGAAAACCATACCAAGTGGGCAGTTGCGCGTCGCATCAGGGACAATTAAAAGGAGGCGTTTTCCACGAAGGTCGGCTTCGGGGCACGCCCGCGAAACGATATCTGCGAGCTGTTCCGGCGTGACTCCTTCTGAATGGGCCATCCGGCAATCAGTATTGGGGAGGTCCGATCAGACGGACTGCTGGATTGATCCAACGCTGGTCTGGAAAGATGAGCGGTGCATTGGTTGAGATAAGAGTGGCGCTTGTCAGCACGAACTCGGGATAGAAGCTGTCGCTGGCGGGTTCATAGACCTTCTCACCCGAGAGATATCCGTTGAGTTTATACTCGTAGTTGTTATCCGATCCGATCTTCTTTTGCTCGCGATCGGGAGCCAGTTTCTTCTGCTCGTTGAACATCACGAGTTGTGACTGCTTCCAGGGCTCTCCAGGCTTTCTAAGCCATCCCCACATTTTGTAGTCGACCTTATAGAAGCGTCTTCCTATGAAGTAATTCCCAGGGGTCTCCTTGGCGATAGCCGCCGTTATCGCCGCCCGATCCTGAGATGATTGATAGACGATCGGAGTCTCGCAACTGGTGATCGCCAGCAGGAGAATGCAGAGCGCACAGAGCTTTAAGCGCGGAATTAGGACTCCCGCATGCGCTGCCGTGTCAGTGAGAACGAGCTTCGCAATCACCTCAGACGGAGACGCGCATCGGCATGATGACGTAGAGGAAACGTTGGGCCGAATTGATTTTGATGACGCCCGGGCTCATCTCGTCGATTAACTCGAGAGCGATGGTGTCATCGGAGAGATTGCGGAGCGGGTCGATAACAAACTCGGGATTGAAGGCGATTGAGAGATCGCGTCCTTTGTAGGCGACAGCAAGAGACTCTTTGGCTTCTCCGACTTCAGGGGTGTTGGAGGTGATATCGAGGTTGTTCTTGGTGAAGTTGAGTCGGACGGAACCACTCTTGTCGCTGCTGAGGAGGGCGACGCGATGTACCGACTGGAGAAGGGTTTCTCGCTCAAGGGCGACGCGCTCCTTGGCTTCACCAGGAATGACCTGACGGTAATTCGGATAGGTTCCATCCACGAGTTTGGTGGCCAAGACTGTGGTGCCGAGATCGAAGGCAACGAGGTTGTCCCCGATGTGCAAACGAACATCCTTGTCGTCGACGAGCAGTCGTTGAAGTTCCCCGATCGCCTTGGTGGGCACGATGAAGTCGCGCTCGTGACCCGCGGGGTACTTGATTTCACCGAGTTCCGCATCGCAGAGTGCAAGGCGACGGCCATCGGTGGCAACCAGCGTCAGACGTCCGTCGCGGAATGAGAAGAGGATGCCGTTGAGGACATAGCGGGTTTCGTCGAGTGAGATGGCGTACGAGGTCTTTTTGAGGCCTTCCTTGAGATCGCCTTGTTTCATGGAAAAACCGCGGGATTCCTCCAGCGACGGGAAAGCAGGATATTCCTCTTTGGCGAGACCGAATACCTTGAAGAAGCTGGCACCGCTGCGGATCGAAGTGATGTTCTTGGAATCGGTTTCCAGTTCGATCTCTTCGGCGGGAAGTTCGCGAATGATGGAGAGCAGACGCTTGCCAGGCAGTGTGGTAGCTCCGGCCTTCTCGATAGAGGCTGGGGTTTCCGTGCGGACGCTCACGTCGAGATCCGTGGCAGTGAGCCGAAGGCCGGTCTCGGTCGTTTCGAGTAGCACATTGGAGAGAACAGGCAGCGTCACCTTGTTGGAGACGATGTTCTGGATGCGCTGGAGGCCGTCGAGAAGGGCTTGCTTGGTGACCGTTAGTTTCATGGATAAAGTGATGGGTGAGGGGCCACTAATGGCTAAACAAATGCATAGTTTCCGAAGGGGTCACCTGTCAAAGCGATTCTCTGAAGAAAAGCCCGAATAATACCCTAAAACCACTACCGCTGGAGCTGTTGGTCCAGAAGACGCACAAGATGTCGGGTCTTGGAGTCTTTCTCCATCTGGGCCTTCACAAGCTTGCATGCATGGATAACGGTGCCGTGATCCTTTCCGCCGAAGGCGCCGCCGATCTCCACCAACGTAGAGGGGGTCATCTCCCTAGCCAGATACATGGCGACTTGACGCGGGTAGGCAATGCTGGCGGTTCGCTTCTTGCTGGTCATATCTGCCAGACGAATATCGAAGTGCTCCGCAACCTTCTTCTGAATTTGATCGATGGTGACCGCCTTGCGAGCCTGCTCCTGAAGGACATCGCGCAGGAGGTGTTCCAAGGCATCGGTGGTGAGCGATTGACCGCTCAGTGACTTGTAAGCGGCGACGCGCATGAGCGCACCCTCGAGACGGCGGATGTCGCTGCGGATCTTATCGGCTAGGAATTCGAGGACCCATTGCTCGATCTCGATATGCATCCGCGAAGCCTTTCCCTGAAGAATCGCAATGCGGGTCTCCATATCAGGCGGTTGGATCTCCGCCGTCATGCCCCACTCGAAACGTGAGACAAGACGCTGTTCCAGGTTTGAGATCTCGCTGGCTGGCCTGTCGCTGGAGAGAATAATTTGCTTGTGCCCGTCATGGAGGGCTCCGAACGTGTGGAAAAACTCCTCCTGGGAGCGCTCTTTTCCGGCAAAGAACTGAATATCATCGATCATCAGGATGTCGGCCTGACGGTAGCGCTTGCGGAACGCCACGAGCGCATTGTTCTGGATCGCATCGATGAACTCGTTGGTGAACTGCTCGCTTCGAAGGTAAACGACACGGGCATTCTTTTTAACCGAGAGGATGTGGTGACCGATCGACTGGAGCAGGTGGGTTTTTCCCAGGCCGCTTCCACCGTAGATAAAGAGAGGATTATAGGTCCTGGCCGGTGAGTTGGCGACGGCCTGCGAAGCGGCGTGGGCAAACTGGTTATTTGCTCCGACAATGAAGCTCTCGAAGGTGTAGGAGGGATTCATTCCTGCTGCCGGGGTTGCGGAAGGAGAGCGCTGAGAAATCGCTGCGGAGGGCCTGTCAGAAGTCAGGGGCAGTTCCTTCTCGACATTTTCCACGTTTACCTGGCTGGATTCCTGGGTGCATTCCAGCAGGAGCGCCCGCGGTCCGCCATGCACTTCCTCCAGGGCAGAGGAGAGAAGGCTCGAGTAGTTGCTCTCGATGAAAAACTGATGGATCGGATTAGGAACTTCGAGAGTCACGGAATCTGTCGATGCGGCGATCACCGAAACATTGCTGAACCAGCGGTCGAAGCTGTCTGCGCTCACCCGACTCCGGATTACGTCGGCAAGGCTCTTCCAGAGCTTGGTGAGGGGAGGCATCGTTGGAAGAAGAGATTGCTCCAAGTTGTTTGTTAAAGGGGCGTTCAAAGTAAGGGGAAAAGATTTTGGGGGAGGAGCAGCTTAGCAAGCCACCCTTCCCCCCCCTCAAGCAGAAATCCTGTCATGGGACCTTTTTATTTTTTCTAGCTACTTGAAAAACCTTGACCCGGGCATGAGGTCAACTACTTGGTTCCTTCTCTCGTTGTTGGCGAAAGGGTATGGCTAACGCAAGGGTCGCGGTACAGCCCATCAGGACGTACCAGGGCCAGGCGATCTCCGGCCACCATGCTGGCATCCAGCGTCCGAAATCGATGAGGCCTGGGAAATGAACCTTTCCCATAAAGAACACGGCTAGGATGCCCCCGGCCATGGCCAGGATATTCATTCGGTCATTTCCCCGTTTCTTGGAGAGCATTCCGAGCAGGAAGATCCCCAGGAGGGCTCCGTAGGTATAACCGAGAATACCAATCGCAATCGGTATAATGGTCAGGCGCGGATCATGGAGCACCGAGTAAGCTGCCATGGTTCCGATCAGCACCATCAGCAATCCAAAGAAAAGGGTGGCGATCCGGGCGGCGCGTACCGCTGTCCGATCGTCGGCTCCGGGATTGAAGTATGGGAGATAGAAATCGGCGGTGAAACTGGTGGCGAGTGCATTGAGCGCAGCCGAGGTGGACCCCATCATGGTGCCAAAGACCCCCGCAATGATGAGTCCCCGGAGTCCGGTCGGAAGATTTCCCACAATGAAGTCCGCAAAAATCTCATTGTCAGGGATTTGCGGAGCTCCTCCGCCCGGTCCAGCATAGTAGAGCGCAAGCAGGATGCCGACTGCCAGAAAGGCGAGGGCAATCGGAATGTCCGCCAAACCGCTTATGATCAGCGAAAGGCGTGAGCGTCTTATGTCAGGGGCGGTTAGTAGGCGCTGTACCATATCTTGGTCGGTGCCATGCGTGGCCATCGTGAAAAACGTAGATCCGATGACTGCTGCGAAAATCGTGTAAGGCTCTTCCAGCATTCCAGTGAGCGCCTTGCCGAAGGGGAGAGAGCTATCCCAGCCTATCTGGATCCAGCGAAGATGATCCCAACCGCCGAGCAGATGTCCTGTCGCACACACCCCTCCTAGTTGGTGGAGCAGGAAGCAAAGTACGAATACGACCGAACCGATCATCAGGGTGGCCTGGATCAGGTCGGTCCAGATCACGGCCTTGATGCCCCCCACCATCGTGTAGGCCGTGGTGACCAGCGTCACGAAGAGGATTCCCCAGAAATAGGTTCCGAGTGTCACCGGGATATCCGGGAAGAGGTGGCGCTGCAGCACGACCAGAATTACACCGCCGAGATAAAGACGAACACCGATTCCCAGCACGCGGGTGAAGAGAAAGATGCCGCTAGCCATATTCTTCGTCCATGGGCCGAAGCGAACCATCAGGAACTCGTAGATGCTCTCGACTCCATACTTGTAATAGGGACCGATGAAGGTGAAGGCGATCACCACGCGCGCAATAACCGTGCCGATCGCCAGTTGACCGTAGAAAAAGGCACGCGTTTTATATCCCTCTGCCGGGGTGCCAAGGAAGGTTGCGGCACTAGTTTCGGCGGCCACGATCGAGGCCAGCACCGCCCACCAAGGAATTGAGCGGCCCCCGAGCGCGAACTCCTTGAGACTGGTATTTCCTCGACCCGCCCGAAGACCGATACCGATGATCGCTCCGAAGTAGATCAGGATAACGACCGCGTCGATCAGGAAGGAGGTGGGCAAGCGAGCCATGCTGCTGGAAGCATTAGCCGATGCAAAAGCTGTAAGTTGCGAGGGGATCACCAGGCCGAGGTCCCCAGGAATCAGGCGCCTTTCGGGCGAAGCTGTTTCACCAAGATCTTGGAATTCCGGCCGCTTCCCTCATACCGAAGGCGTCGTTCCTCGGGCAGGATGACGGGATCGGTCTCGGTGTAGCCACCCTTCTGCTGAAGATAATTCATCGCACGAGTCGAGAGGGCGTAGATCCGCTCGACTCCCTTTTCTTTTGCTAGATTTTCTACAAAAGCCATCAATTTCTTACCGAATCCCTTGTTTTCATGGGCCTTGCTGACATAAAGACAGGCCATTTCCGCAAGGGAGTTCTCCTTGTCGACATGAAGAGCTACGCAGGCGATCGGAGTCCTATCGATTTCCAGAATCCAGTAATCCTCAATCATTGAGAGGATATCGGCCCGAGTCCTACGAGAGATCTCCTCATCCTCGACCGATTGGCGGATGAGAGACATGACGGCCCGGACATCCTTTTTGAAGATGCGTCTGATCTGCTGGTACTCATTGGAGTAGATCATCGTTCCTGATCCCTCGTGACTGAAGATCTCGGTCAGTAAGGCCTCGTTGATCCTGCCGTCGAGCAAGTGTGTCCTCGGGACGCCGCCACGGCAAGCGCGCGCGGCACATTCGATTTTGGAAATAAGTCCCGAGGGGCCATTAGCAGCCTTGAGTTTCTTGATCAGCTCCTCCGACTCGTCGATGGAAAGCTGTCTTGGTAAAGGATTGGTTCCTCCCACCACCTCATCCTCCCCAAGAAAGATGATCTTGGCGGCATGGAGTGCTTCCGCCACTTCCAGCGCAATGCCATCGGAATTCACCCTGTAGGTTCGGCCCTCACCGTCAAAGCCCAGGGGAGGGATGACGGGAATAATCCCTTCCTTGAGGAGAAGTTCGAGTGCGTGGTTATCGATTCTCTCTACCCGTCCCGTAAAGAGCTGGTCTGTACCACCGAGAATGCCGGCCGGATGAGCGATGATCGCGTTGGCATAGGCAGCTCGTAGGTCGACAGCCGAAAGTCCCTCCATGATCCGGTTGGTCAGTCTGATGGCCGCGTCGATCGCAATCTCCAGGGTGGAGTCGTTGGTGATGCCGGTGCCATCGGTGTTGGTCACGGCGATGCCGCGCTTTCTTGCAAGTTCTTCGATCTGGTGGCTTGCCCCGTGGACAAGAACCACCCGAACGCTGAGAGAGCGCAGCACGGCAAGGTCGAGAAGGATGTTCGGGAAGTTGTCCGAAGCCACCACGGCCCCATCGACCGCGATCACGAAAATCCTCTCCCGGAAGCGGGGTACATACTGGAGGATTTCTCTAAGATCGGAAACGTTCACTGAATTGGGAATGGTGAGGTTTCGCCTCCCGATGGTGCAATCAATTTATGTTGCCGCCCGAGGTTTCGGACTGAGTTGGCGTTTCCAGTTCCCTCTCAAGGGCGACCGCTACGCCTTCGGGTTCAGCAAGCGGTGCCAAGGCGCCGAGAGCTGTCACCTCGACGATGGAAAACCGCGTCACGAGTGGGCGCAGGTCATTGATCGCCGCTGAGGAATCCTTATCCGATCGGTTGGCTAGAAGCACCGAGACAGGTGAGGCTAGGTTGCGAAGTCCCGTGCGCAGGCTACGCCAATAGGCTTTCGACGACTGGGCCAAGAAGGCATGTTCCGCGCCATACTGTTGGGCGGTCGAGGTGATGACGCTGACCGACTCCTCGAATCCGGGGCTCTCCGCGACGAAGCCCGAACGAAGCAGCCAGGCCCTCAGGAAGGAATCGGTGGAGAGTTGGTAGCGGTAGACAAGACGCGCCATCCTAGGGAACCAGCCAAGTCTGTGCCAACCCCGCGAGGGATTGGCCTTTCCCAGTGCCACATCCGGCATCCAGAGGACGAGTTTCACGGTTTTCTCCGGATGACGCGCGGCAAAAAGCAGGGCGATGTTTGCGCTTAACCCCGAAGCTATAATGACGGATGCCTGACCCGGCACGGTGGCATCGAGGAATTCGGCAATCGAACGCACCTGTTCCTCAGCCGTCGGTGAAGGGGAGGGGCGCTGCGATTCCCCAAACCCGATCATATCCGGCACGAGCACCCTCCACTTCTCGGCGAAGCGGGGATAGATCTTCGACCACTCGAAGGAAGAGGCGCCAGGGAAGACGCCGTGCAGAAAGAGGAGAGGCTGTCCCGGAAACTGACTGTCGGCGGTATGGTAGACGATCTCACCAGCCGAGGTGTCGGCTACGCGGGTCGCGAAGACCGCCGGCGAGATGGCATCCGGTATGATACTGCGCAGGGTATTGCGCCAGCCGTATCGCACAGCCAGTGCGACGGCCCCGAGCAGGCCTGCACCCAATCCCACGCCAAGAGCCTTCCGACGACTTGGCTGGTTTTGGGATTCCTCGCTCATTACGGGACTTCTTATTTCCCGGGTTCAGGGACGAAGCGGACGATGCCGCTTCCATTGGTGATCTGGCCGATGATTTTTCCCCCGAGTTTCTTCGCAAGAGAGGATCTCTCTTTGCCGGGAACGACCAGCACCATGCCAATACCCATATTGAAGACCTGATACATCTCTAGCGGATCGACGTTTCCACCACGTCCGATGATCCCAAAGATCGCCGGCACTTTCCAGGAATGGGGATCGATCACTGCGTCACATCCCTTGGGAAGAATGCGCGGGAGGTTGTCGATCAGTCCGCCGCCGGTGATGTGTGCCGCGGCATGGAGCGGCTTGCCCTTCATCTTATGAATCTTCTCGAAGGCTGGCAGGTAGCTCCGGTGAACCTTGAGAAGTTCGGCGCCGATCGTCGTTCCAAGTCCCGCAGGTCGGTCGCTGAGTTTCAGCTCGAGAAGGTCCAGGAGGACCTTGCGAGCCAGGGAGTATCCGTTGGTATGTAGGCCGTTGGAGGGGAGTCCGATGAGCGCATCACCCACCTTCACCCGACTGCCGTCGAGCAAGTCCTTCCGGTCGACAATGCCGGTGATGGAGCCGGCCAGATCATATTCTCCTTCGCTGTAAAGCCCGGGCATCTGTGCTGTCTCGCCGCCGATCAGAGCGCAGTCAGCCTCTTTGCAGGCTCGGGAGAGACCGACGATAATTTTTTTGAGCACACGGGGGTCGAGCTTGGCAGCCGCAATGTAATCGAGGAAGAAAAGAGGACGGGCGCCCGTGACGGCGATGTCGTTGACGCAGTGGTTCACGAGATCAGCTCCAATCGTGTCGTGCTTGTCCGTGGCAAAGGCGATTTTGAGTTTCGTGCCGACACCATCGACACTGGCAACTAGGACGGGATCCTTGATTCCGCGTTTCTTGAAATCGGGACGGAAGAGGCCTCCGAAGCCTCCAATGCCTCCCAATACCTCGGCCCCGTGCGTGGGGCGAACGAGATCCCCAATGCCGAACTTGACCCGGTTGCCGAGCGCCACATCAACTCCCGCGCGCGCATAGGAACTCTTGGCGGGTTTCGAGGATTTCGTTTTTGCCGTAGATCCGGCCGGCTTCTTCTTGGAGGTTTCTTGGGCTTTGGGGGCTTTGGAGGCTTTTTTCTTGGTGGTCATGACAATGGTACTGGAATGTTTCTGCAAATCAGGATCGGGCAGTGATGAGTGTGGGCTGGGCGCTTTGGTCAGCAAGAAGTTGGGCGCTGTCCTTGCGTCGTTCCATGATCAGCTTGTCGAAAGCCGCGTCGAAGGGCACGGGATATTCCCCGGTGAAACAGGCCATGCAGAAAGAGTTTTTCTCCAGACCGGTTGCCCGGACCATACCATCGACATCCAGGTAGCCGATACTGTCCGCGCCAAGATAATCGCAGATCTCCTGATGGGTGTGCTGGTTGGCGATGAGTTTCTCAGGATCGGGGAAGTCGATGCCGTAGTAGCAGGCATGGCGGTGTGGGGGACAACTGATGCGGAGGTGAACTTCTTTGGCTCCAGCCTCTCGGAGATTGACCACGCGGGCCTTTGCCGTGGTGCCCCGGACTACCGAATCGTCGACGACGACGACGCGCTTCCCCTTCACCGCATCGCCGATGAGGTTTAGTTTCACGCGGACGTTGAAATCCCTGATCAGCTGCGTCGGCTGGATGAAGGTGCGGCCGATGTAGTGATTGCGGACGAAGGCAGGGTCGTAGGGAATTCCAAGCTCCTCGGCGAAGCCGAGCGCGGCGTAGATTCCCGAATCCGGTACCGGAATGACGACATCGGCCTCGATGGGGTGGAGTCGTGCCAGTTCCCGGCCCATGTTCACTCGGGCCTTGCTCACAGTCACTCCGCGCAGGCGGCTGTCCGGGCGGGCGAAGTAGACATACTCGAAGATGCAAAATGCTTCCCGGGCCGGAACGAACGGAAACTCCGAGCGAAGCCCCTGATCATTGATCACTACCACTTCACCTGGTTCGAGGTCGCGGACGAACGTCGCGCCGATCAGATCGAAGGCGCAGGTCTCCGAGGAGAGCACCCACGCATCACCGAGCTTTCCCAGCGAAAGGGGGCGCAGGCCGTTGGGATCGCGGACCCCGATGATCTCGTTCTCCCCCATAACGACAATCGAAAAGGCGCCTTCGAGGCGACGCAGCGACCCAATGGGTCCTCCCATCGTGTGATCCGGCTGGGCAAGGAGATGGAGGACGATCTCGCTGTCGACCGTCGTCTGGAAAATAGAGCCACGGTTTTCAAGCTCATCGCGGAGAGCTGCTGCATTGACCAGGTTTCCGTTATGGGCTACAGCGATCTGCCCGCGTGCCGTGTCGACGCCGAGAGGCTGAGAGTTAAGGAGAGTGCTCGATCCGGTGGTGGAATAACGGACATGGCCGATGGCCCGTGTGCCGTTGAGAGACTCGAGGTTCTCCGGAGCGAAGACCTGCGAGACAAGGCCCATTCCTTTATGGAGGCAAAATACTTTTCCGTCGCCGTTGCTCGAGGCGATGCCGGCGCTTTCCTGACCGCGATGTTGAAGGGCAAAGAGTCCGTAGTAGGTTAGCAATGGGGCATCCTTGTGGCCGAAGACGGCGAAGACGCCGCATTCATGTTTGGGACGATGGGACTCGGGCAAGGGAGGCGTGGTTTGGAAGTTCAACAGGATGATTCAGTCAGATAGAGGACTGGAAGCAACAAACTTTTCATCTTTTGCCTTCATCATCAAACATGATTTGGAAATTGAAGCGGCAGAAACTCCGCGCTTGCGATAAATCCGTTGACCTAATGAGGTTTTTGCCGTTCGCTATCGCCCTCTCCGATGGCTTTCCGTACGTCCACGACTCCCTCTCTTCCCAGCCTTCCCATGGTTTTTTCAGCTGATGCGGCTGTTGCAGGCGGCCCGATGATTCGGCGTCAGGACTCCCCCTGGAGACGCTTCTCTTGGTCGCTGTCATCGATTTTATCGACGATCCCTCTTCCCGGAATGGTGATGTGATCCGTTTGGCAAGACGAGAGGAGGGAGAGGATGTCCTGCAGACAGTTCTTCTTTCGCTGTCGATGGATTCCTCTTGGAACGACTCCTATGCCATGGTGGAGCAATATTTGACCACCACGGTCGGCAGGCTTTTTAACGAGAGTGAACTTCTCTGTCTCGTCATTCAGAAAGGGAACAGGCTCATTGCCGCATCGCTTCTGGATCCTGATCTTGACGCTGTCCATCAGCTTGTCAGTGGCCCCATGGTGACTACAGAGTACCGGAACAGGGGTGTCGGCTCCCGTCTTCTGCATGCATCCCTTGCGGCGCTTCAGGAACGTGGCCTTGCGAGAGCGACCGGGATTACCCGCGACAGAACCGTGGCGGCCCGTCATGTCTATGCGAAATTCGGATCGGTCTCGGAATCCTTCAGCTTTCAGGGTTTTTTAGAGGGTCGCCTTGAATCAAAGGCTTGAAACCCTGCTCACGGTCCGTCACTCTTTCCAACTTAGTTTTTACCACTGCCTTGTGGTGTAACGGTAGCACAGCAGTTTCTGGATCTGCTTGTCATGGTTCGAATCCATGCGAGGCAGCCACTTTTCAAGTGGCTTATTTCTTTCTGACCGGCTTCGAATAGCTGAGCACCTTGGCGGGAGGAATGTTCCGATGAACAGTCCTGCTCTTGTGATGATCGTCGAAGTGATCGAGTGCAACTTTACGGAAGCGCTGGCTTCCCGTCATGTACCAGCAAATCGGGTACGTGAAGGTCCTAAAGACTCCGTCATCATGAAGTGCCTCTCGCGTCGCCGTCAGGATCATTTCTTGAACCGAGCGGGGCATACTGGCGAACGGTAGTCCGGAAATAATGAGGCGGGGTTTTTTTAGGCCCCTTCTTTCCAGGAGTTCCTGGATCTCTTCGGCTGAACCGAGATGGAAATGTTTTTCTGGGAATCGCCGTTGCAAGTGCCCATGAAAATGGGGATCCCTCTCGATGCCTATATATTCGGCTCCCTCCGGAAGTCGTTCCAGTAAAAGCGCGGTGAAGGCACCCGTGCCGGGTCCATACTCTACGACCACATCGCCATACTCCAACTCGATCCCATGGAGCATGGCCTTGGCAAGGTCCCGGGAACTCGGAAAAACCGCCCCGACACTTGTTGGCGCTGAGGCAAACCGCATGATAAAAGAGATGACCTCCACCAGATTCCCTAAGGGATTTTTCTTACCGCTCTTTTTTTTGGGATGAGAAGCGGGGCTTTTCTTGGATGGGGTACTCATGCGGTGAAGGCTAAGAAGCGTAACACGTACCGCCTCTTGCATGGCAAGGGGAAGTGTCCCCTGATCCCTTCTTTACCTTTCTCATCAGAGCTTGCGCACCCTTCCTAGTCAGGGCTACATACTCGGATGCGCTTCACTTCTGCGCCGGCCCGGCTTTTGTTACTCCCGGTATTGTTACTCGTGACGGGTTGTTCCTCCTTGGTTTCATCTTCCTCTCGCGTAGTGGCTCTCTACGATCCCGTGCCTCGTTCCATCGAGACCGGCAAGGCCTCCTATTACGGAGGACGCTGGATCGGAAGGCTCACAGCCAATGGGGAGCACTACCATTCAACAGACTGCACGGCCGCTCATAAGCATCTGCCGTTCAATACAATGGTCCGCGTCACCAACCTCAAGAATAACAAGAGCGTCATCGTCCGGATCAATAACCGTGGTCCCTATGCCAAGGGACGTATTCTCGACCTGAGCATCGTGGCCGCTAAGAAGATCGAGATGATCGGTGACGGGATCGTCCCGATACGGGCAGAGGTTCTGAAGAAGATCCCGGTCATGACGAAGCCGAACCGGCAGTTAAGCGAGGTTCAGTAGGCAGCAGGCCAATCTGGAGAAATCTTTTCAGTGAATGTTCTAAGGAAAGACAGGATCAGGTTGACTTTTTCTAAAACATATCATCATATACGCATCAGATGATAAGAAAAAAAACACTTTTGGCGCTTATGCTGCTCTCTTCATGCCCGGTGTTGAAGGCGCAGCAAGATACCAAAGCGCCTCTTTTATCGACTATCATTCCATGTGCAGCACTTCCGGTCGTGACAGTGGTGGGGGATAATCCCGTCATGGGGATGGATACGAGCACTGTTCCGAATCCTGGAGGCTATAATCCCCTTTGGGACAATGCCGCCACGCGAACCGTGACCCCAGATATGCGGAATCCTATTTCTGTGCAAACCATGCCTCAGCAGTTGCTGAAGGATCAGCAGACCATCTATCTGGATGATGCTCTCCAGAATATCAGCGGGGTTACCCCTCAGAACAGTAGCTACGGGACGGGGGATAGTTTTGCCATCAGGGGATTCAATATGAACAACCTCGTTTTCGAAGATGGACTGCGTAGCGATTACTATGCTGCGGGATTCCAGCGCTCCATGCAGAATGTGCAGAGCGTCACAGTCGTCAAGGGACCCGCCTCGGTCCTTTACGGACAGGCTGAACCTGGCGGGTTGGTTGATATCGAGATGAAGAAGCCTCTCTCAACGAATTACTTTGCTCTCGATCAGCAGATCGGCTCGTTCAGCTTCTACCGCACTACCCTGGATGCCTCGGGGCCGCTGAATGCCGACAAGACATTGCTCTACCGATTCAATGTGGATGAGGAAAATTCCTACTCCTACCGCGCCTTCGTCAAATCGCAGCGCCTCTTCCTCTTCCCAACGATCCAGTGGAAGCCAAACAAGGAGAATCAAGTCACTCTGGAAGTCACCTATGCGAATATCAATCAGGTCCAGGACAACGGGATTCCTTTCACGACCAATCGAGTCCCGGCCTCCGTACCGATGGGTAATAATTATGCGATGCCTGGAGCCAATGAAAACCCTACCCAGGATTTCACGGTCAAGCTATCGGCCACCCATAACTTTAGTGATGATTGGATGATCCATGCTGCCTACAAGACGGAGTTCATGAGTTCCCCTATTTCCAATTCCCAGTTTTATGCGGGGGATGTTGACCAGAATGGCAACCTGCCGCTCTATGTTTCCTCCACGCCTCTCTACAATCTTTGGACTCAGGAGTACCTGGTCGATCTGACGGGAAAATTCAAAACCTGGTTCCTCAAGCACACGGTGCTCGGTGGATTTGATTTCTTTTATCAGAACTTTCATTACACCTACGAGCAGGCGGATAACCCCTTCATATCGCAGAATATCTTTCAGCCGAACTGGAGCCTGCCACTCCCACCAATTAATCCCGCTAAGACAGGAAACACCTACCAGCAGCTGAATGACTGCGGCGCCTATTTTCAGGACCAGATGGAACTCCCGTGGCATATTCACCTGCTTGCAGGCTTCCGCTACGACAATGTGAATGTCTCCAACACCGCTTACTCCAAGTACGGAAGCTCCACCGCCCATGAGATCCCTCCACTGACACCCCGCTTCGGGGTGCTCTGGCAGCCGGTCAAGCCGGTGAGTTTCTATGGTAGCTACACGGAAAATTACGGCACCACAGCCTTGGGATCCGTCACGGCCAATGGGCAACCCCTGCAACCGGAAGGAGCCAAGCAATGGGAGGCCGGCATCAAGACCGAGTTCTTGGAAAAGAAACTCACGACCACCGTGGCCCTCTATCAGCTCACCCAAAACAACATTCCTACAGCCGATCCCTCGAACCCCGGTTTTGAGAAGGCCGTCGGACAGGCCCAAAGCAAGGGGTTGGAGTTAGAAACGGCCGGTGAAATTCTGCCGGGCTGGAGAATCATTGGCGGCTACTCCTATATCAACTGCGTCACAACCCTCGATAATAATTCCCCTAGCCTTCAGGGGCTGAGGTTCCCCGGCGTGCCCTACAACAGCGGCAGTCTTTGGAGCACCTATGAGATACAAGGAGGCCCTTTGAAGCGGTTCAAATTCGGTGCCGGAGTTGTGGGGCGCAGCGAGGAACAGGCCTATGCCTATTCATCCTCTGGAACATCTTATGAAGTGGACCGCATCCCGGCTTTTGCAGTTTTGAACGCGATGGCCAGCTATCCCTGGAGTCTCGGGAAGACCAAATGGACCGCCCAGATCAACATCAACAACATGCTCAACACCGCTTACTTCTCCAGTGTGAATCCGAGCCAGGCGATGCCAGCCGCTCCCTTCAACTTCATGGCGTCGCTCAAGATGGAGTTCTGAAATCCATTGATTCTTTCGCAGGGAACCGCTGATTAAATCCCATGATGGCCGCTGAAGAGCAGTTGCTGATTTTTGAAGGCGCGAGTGCTGGGCGATACCGCAGCGGGGATGCGCCCGCGATGCCGCCTTGCCCGCGGACTATTCTACCCGCAACGGCTCAATGCAATTTAATCAGCGCTTCCCTAGCAATGCCACGGCCAATATCTTCCTAACAACAACTCCAGCTGTTTTATGAAATCAGAAAAACCGAATCAATTTTCTCGAACAGTCTTCCCAGCCATCATGCTCTTGCTCGCCGGTACGTTTTTCCGAGTGATTCGGGTTGACCTGGCTCCGGAGACCTTGCCGAATTTTGCTCCCCTCATGGCTGCGGCCCTTTGCGGAGCTGTCTTTATCCCGGGATGGATGGGACTTGTGGTGCCTGTCGTAGCCCTTCTGGTTTCGGATGCCCTACTCAATCTCCACTATGGAGTGCCCGTGGTCTCCTCCCAGCTTCTCTGGACCTTGCCTGGTTATCTGATCGCCGTTGGTCTTGGCTGGATAATCCGTGAGCGGCGTGGCGGTCTTCTGGCGATCCTAGGAGGAACCTTGCTTGCATCAGTCCTTTTTTATCTGATCACCAACACGGGGAGCTGGCTCGGGCTTGTTTCCTATCCTCGGAACTTCGCGGGGTGGATTCAGTCGCTGACCATCGGTCTGCCCGGCTATCCTCCCACCTGGGTCTTCTTCCGTAATAGCCTCGTGAGCGATCTTCTCTTTGCTGCCTTCTTTTTAGCTGTGGAGCGTATGATTGTACCCGTCCGTATGGAATCGACCAAAGCCATTCCGGCCTGATGTTATCTCCGCGAAAGCCAGCGGAGCGCGGGTCCGATTCTCTGCTGCCAGGAAGTGATCTCCTGGAATCCTCCTGGATGACGATGAATTTGGAAGTCTTCCCCGTCCTTCCAGCCCCTGCAGCGCAGGATGGCTCCGAGATCACGATGGTAAGGCTCATAGCACTCATCCAGACCGATTGTGCCATAGTCGAAGTAGATGCGACTGTCCGCAGGCAGAGATTTCCTTTCCTCCAGATGGAGCAGCATCGGAGAGTGGGGCGGAGGAGCACCCTCCACGCCCTCGAACGAGGTCGAGAGACAGCACGCGGCACCGAAAATTTCTGGATGACCAAGCAGGGTTCGGAAAGCAGTCACCGCGGCATGACCCGTTCCCCCGATCCAACGTGCCGACGGAGAGTCCTGCAACCGGAAGCGATCGGCAAGTCCGGCCATGGTCGCGATCGGATCGATGGGATCAGTGGGAACTTCCGTAGAAAGCACTTCCGCCATGATCATTTCCGGAAGAATTCCCTCGGCATGAAGCGTGGCAATCGCTTCCTGGGCCTTCAACCCCGGGGTCAGCATCAGCAGAATGGGAAATTTCCGAGTAGGAGTCTGGCTGTAGGAAGCAGGCAGGAAAACAGAGATTTCTTTTCCTGCTACCGTGATTGTTTCGGTGGATTCCAGCATCCCCAATCCGTACCATTCCCCTACTCCTTCTCCAACCTGTAAAGCCACTCACTTGATGACCTCCACGCTGCCCAACCACGAATCGGATGCCCTTCTGAGAGAGCTTTTCACCCGCCGTATAGCACTGCTCGATGGCGCGATGGGAACGATGATCCAGCGCCACCCGCTGACCGAGGAGGACTTCCGGGGAGAACGCTTCAAGAATCACGGGCATGACCTGAAGGGAAACAACGATATCCTCTCTATCACGCGTCCCGACGTCATCAAGGGTATCCATCGAGGCTACTTCGATGAGGGGAGCGATATCGTCGAGACGAATACCTTCAGCACCACGACGGTCTCACAGGCCGACTACGGGCTGGAAGATGCCGTCAGGGAGATCAATCTTGCCGGAGCCAAGGTAGCTCGTGAAGCCGCCGATGAGTTCATGGGCGCGAATCCGGGACGGCGTGTCTTTGTGGCAGGTGCGGTGGGGCCGACCAACCGTACGGCCTCCATGTCACCGGATGTGAACAATCCCGGCTACCGAGCCGTCAACTTCGATGGGCTGGTGATTTCCTACGCCGAGCAGATCGAGGCACTGCTCACTGGCGGAGTTGATCTCCTCTTGCTTGAGACCGTCTTCGACACTCTGAATCTGAAGGCCGCGATCTTCGCCTGCGAGGAGGTCTTTGAAAAACGCGGGATGCGCTGGCCGATCATTCTCTCGGTTACCATCACCGATGCCTCGGGCCGAACGCTCTCCGGTCAGACCGTAGAGGCTTTCTGGAATTCCGTCCGCCATTCCAAGCCCTTGGCGGTGGGCATCAACTGCGCCCTTGGTGCCTCCGAGATGCGTCCCTATATCGAGGAGCTTTCCCACATCGCCGACTGTTTCATCAGTTGTTATCCGAATGCGGGCCTCCCCAATGCCTTCGGCGGCTACGACCAGTCGGCCTCCGAGATGGCGGCGCTCGTTGCCGACTTCGCCTCGGAGGGCTGGATCAATGTGGTGGGGGGTTGCTGCGGTTCCACACCAGAGCACATCGCGGCGATTGCCGAGGCTGTGCGTCTCCATCCCCCTCGCAAACCCTCGATTCCTCCTGCCGCCACGCGCCTGAGCGGACTGGAGGCGCTCACGATCGCCAAAGGAAGCTCCTTCATGATGGTGGGTGAGCGGACGAACGTCACCGGCTCTCCCCGGTTCTCGAAGCTGATCATCGCCGGAGATTACGAGACGGCCCTCTCCGTGGCCCGTCAGCAGGTGGAGAGTGGTGCCAATATCCTCGATGTGAACGTCGACGAGGGGATGCTCGACAGCGAGGCGGTGATGGTGACCTTCCTGAACCTTCTTGCCGCGGATCCGGAGATCAGCCGCGTGCCGATCATGATCGACAGCTCGAAGTGGTCGGTCCTCGAGAAAGGGGTGAAGTGTCTCCAGGGCAAATGTGTTCTCAATTCGATCAGTCTGAAAGATGGAGAGGAGACCTTCCTGAAGCGCGCTCGACTGGCCCAGCGCTACGGCGCTGCCGTGATCGTGATGGCCTTCGACGAAGAAGGACAGGCCGCCACGAAGGACGAGAAGGTCCGTATCTGCACCCGTGCCTACCGTCTGCTTGTGGACAAGATCGGCTTTGATCCCGAAGACATCATCTTCGATCCCAATATCCTAACGGTCGCCACCGGCATCGAGGAGCACAACAACTACGCCGTCGACTTCATCGAGGCTGTCCGGGAGATCAAGGCGACACTTCCGGGCGCCAAGTGCAGCGGCGGCCTAAGCAACATCTCCTTCTCCTTCCGGGGCAATAACCCCGTGCGCGAGGCGATGCACTCGGCCTTCCTCTACCATGCGATTCAGGCTGGTCTCGATATGGCCATCGTGAATGCGGGCATGCTTGAGGTCTATGAGGAGATCAAACCGGAGCTGCTCACGTTGGTGGAGGATGTGCTTCTGAATCGTCGGCCCGATGCCACGGAGCGTCTGGTGGATTATGCAGAGGGACTGAAAGCCGTGGGTGGAGATCCTAAGGAACAGAAAGCCGAGCAGGCTTGGCGTTCCGGCACCGTCGAGGAGCGCCTCCAGCACGCCCTGATCAAGGGGATCGTCGACTACATCGACGGCGACACCGAGGAGGCGCGCACCAAGTTGGGGCGTCCCTTGCTGGTCATCGAGGGCCCTCTTATGGACGGCATGCGTGTCGTCGGTGATCTCTTCGGAGCCGGCAAGATGTTCCTGCCCCAGGTTGTGAAGAGTGCCCGGGTCATGAAGAAGGCCGTCGCCTATTTGACCCCCTTCATGGAGGCCGAGAAGGCTGCCGCTTCCGATACCAGCGCCGCGGCTAAGATTCTCATGGCTACCGTCAAAGGTGATGTCCACGACATCGGTAAGAACATCGTCGGTGTCGTTCTCGCATGCAACGGCTACGAAGTCGTCGACCTTGGTGTCATGGTTTCCTGTGACAAGATCCTAGCGGCGGCGAAGGAGCATAAAGTCGACATCATCGGACTGAGTGGCCTTATTACCCCCTCCCTAGACGAGATGGTCCATGTCGCCCGGGAGATGAAGCGTGCCAATTTCGATCTCCCGCTACTGATCGGAGGGGCCACCACGAGCCCAGCTCATACGGCGGTAAAAATCGCAGGGGAATACCAGCATCCTGTTGTCCATGTGCTCGATGCCTCCCGCGTGGTCGGCGTTGCGGCGGAGCTTCTCTCTGAGGATCGCAAAGAAGCTTATCACCTCCAGGTTGAGGCGAATCACAAGCGGCTCCGCGAGGAGCATGCTGGCAAGCGGGCCAAGGGAGAGCTTCTGCCCCTCGAGGTCGCCCGAGAGAATATCACCCCGATCGACTGGAGTACGGCCGACCTCGCCGTGCCTGAAAAGACAGGTGTACTGACCTTTGACGAGATCCCGCTGGCCGAGTTGGTGGAGTACTTCGACTGGTCACCCTTCTTCGCGGCATGGGAGATGAGGGGCCGTTATCCCGGCCTGCTCTCGGATCCCGAGATCGGCGAGCAGGCTACCGAACTACATCAGGATGCGTTGAAGGTCCTGGAGACCATCGTGAAGGAGAAGCGCTTCCGGGTTCGCGGAGTCTGCGGTTTCTGGCCAGCCAACCGTGTTGGTGACGATGTGGAACTCTACGCCGATGCTGAGCGCTCCTCCGTGATCGGGAAGTTTCACATGCTCCGCCAGCAGAACAAGAAGCCAGCCGGCCAGTCGAACTACTCCCTAGCCGATTTCATCGCGCCGCGTGATTCGGGACGCATCGACACCATGGGAGGCTTTGCCGTCACGGCCGGTCCCGAGGTGGGTGAGTATGCCGATTCCTTTCAGAATAATCATGACGATTATACCTCCCTGCTGGTGAAGGCGATCGGTGACCGCTTTGCCGAGGCCGCTGCAGAGTGGTTGCATAAGCAGGCACGCGATCTCTGGGGATTTGGCCGCACGGAGAACCTCACTAAGGAGGAATTCATCCGGGAAAAGTACCGCGGCATCCGTCCTGCCGCGGGCTATCCCGCCGGTCCCGACCACACCGAGAAGTGGGAACTCTTCCGATTGCTCGATGCAACCAAGCACACCGGGATTACCCTCACTGAGAGTCTTGCGATGAATCCAGCGAGTTCGGTCTCGGGGTTGTATTTCGCAGCTCCCGAGTCCCGCTACTTCGCGGTCGGCAAGCTAGGGCGCGACCAGATCGAGGATTATGCCAAGCGCAAGGGGATGCCCGTCGCCGAAGTCGAGAAGTGGCTAGGCCCCTACCTGCAATATGATCCGGATGCGGAACTCATTGGTATCTGCCAATAAACCCGAACTCCAAAGATGAACGAGAGTGCCGAAGGCAGCCCGAGTGCAGCGAGTGGCGAGTCTCGTTGGAATAAGCGAGTCAATTGGCACAAGAAGCTGGCCGATAGGAGTTGCGGTATGCCCGTACTGCTGCGCTTTCACGCATGCCAGCCACCACCACCTTGGTGTACACGTTTTCTCTGTTTCCCTGATTCTATTGCATAAGATTTTTGAAAATAAGAGCCCAGAACTCTAATTTGCACAAATGAACTGGAGTCGCCTTGTACAAAAGAGGCTTTTGGAGCTATCAGGGCAATTTCCCGCCGTCGTTCTGCTTGGATCCCGGCAGGTGGGAAAGACGACATTGGTGCGAGAGAGCTTTCCTCAAGCTCTTTATAGGGATCTGGAGTCACCTTTGCTGAGAATGCGCTTCTCTGAAGATCCAGCCCATGAATTGAGCCAACTCGGGGAGTTGACTATTCTGGATGAGGCGCAGTCTGTACCTCAGATCTTCGCGGCATTGCGAGGTGAGATTGATACCCGCAGATCGGATCGGGCATGTCATTTCTGCATCTTGGGATCAGCTCAGCCTGCCCTTGTACGTGGTATTTCGGAGTCGCTGGCCGGGCGGGTCGGCATTCTGAATCTCGATCCCCTGACACCTTGCGAGACAAAGCTGTCTATTTCTGAGCATTGGTTAAAAGGTGGCTTTCCAGAGGCATTGCGAGGGGATTTCCGTGCATGGTGGGAGCCGTATTTGGAGGCAGTGCTCCAGCGGGATCTGGCTGCGTACGGATTCCGCCCAGACGCGCTATTTCTGAGGCGATTACTGACGATGCTGGCGGTACAGCAGGGTGGCTTACTAAATCTCTCTGCGTTAGGAAATGCCCTGGGAGTGAATTATCATGCAGTGAAGCATGGTTTAGATCTGCTTGAGGGAGTTTTTCTCATTCGCAGACTATCTCCTTACTATCGGAACATAGGTAAGCGATTGGTCAAAGCCCCGCGTGTATATTTGCGGGACACGGGATTGCTCCATCATCTGCTCAATATCGGCACTGCCATGGATCTGGATCTTCATCCTGGTCGATGCGCGAGTTGGGAGGGCTTTGTCATCGAGGATCTAATCCGTCGTGAACAACTAATCCGTCCCTACACACAGTTTTTCTTCTGGCGCACAGCGACCGGTCACGAAGCCGACCTGATTATGGATCGTGGCAACGAACGCATCGCGATTGAGGTCAAGTCGAACAGCGGAACAAACCCCCATGATGCAAGGCGTCTGGAGAGCGTTTTAGATGACATTGGTGGAACCCGCGGATATCTTCTGGGGATGGGGGCTCCTTCGGAAAAGATCAGCTCGCGGGTTTCAAATATCTCCTTGGAGACCAATCCGGGCTGGTTGCCCGATTAAACCCGAATTTCGAAGATGAAAGTGATGAAACCTGCGAAAGGGAAGAGCAGGTTAGGGAAGCGTTGAATAATACCAATCACAGGAAGAAATGCTCTAGCGGCGAAGGAGTTTTGGTGGGTGGCGCGGAGAAAGAGTGATGGCTACCTTCAGGAAACCAGAGCGATGACAACAATGCTACACGCCAAAAACAACCAGCCATCGAGTGTCATTTCTGATGGTGATTGGTATAAATCCCATGACGGCCGCTGAAGAGCATTTGGGCGTTTTCCTTCAGCGAGAGAATTGACATCGTGATGCTATCGCATGATGATCTGATGCATGAGAACGACAATTAGCATTTCCGACACCTTGCTTGAGGTGGCCAAGAAGGCATCCCATGAAAGGAAAGTCTCCCTTGGGCAGGTGATCGAGGATTGCCTTAGGAAAACACTGATGCCTCGCCCCAAGGAATCCGGGAAACCATCTCGTCCCTCCTTAGTCACCTATCTCGGATCGGGACTCAGGGACGGGGTGGATCTTGATTCATCAAGCGATCTCCTCCGCGTGATGGAGGCCGAATGAGATTGCTGGACGTCAACATTCTTGTCCATGCGCATCGTGAGGACAGCGAAAGGCATACGAAAATCAAGGAGTGGCTCCTTGAGGCTCTGGACTCACCGGAGGGTGTTGCCGTTTCCGAGTTGATCCTGAGCGGATGCATCCGTGTTGTCACTCATCCGAAGGTATTTCAGAAGCCGACGCCTCTTTCTCTGGCCCTGGAATTCGTGGAATCATTCAGGAATCTCGAAGGAGTCAGAATTTTTTCCCCCGGAGACAAGCACTGGAAGATTTTCACGGATCTGTGCAGCAAGGCGGAAGCCCGTGGCAACATGGTTCCAGACGCCTATCATGCTGCCCTGGCGATCGAGACCGGATGTGAATGGGTCACCTTGGATCGTGGATTCACCCGCTATCCGGGACTGAAAGTGACTCATCCCTTGGATTAGTTCTTGGTCGCTCCGGCTGCGGGGCTGGGAGCGAGGAAGATTGCGGAAGAGTCAGCGCCCCCCTTGTTTTTTCTCATCCGGGCAATCTCTTCATCATCGTTTTTATCACCAAAGAAATTCTTCAGGATTGGGTCAGTTCGGAGAAATCCTTTACCCAGATCCTTCCATGCTTCCATGTCGGTCAGTATCCCTTTGGTCTCTTG
>Ga0114958_10000396_pt1 | contig 37139 bp, 36 predicted proteins | sample C_130208_EF_Meta_FD_89577 | JGI IMG/M metagenome (GOLD analysis project Ga0114958, IMG submission 89577) | Freshwater microbial communities from Lake Croche, Canada to study carbon cycling - C_130208_EF_MetaG | ecosystem: Environmental > Aquatic > Freshwater > Lake | place: Lake Croche, Canada... | reverse complement strand
TTAGTAATTATATTTAGTTAAAATATAATGACTTCTACCAGAAATAAAAATACACGCGGAAATTATTGTTTAGAACAACTCCAATATACCAATGCCGCGGTCCACACACTTTATACCAACTCTTCTAGTGGTGAAGCATGGGACACCAAATTGGCCGGCGACGGGGTATTACAAGGCGCGATGCCTCGCTCCAAATTATCTAGCAACAGCGCAGATATCGAATCCTTTTTGTTCGGAATTGGCACCACCAATCTAGTCACACCCATGACCTCTTTTACTCCCGAATTAACAGAGAACAATACGCGCCATTTTTTCACGAAAGCCCCCACGTATGTACCGGAACCGTTGGTTATCGAGAAGTTCCAGCGACCTGGTTACCTGCCTTAAAAAAGCAAGGATCGCCACTTGTCACACCTATCCGCCCAACTACATCCTCCTGCGTAGTCTACACCCTTTTGCACAATCGCTTGTTTTTCTTCCTTTGACATGTTTAAAACCTTGGATAATTCATCACATTCTTCTTTTTCTTTTATTTGTATTCCATTTCCCCCCATAGTCTCAGTTATGCCTGCGACTGGGTAGTACAAACAAATCACGCCAGAGCGCAACATCTCTAGCGCAGTGATACAAGAGGTCTCGGGCCAATAACTAGTGTACAACCAGTACTCTGATGACGCCATCAGTTCATATAATTGAGCTGGGTTCAATCTGCCAACATGTTTGATACTATCGTGGCATTTGATTATTTCCCACATTTCTGTTTCTTCCTTTGATCTTGGAAAAAGGTTATAGGAAGAAATCCTCAAGGTTGCATCAGGCGCCATCTTTAATACCTCGGGCCACAATTGTAGCAACCGCTTTAACCCTCTTTCGCTACATGAAGAATAGATAAATTGATTTGGCACTTTTTGTATTTGCTGAGGAAACAATGACAATTCCAACCCATTGTTTATAATACTTATTTTGCTAGACAACATAGGGAACAACGCAGAAATATGGTTCTTGTGCCAATCTGTCAAACAGACTACTCCTGTTATTTTTTCAATATGTTTGGTAAGTATCAGGTTACAATCGCTCAAGCTACACCCATAATGGTGGAACGTTGTGTCATGTGTCCATATAAATGTCTGTTTCGCCTTGTAATAAGGGTACAGTTCAAAGAAAGAGATATATCTTGAAATAACAACAGTATTAAAACAAGTACTCTGGATTAGCGCACCAATCTGTTGTGTATTAACAAAGGTCACATTCCCAAAGGTTTCTTCCTTTACATCCCCTGTAACAAAAATTTTATAGTTCTTAGGGAAGCATTGAGACAAATAGGCAACCGCACGCTCCGAACCACCAAGTGCATTGGTTTTCCCATATGTGTGATTCCACAGCACCCCACTAAATCCAGCGAATATCATAATATTCTCGCTTTTGGCACAGTCTTCTTCTGTAAAAGAAAGGACAGGAGCAGGAATCGACAAATGTTTCAAGCATGGGATATCATACTTGGCAAAATCTATCGTATATGCGTGTTGAAATATGTTGTACCCTCTTGCAATCAAGAATTCAAAGTAACTATTGCACAATTTGAAAAAGTGGGCATTGTAACCAGGCGCGACCTTTTCTGTCTCCGCCACTTTCCCAATAAACAGTTGTAGATTGTGGAGCAGGTTCCCTAGATGCCATGTACCGATATGCTCTGTTTTTTTCATAAATATGATCTCAAACATTTTGATCCCCAGGTTCGGGTTTTTAATTCCATCTGCCACAATAATAATGTAGTAAGGAAGAAAGAAGTTGGCAACCCGGTTATCTACAAACAATTTCGATGTATGCTCATTTAATATGTAGACAGTTTCATAATGTTTTTGTATTAGAGAGTAATAGGAATAAGCGATTTGGGGTTGACTTTCGCATGTATAGTGCACAATCAACTTGAAAATACATTCGACACGCTCTTTATCATAATAGAACGATTTGATCAAGTAGAACATCGAGTTCTCAGTCATTTTCAGACGCTTGTAGCACTTGTAAAGCTTGAAGCAGGAGATATACTTTTCCTGATCCCACCCCTTGTGCTCCAACACTTTTTTGTACCAAATCGCGGCATTTTCGAATTGACCGCAGTCAAAATAACTGTTTGCACAATAAAAACAATATCGCTCTACCAATTTGCCATTTGCTTGAACTTCTTCTGCATACGCCTTTTCTAGGACCAGCGCATCCTTGTAATACTTGTCTGGGTCCGCACTTCTGTTGCCAGTTCTACCCGATAATACGCTGTAGTCGCCAACGATCGTGGCAGTAGTATGTGACTCTCCTTCTACCAATGTATCCAGATATTCATGCAAGACACCAACAAATCTCCACTTCTTGTGGTTGCTGACAATCAAAGGTCTTTCATATGAATAAGTATTTGCATTTCCAAAGACAAGGCGATATGAGTCTAGATTCATGTTGTCCAATGGTAATTTTAATTCGCCAAGAATTTCATCGTCTGCATCAAAAATAAGAAGGTAATCTGTTTTTCCGAACGCATGTGCCAGCGCGACTGTTCTGTTGTGCCCAAACCCTTTCCATTCATCTTGATGTAGTTCGCCTGGGATACCCTTGTTTTTAAAGAATGTCCTGATAAGTTCGATGGTGTTGTCTGTAGAACCAGTATCCGAAATAACCCAATAATCAAATTTCATTTTCCCTGTTAACTTCTCCAGATTCTGTGCAATGATGTGACCTTCATTCTTGACAATCATGTTTAAACATAATGTCTTTTTTTTGGGTGTTTGTTTTACTACAAGAACTTCAGACATGTTTTGTGTTGTGTTGTCTTGTGTTGTGTATAAGTATTGTGATTATTCTTTAAATGATTATCTATTGTTTATTGAATAAGTATTTGAATAAATACCTTAAAATAAATAAAAAATAGATTAACGATAAGACAAACAAACGACAAGACAAACAAAAGACAAGATAAGCAAACGACAAGATAAGCAAACGACAAGACATCTTGTTTAAGGGGAATGTTTTTTAAATATGCACCCCTGTGGTTTGATTCCGCTAATTTCATTGGTCACCACCAATGGGTTCTGGTTGCTGCAAGTGCTGGTCCACAACTTGAATATGCAAAAGTCTTTCTTGGGGGAAGAGGTGAAACCTGTGATGGTGCTGACAAACGCTTTGTTTTCACTTAATATTCCGCCAACAAGCGCGTAGATGCATTCTTTCCAAACGTCCGGGACATTTTTGTTCATAATTTTATATTGGAAACACCCACCTCGTGCATTTTGTACATCCTCCCACATAGGCGCGATCCCTTTTTTCATAACAAACAACATGCAGTTCTGAACTAATTCTTTGGGGAGCGTGGTCATGATTGCGATAGTTTCTTCTGCGGTGGTTAATAGACATATTTTAATATAACTTTTGGGAGACCAGTCAGTGTTGTGGGGAAGGTGCGCCCACAATACCCACTCATTGTTAAGGGGATGGAATGCATCAGGTGACGTGGCATTTATATCTGTGCTCATTGTAGTATTATTATCACTTACTGAGCCTTCCATTATATATATATTAAGTTCAATTTTTTTATATTAATTTTAAAAATTAATATAATTGTTTTGCTAACGCGTCGTATCGCTACTTGTCGCTAGTACCCGTCATTGGTCGCACATAATAGGAATGTTTTAAGAGCACTATTTCTTCCTTGTGAGTGATGGTAAAAAAATGGGCATTCCCATCAATTACTTGCATATCGTATTCACCCCCCTCCTCATTGAGGTCACCCGGGTTCAATCCACTATGCTTGATCGCGTAATGTTTTATAAACGCAGAGTTCAACACATTCCCCGCGACATAGTAATTTATATTAGGAAGTTTCAGGTTAACAGTAAGAGGTTCCATCGTCTCTTTCTTGAAAGTCACTTGGATTGATATAAATGTATAACTTGTTTTTTCGCAAAATGTCTCTCCCATTATTTTATCCCCGTCACATAAAAACAAATGATTTTCAGAAGATGCATTGTCAGGACAAGAAGTGATGTACAACATATTTGTGTTTTTTTCAAACGTTATTTTTTCTTCGTTTTCAAACAAGCAGGATGGGTTTACCCAACGAATCACACGCCCATTTTGTACCCACGCGAGTTTGTCTTTGCGTTTGGTTATAACGTGCTCTTGATTTGAACTTGACATATTCATCCATTTGCCATAGATGCGTTTGGCATACTTGACCCCATTTTTGTATTTGATTTGGCAGCAGCTAAACACATAAATGATGTTATAGACCAATTTGCAAGCATATAAATATAAGTACCCTTGGATAAGTTCAAACATCGTTCTATTAAATATATTTGATTAATGCGTTTATATTATTTTGAATATTTGTTATAACAATTGCGAAAACGATTCGTACTCTGGATCGGATCTTTCTAAATAACGAGATTTAGTTCTTACCTTCTCTGGTTTAGGTGTCTCCACCACTTTTTCCTCGACCGCGTCGTCGTCATCGTCATCTTCTTCATCGCATTGGGTTGTGGTGACACGCACTTTTACTGGTGTCGTAGTATATTTGTATTCATGGGTATAACCATGTTTATACAATGGGTCGTTAACAATAGTCGCGTGAACACCTTCGTCGCATTTTTCTCCAAAGGAAGAGTTTAACCTTAACTTATATAGAACAAATGCAGCAATCGACGCGGTAAACAACAATGGGGTTAAAACGATAAACCAAGCAACCATGACCATCCTTTTATTGCACAATATGTATAACATCGCAACGATTGCTGCAGATATAATCAACATGATCCCTGCAGAATTATATAACCCTTTAAGCAAATCTAAAATAATTTGCAAGAGTGAAAACATTATATAAATAATTATTGGCGCACATAATTGCATTACTTATATAATAACCTTATACTATAAATTTGATTGAATCTAGTTCCACACAGGGACACCTTCTACAAACTTTCCTACAATCTCATTGGGATCGCCATTGTCATCGGTGTTGTAAATGTCTCCAGATTGTTCATTGTCAGTGTAGTAAGTTTCACCGTTAATTTCTACCTCGAATACGCCACCTTCTTCGTCTTCGACGACTTCTTCTTCGTCTACGTCTTCTACGACTTCTTCTTCGTCTACGTCTTCGACGACTTCTTCTTCTACGTCTTCTACGACCTCTTCTTCTACGTCATCGACTTCTTCTTCTACGTCATCGACTTCTTCTTCTACGTCTTCGACTTCTTCTTCTACGTCTTCTTCTACGTCTTCTACGTCTTCTACGTCTTCTTCGACGTCTTCTTCATCCAAAGCGTCTTCGACATCTTCTACGTCTTCTTCTTCTACGTCTTCTTCCTCTTCCTCATCCAAAGCATCGTCGTCTTCCAAATCCTCTTCCAAATCCTCTTCGTTCAAAACAGGTTCCGCAATTTCGGTAATAACAATTTCAATACGTTCTTTTTCACAAACCAAAGGTTCCTCTACCAAAGGTTCTGACAACAATGTTTCCTCTACCAAAGGTTCCTCCTCCTCGTCATCATACGCTCTCAAGTTGGCAAGCGCGTCTGGAAAGATATTAGTAGGATAAGGCCCAGTGCTTATCGCGCGTTTCACACAAGGTAGAGTCAAAATAATCCTAGATGTCTCATCATATTCATCGCTAATATCCAACAAATTTTTAAGAACTGCATCTAGTTCAGACTTAAGACTTGTAGTCATCTTATCGACCAACCCATGCAACCTGGTTTGAATTTCGCGGTTACTCTGAGAAATAACAGCGCCAATCAAATTAGTAGAAGCAAAAGATTCTGAACTCATTGTTGGTGTTAAAAGTAGTGTTAAAAAGTGGTGTTAAAAAGTGATTTGATTTGTGCTTTATATTAAATATATGTCAACATTCGTTTAATATCTTTTTATAATTCATTTTGGAATATATTATAATAAGGTAGAACGCAATGGAACCAATCATAACAGAAGACCAAATTAAACTAGTTATGCGCCAAACAATGTATGACGAGGTAAAAGCGAACGAAAAACTGGTCTATTTTAAAGGAGATGTGATCAAAGTATTGCGCGATTATATGTTGATACCGGAACCTGTGGAACCCGTTGTAAAAAGTGTGAACCAAACTATTTACAAAGAGTTAAGGAAGAACTTGGGGATAGTAGAGATCGTGCCTTAAAGATCTTACCCTGTCGATTAAAATCTTACCCTGTCGATTAAAATCTTACCCTGTCGATTAAAATCTTACCCCATGATGACGATTTTATCCGCCGTTGATTTGATCAATTGTTTCTTTTTAGTCTGTTGTGCATTTGACTGGATGACCTTGGTGTTAAGAATAAAATCATCATTGTCTTCATGTAACTCAGGAAGAATTTTAGTAAGAGGTTTATCCAGAATCAAAAACAACCGATCTTTTTTCAAAAGAGACCTATATTCTTGAATGCTCAGATTCCCATAATACTTATCCAATGTATAATAAGGGTCAGGAGCTGGGCGAATATTGGTAGTCCTGTTGTTTGTTTTGCCATATATATGGTTTAACAAATGGTATCTTTCAAACTTGGTCGAACTATCGATATTTTCGCGCATCAAGAACGAAGCCGCGCACTCAGGGCTGCAGAAACACCCATAGACATTGTACGAGTTTTTCAGATAGTGTTTAGGTATATGAACTGGGTTCGTGTTAAATTCACAGGTATCCCAAAAACAGCAAGAGGTTTTGTTTTCCGAGTTATTGTTATGAAGATCGCGCTCCAGTTGTTTTACTTTTTTCCAAAGATCTTTTTGGGCATTTTTGTTATTAAAGGAAGAAACTCCCAATTCCCCATTGTTTTCTTCCTTTAAAGAAGAATCATCTACCAAATCATTCTCAGAAATAACAAAGTTATTTAATCTTTGTGTACTAACGCTCTCAGTATTTTTGCTTGAGTCTAGTACATCAAAAAGCAGATCATTTTTATTTGTAGGGAAGACAAAAGGTTCAACACTATTTTCAGAAACTTGTTGGTTACAAGTTAAATCATTCAACGAGCACTTCAAATGGAGAATTATATTTTGCTTAGGAATCAATTCGGGTTCATTTGAAATGAGATGTTGGACAATCTTTCCGCCCTTGGGTTTTCTTCCTCTCTTCTTAGCAATTTGTTTTACTTCTTCATCAACCTCGTCTTCAGCGGAAAGAACAGGTTCCAAAGCAGGTGTCTTGACAGAAGATACAATATTTGGTTTTCTCCCTCTCTTGGGTTTGATAGTTTCTAAAACAGGAGCATCCATTTTATTCTATTGTATCTGTTGTAAATAAATATATATCCCAGGTTGGGTTTATATCGTTTTAAAAAAACAGTAAGGGTCTTTTTAACTATTAATTCGCGATTATTAGTTAAACATAAACATGTTTTTATACTAATAACAAATAACAAGATCGATTTTAAAATGTTTTTAGAACAAGAGAAGCAATCACAATCGCAATCGCAATCGCAGACAACAACGCCGCGCAAGAAATCGAACGAGTCGATACCATGGGTAGAAAAATATCGCCCAGACCAGTTCAACGACATTGTCTTAGACCCATTAAACAAGCAGATCATGCGTAATGCGATCGAGTCCAACTATTTTCCAAATTTTTTGTTCCATGGTCCGCCAGGGACAGGCAAAACAACCACCATCATCAATTTGGTAAACGCATACCAAACCAAGATGAACCAACCATACAAGCAACTGATTATTCATTTAAACGCGTCAGACGAAAGAGGGATCGACATAATAAGGAATCAAATCAACCAGTTTGTTAGTTCCAAGACAATGTTTAACCAAGGCATGAAATTTGTTATTTTAGATGAAGTCGATTACATGACTAAAAATGCCCAGCAGGCATTAAAATACTTATTGCAGACATATAACGAGAATGTAAGGTTTTGTCTAATTTGCAACTATATTAGTAAAATTGACGACGGGTTGCAGAACGAGTTTTTAAAGCTGCGGTTCAAACAACTCCCTAAAGAACATGTCATTTCTTTTTTGACTAAAATATCGGTCGCGGAAAACTTGCATCTTTCTAAAGAGACCATTGAGCTGATCCAAACGCTATACAATTCAGATATACGAAGCATGATCAACTGCATGCAGACAAATCAATATGCATCTGGAGATAAAAACGCAATCATTAGCGACGCTGTCTGGAAACAACTATATGCACAGTTTTTAAAGCCCACCGTCACTGTAGAGAAATTATCTAAATCGCTCCATTTGATTAGCTGTCAGTATTCGATCGATAAAAAAAATATAATCAAAGATTTCTTAAATTATATTGTTCGCAATAAACCAACGATGATTACTCCTGAATTCTTGTTTTTTGTAGAAAATTTAATGCACCACCAAGAGTGCGCGAATCGCCATTATGTTAACTATTCACTTGTTCGTATAAAAGCGTTTGTCCACGCAGATAGCGGCGAATCATAAGCGTTCAACCGTTCTTGCAATTTTAGCATAAATTTTTGGGGAGGGGAAGAACTATATGGGTCAAACATGTTGGCATCCAGTTCATATTGATACCTATTCTCTGAAGTCGGAGACAATTGGTCGCTGGAATCGGTTTTCGTGATTGCTGGGATCTTTATCGGAACACGAATAGATCTGGGCAGCGACATAGGCGCAGGGTTTTCGCTCATTAACATTTCACTAGAAAATAAAATTGAATTGCGCAAACGCAATTTGTTTAAATCAATCAAAATATATTATTTATTTAAACTGTATTAAAGAAAACGTGTCCTAATAATACATCGAATATTAACTATCAAACATCTTCAAACCCCTTCAAACCCCTTATCAAAAATGTCTTACACTGTCGACGACGAATGGGCCAGTTTCATTTCTGGTTCTGGTTCCAACATGGGATGCGGGTTTGGTCTAAATTTTAGTTCCAATACTGACCTCAATACCATAGATGACGATGAGGTGCAAGAAATTCAATATCACAGAGGTAACGAAAATGTGGCGCACGAGTCGGACAAGCAGAACAACGCGCTTACGTTTAAAAACATGTGTGTGGTGCGCCCCGCGACTACAACCATCTGTGTCGTAGGTTCGACCCCCCAAGATGAACCTGACCACGATGCCCCGACTCCGACCGACATTTATATTTCGACCAAATCGAAAATCGAGTATTTGAATACCCCGATTGACATCAAGCATTTGTTTTGGAATATTGCGGTGATGCCTTACTCGACGCCGCGTGGAGGGGTAATTAAGAAACAGATCAAATTCAATTCGCAGAACAAAGAGGAACTTGAGGAGATGCAACTACGTCTGCGCAAAGAGTTGCACTACGAGGAGCACATAATCAAGAGCATAGATAACCCAGATGGTCGTGTCAAGTTCAAAGATGTTCGCAAGTTAAGTATTGGGATGTCTAAGAAGGATATCTTGTGCGATCGTGCTAAAAAGAAGGGAGCATTCTATAATTGTTTGGTGATTATATTTAGGTTACAAATCGAAGACGCTTTTCGCGAGTTCCATATAAAAATATTTAATACAGGGAAGATTGAATTGCCTGGGATGCAGACAGAATGGATACATACACAAATCCTGGAGAAAATATTGGAAATAATTCAACCACACATCGAGATAAAAGTGCATTATATGGATTTGAGTGATACTATATTGATCAATTCCAATTTCCACTGTGGGTTCTATGTAAATCGTGAAAAGTTGTGTTCAATTTTGAAGAGCAAGTATGGGATCGAAACAATCTATGATGGGTGCTCTTACCCAGGAGTGCAGTGCAAACTGTATTATGACACAGAACAAGATGTGATTTGTTTAAAACCAGAGAAGAAGGATATTGTAAAGGTCTGTTTTATGGTGTTCCGCACAGGTAGTGTACTAATTGTCGGGATGTTTAATGAGACAGTGCTTTATAAAGTCTATGATTTTGTGAAACGGATGATGCAAACAGAATATCATGTGATTGGGCAGCGAAAAACAACGGAAGAGGATATAAAGAAACCTAAAGTGTTGCGCAAAAAGACGATCTCGATCGAAGTAACAAATAATGAATGTTGTTAGTTAGATCAGTGTTGTATTAGTGTTAGATTAGTGTTAGATTAGTGTTTATTAATATTGTTTTACGATCCGGTTATTTTTTTCCCAGAACATGGAGAGAGGAACTAGTTTTGTATCACGAAGGATAGGTCGCAATGTTTCTGCGATGGATTCTAAGTTATTGTGTATCGTGGTTTCATGCGCAGTATTTAACGCGGTATTTAACGCAGCATTTAACGTGGTTTCAAATGTAGTATGTAACGTAGTAAAAGATCGTTTCACGATTTCATCAAAAAGTTCTTTTGTACAAGAGACAAACTCATGTATATTGGGAACTACCGCATTTTCCGAGGCATTTTCTATAACGTTGGCGTTAACAAATCCTCGGGCGAAAAACATGGCGTATTCTTTTAACAAGGCGCCATAAGTATCTACGATCGTTTTTATCAGAGTGGAACTATTAGGGTTGGACAGCACTTTAATCATATCTCTATTTATTTCAAAAATAGTTCTTTTATAGACAAACATCACTGCGTCGCGCGAGCTTAGTTGTAAAAAACTGTTTTGGGCATCGCTGATTTGTTCGATAAACTCGATATAAAAGTATAAGGACTTTTGCGCGTGGTATAAGGAGAGTTCGATGTTACGCGTATTTAATAGTACACCCATAAAGACACTGGTTACGGTATCAAACCCTCGTTCGAAGATATATTTAAAATAGATTTGCTTTTTTTTGTTGCATTTTATTTTGTCAAAAAAAAACAACCAATATTCAAAGATGAGCGCAGAATACTTTTCTAAAATGCATTGAACAGTGATTTCACGGAAACTCTCGAAATAATTATCTGGGTCATTCAGAAGGAACTGGTTCGCAGGGTTGCTCGGTGACTCTGTTTTGAAATGCACAAATTCAGTCATTTTCTTCATCTTCTTTTAGTATATATTATTGGATATATATATATATATTGTTAGATATATATAATCTATTGTTTACACAATATAATATATATATATATATATATTGTAAATAAGTATTTAAAGATTAATAAATTATGAGATATATATATGTCCGAACAAAAAACTGTCACCGCGAACAATACGACTTACCGTCTCCCCAGCGATGTCACTTTACAACATGCCTCGAAGTTAAGCGTAGTAGAGGACAAACCTATTTTGATGGACTACTGGACGAACTCTTTAGATAAAAAGATTTTAATTGGGGTAAAGGAGAGTGGTGAGAAGTTGTTGGTGAAAAGCGAGGATGAGTACACGAGTCCTATATCTAAGTTTTACAAGTGCGTTGGCGACTATATCATCATTACAGAGAATTCGATTTACTTGATTTCTGCGGACACGCCCACTAGAAAGATTTCTTAAAGCGCGGCATTATCATTTACGTTGTTTAATATATATATAAATATATTTATTAAATATATACACCGAGGTTATACATGAGTACTGGTCCTACTGGTTTTAATCCTGAGGATTATGATCTTGATGTTGATATGTTTGGTGCTACTGGTGATGGTGATAAACCAATTGCTGGTAAACGCAATGTCGAAGAAGGCGATATCGGAGATAATAAGGCGCGTGCTGGCATAGCGCTTTCACTAGAGACAGAAGTTAAAGAATATAAAACAAAATTCACTAATATTCTTGCAACAAAATTATTACAAATTATTGCAAAAGATAAACAAAACCCAACAGATAAAGAACAATCGATAGCAACAGATACATCAACAACTATAACTTATGAGCTATCCAATAAAAACTATATTTTTGTAAAAGCGTTGCCTCGATTAAAACATTCATTGTTTGAAGCTATAGTCTTGTCATTAATTGAACATGTTAAAATGAATCTTAAAGACGCCGTAATGACCGCGACACGTTTTTCATTTTTTGATTCAATATATAATTTAATGAAGGTAAAACAACCCAGCGAATTGCCAAGCGAATTGCCCAGTATATTAAACAATTTTATGCAAGAAAGCAGGTCTATGCTTGAACTAATAAATTATGCCAAGAGTTCGCCTTATACTGGAGCTGAAATTGTGCTTCTAGATTACACCGTTGAAGCCGAAAAACTCGCTGCTTATAAAATGCTAAATGACCCTGATGGTCTTCTTTACAAAAATAATTACGTTAATTTAAAAATTGCAGATTTTGTATCTGAAATAAACAAAAATGAAGAGATATCAGGGGACCAAATGGAGAGTATGTCTCGTGAGATAATACCCCCTGAATGGTATATAAATAATAAAATATTTATGTCATACTTTGATTTATCACTGGAAGGCGGTATAAAAGCGGGCGAGTTTGGGAAAGATGACGTCGGGAAAGCAATGAACGATGTCAATTATTTTTATGAGCATCTACCTATTGAACAATCTGAACGAAAAATCGCTGAATACTTAACCGCGTTAGTCAGAGCACGAGATAATATTCCCGAAATCGAAAATGTGGTGGATGATTATGCGGATTTAAAAGATTTGGCGGGACGCGCCAATTGCATTGAAGATTATTTGGAAAGGATGAGCAATAAAGACCCTGTGTTGTTTAAAGAAGTTTCAAAATACTTTGATTTAGATGAGTGGGTTGAGAGTAAAGAGAAGAATGATGAGGATGTCGAACAGTTTACACAACCCGAAGGAGAGGATTTCTCTGAACCAGTGATTGAACCAGTTTCTTACGATATAGGTTCGCATTTGGCGACCTTGTCGCCACCCATAATTGTTGAAGATACTCAAGAACCCGCCGTAGTTATGGGGGAGACTCAACAGGCATCAACAGTTCTCGCTTCTTCTGAAACGACAACCGGCGAGCAATCACCTAAACTCGACTTGTCGATTCAAAAAAAACAATGTGATCTTTTGTTAGGTAATGCGAAAATTATGTTAGAATACTGCGTTGTTAAATTTACAACGGGCAGAAAATTCTTTGAAACGCATTTCAAAGATGAAAAAGTGTTACACTCCGACATTTCAACAAAAATTTTAGAATCTTTAATAAATATTAATAAAGAATTTCAAACAATCGAGGGGAAAAGTCTATTGGATGAAAATTTGTTACTAAAAATAAGCAGCATTGGGGGTAAAACGATCAAATCAAAGTATGATGTATCTTTAGGATTAGTAGCGTTATTAACATTCGTGGCAGAAAAATTGCACACAATTTTTAACAAGGCATGCGAAAAAAACCAAGAGAAACTGGTTGATCAATGCATAGACACAATGTCTAAATTGCTAAACACTTGCGCTGCACTTGGTTCAAAATTGCACTTAACACAATTCACAGTCTCTAATAGTCACTATGATTTTTTAGATACATCATTTGATAACGAAGATTTAAAGAAAAACGGCGTAGTCGCGGTAAAAAGCGTAGATTCAATCGCTTCTATTCTTGACCCATACAACATTGTTGTGTCACTTAAAACAATAAAGGGTGATGTCGAATTCATGTCGCTAGATTGTGCGCCATATATTGAAAAAAAAATAAAGATACTAAAAGATGTTTTTATGCAAAGCTCTGTTAGACCTCCTTCTTCTGATGAACCTCCTTCTTCTGATGAACCTCCTTCTTCTGATGAACCTCCTCCTTCTTCTGATGAACCTCCTCCTTCTGATGAACCTCCTAATAAATCTCCTCAAAAACCACCTGTGGATCCTTGTGGTTTTGAATCATTATTTTTTGCAGCAGATGGGAAAATAGGTGAATTTTTAGAAATATGTGCATTGCATGGTTTAAAATATACCACACTAATTCAAAAAGCGGGGCATTCACATATGCCAATCCAAGTGGGAACAGAGAACTTGATGAAAATGAATTCGAAATTGTTGGATTGTTTTATGGATGTGTACAATTTTGTGGCGTGGTGGTGTCATAATTCCGAGAAAATTAATCAAGACGCAAAAGAGGTTGGTATATCAGAAACGTGGGTCGACGATGTCGCCAAAGAACTTCTTTCATTATTGTTAAAATTTATTCAATTTTATGGGGAAAATTTTTTGGTTAACAAAATCACCTTTAGTGAAGGGAAGAAGAATTTGTGCCCATCACCTGAAGTATACGCGCCTGATCCTAGACCAGATAGTTTAGATAGTGAACCAACAACCAACGATGCAAATGGAATTGCGATACCATTATATGAAAATTCAAAATCTCAATCTGTTTTCAGTTACGATGAATTTGCAAATGCGTCAAACAAAGGGCATACAAAAAAAAACTATTCTGAACACCTAAATGACGTGAATAATAAAATTTTTGATAAAAAAAAAGAATTGCGCGATCAAATTAAAGAACTTAAAAAAAAAAGTAGGTTGAAAGGAGGTGGTCCAAAAGCGGCGAAGGGAAAGAATCAACCGACGCCCGCGGAACAACTCCAACGATTAGAACAAGAATTAGAACAAATAAAATCTTCGGAAAAACTTAAGACGAATACAGCGGAATTGAAAGACGATGCGGAAAATTTTATCCCCATCCCCGTTGAAAAGGAACTTCCATGGGATACATTCAAAAAATATTTTGAAAATTACGTTGTCAATTTCTGCCATGAGGGACAACCCAGTTTAAAAATGGTTACTTTTTTGAAAATGATGCACCTAAATGCACTAATGGTTCGGTTAGGTTGGGGGTTTATTGATTTGGCAGGTGGGTCGTTAATGAATTTTTTGCAACGCCGGTTTGTTGTCACAGCGGATTACGACAATAAAATATATTTTTTAATATATGGTATTACAGAAGCAGAACTGATACGAAGACAAACATACATAAAAATGTGTATGATCAACATGGGGATAGAAATAAATAATTATATGATTAAAAACGATTTTTTCGGAAACGCAAAAATAAAAGCGCAATTTTCTTTCAAACATCCTTCGGGTCGGGTGCCACCAATACCTCTAGATTTATTAACTGTTTTGTTAGAAACTCTTTCGAAGCGTCCTTTTGGTAGCAGAGGCAAAGAACCAGAACTGTTTCCAGTCCCGCTATTTTCATCAGATATGTTTTTGAGTGTGAAACTGTTATGGGTTGACAGGCGCGCAGATCGCTTACAAGAAGTAATTAGATTGTTTCAACGACTTGGTGAGTTATACGCGGCAAATCTTAGATCGCCGACGGACGACCTTCATATACAAATCGCCGAACTGGAAAGACAGATTGCATACCTGTTAAAGATGTTTAAGTCAGATGGGTTCACGATGTCGATTGGTTACGAAGATCTTGTTTTCAAAACGTTGGATAAACATTTTTTGTATAAAAGGTTAATGGAGTTAGGAAAGTCACACGAAGAAGCGATGCGAATCATATTTTCAACATTTGTTTCGCCATACAATTTTGACCCCAATGACGTGACCTTGTCAAAAATGGGGGGATCGCGTTGGTTCGCGTTAAGAATCCCTTCTTTGTATGAAATTGAACGCGATATTTTGTCTATGCTTACAGAACCCGAGTTAAAAAATGCAAGAATGGCGGTAGGGAAAAGTGGCAAAGATGTTACTCGCAAAGATGTTGTCGACGCATTAAAAAGATTGCTAATTGACAAGGAAAATGACAAACGAGCACAACGCGGTGAACCCCCGTTAGTTACAGATCAAGAAAAAGAGGATTTCTTCATGAGATACCCAATTGCCTCAACATTTGTAGACAAAATTCTTTTATATTTTCAAACCGGGTTGTTTCAAATATGTTGTAAACGAGTAGAGGCGGGGGATGTAAAAATGAGAGATGCGATGATACTCCCACCGCTAGGAGTAATTAGCAATGGGACAAATAATATGACGGATCCCGAAAAAAATGCGTTTTTACTGCCACCTGATAATATAGGCAGACCTCGCGTGGTTATAGGCGCGGATGTTCAAAATTTTGCTCCTCTAGAAATAACACAAGTTATGCGTAGAGCGGTTTTGTACGCTTACAATTCAATCTCCAACATTTTTATCACGATAGTGTGCCTAACAAAAAAATACGGAGAATTCAAGAGTGCAACAGATTTTGAAAGAGCGAGACATTTTCTAGAAATTAATTTTTCCGCATTAGCAAATGGGGCAATAAGTTTTGATTTGTTCAATTACGAACTGTGGATCGCTGATAAAAAACTACAACCTGTCCCGTTTAAAAACTGTTATGCCGCAATATTTGATCGCACACCAAATATAAATAGTTTGGTGTTTTCTGATGTGGTTTATCAACAAAAACGCGCATTGATTGACGTTGGTTCGCCGCAATTTAAGCAACTTGTAGAGGGTATCCAAGCACTAGCACCACAACCTGACCCATCCGGCGTCGTTAATGGAACACCTGGTGCGCCTAATGGAACACCTGGTGCACATGATGGAACACTTGTCAAAAACATAACTGCTTCAACCATTGCGGACAAATTAGAATCATCGAAATTAAAACCTTTATACAATCAACCGGGAGGTGATTATTTACTCGCACTTGAGACAAGCATTAATGTCGCGAAAGATGTTCCAACGGAAGCAAAGACAATCGTGCCTGCGATAGTGCCAGCGATAGCACCCGCAATAGCACCCGCAATTAGTGAACTTACAAGTATGTTGACTGGTGAACCACTCTCTGACCCACGAGCAATGCAAGCAATTTTCGCAGGAGGCGGTGCCAAGCATCACCCTCTCACCAGAAAGCGTGTCCCACGAACTTCATCATCATCGTTGTTGTTGTTTACAAAGCGTAACCGACATCCCAATCATCAGTTACTGAAACAAAAAAAACGAACTATTAAAAAGGGTTCAAGGAAGAAAAGACATAACGAAATGAAGAAAAAGAAAAGTATTAAGAAAAGGGGTTAAAGCAATGTTTTTAATTGTGTCATCGTTTTCTCATCTAGTGCATCCGGGAATTCTATTTGAAACGCGATAACGATACCTCCTTTGTGTCCATCTCGCTCCAACCCCAACCCTGGAATCAGTTTTTTAAACCCTGGTTTGATAATATTCCCTGCAGTATTATTGATCACATAATTCTTCCCATTAAAGTATTTTAGATCAAAAGAAAACCCACATAGTGCCTCCTTTAGCGTAATCGTTTTTTCTATGATTAAATCCAGACCATTACGCTTAAACCCGCTGTCGTTATTTATCTTAATAAATACTTTGACATCTCCTCTACAGTCATCTGTCGCGACATGCCCCTTGTCTTTGAGCACAACAATTTCTCCATCATCCACGCCTTTCGGGACTTGTACATACAATGTCTCGGTTTCGTAGACACGATTATTATGTTCCATTAACCATCTTTCTATTTCAATTGGGACAGTGCCACCATTGAGTACTTGTTCCATGTTAAGTTCAATGTTACTTATGATGGGGGATGGTTTCTCGACGACGTTTGTAAAAACGTTATTAAAACCCATCGGGTTACTAAAACCCATTGCAGGGTTGCTAAAACCCATCGGGTTGCCAAAGTTACCAAAGTTCATCGGGGTGCCACTACGAAAGATTTTGATATTTGGTCCTCCCGTGCCTCGCATCTGTCCACCAAAAAAGAGGTTATTAAAAAACTCGTCGACTTCTCTGTGACCGAATGGAGTGCCTTGGCCACCTAGGCCACCCAGACCACCTAGGCCAAATGGCGACATTTTCCTCCCAAAATCATATTCTTGTCTTTTGTGTTCGTCGCTAAGTATTTCATACGCTTCGTTTATTTTTTGAAATTTCCCAGAGACCGCGGTATCGCCTCGGTTTTTGTCTGGGTGGTGAATCAATGACAGACGTCGATACGCCTTCTTGATTTCTGCTGGAGTCGCGGTTTCAGGTACTTCTAATATATCGTAATGCGTTTGTGTTTCTGTAGAAGACATACCAGATAATGGTATTTAATAATATGTATTTAAACTTAAATGCATATTAACAAATATATGGATCCCCCAACACACTCATTATTGATATATAAATACCAACCAGTTTTGTTCCGCGATTTTGTGTTAAACGAGGATATTCTGGTTTTGCTAAACACATTAATAGATATGAACAATTTGAATATTTTGTTTGTAGGGAACGCAGGGGGTGGCAAAACCAGTCTAATAAATGCCCTTGTCGCGCGCTACTACAACACTGGGTATGTCTCAAAAGGGGTAATTGACACCATAGAAAAATACCCGTTAAAACCACATCATTATGCCGAGAATGTCTTATATATCAATTCTCTCAAAGAGCAGGGGGTCAACTTTTGTAGAAACGAGGTAAAAACATTTTGCCAGACCATGAGTTCTATTAAATACAAAAAGAAGGTGATTATATTAGACGACATCGACGCGATAAACGAGCAGAGTCAACAAGTCTTTCGCAATTGTATAGACAAGTATAGTGACAATGTACATTTTATCGCTTCTTGTAGCAACACCCAAAAAGTAATTGAAAGCATTCAATCTAGATTAATGATTATAAAGATCGACCCCTTTTGCAAGAAGGATCTAAGGCGCATTTTGAGTCGCATTAAAAACAAGGAGCATATTTTCATTGAGCCTGAAGTAGAGGATTTTATCATCAATATATGCAACAATATGGTGAAACCACTCATTAACTATATGGAAAAGTTCAAGTTAATTGGTGCACCCATCACATTAGAATTGGCGATGGATGTCTGTACCAAAATCAATTTTGTCTCGTTCGAAAATTATACCAGGTTCATCAAAGCGGCGCAGTTGCAACAAGCAATTCGTGTTCTGTACGAAATGTATGATGACGGGTATTCTGTGATGGATATACTAGACAATTATTCGCTATTTGTCAAAACCACTGATTCGTTAAGCGAGCAAGATAAATACGCGATTATCTCATGCATCTGCAAGTATATCACTGTTTTTCACAACACCCACGAAGAACCTATTGAACTCGCGCTCTTCACCAACAACATTGCGACAATGTGCAAATAAGATTATAAATAATATAAATAAACACAAATCATTTTGTTTCTTTATATAAACATATATTAACATATATTAGTGTTATGAAAACTCAAATATTTAAAACAGTCCCCCCTATCTCATTATTGGTCAATTTATTCGAAATTATTTGTATTAAGGAGGGGTCCGCATTCATCTTGACCAACGATGGGTTCAAAAAGGGGGTTTTCCATAATTTAATTCAACCTTTCCTAACAAGTTGCATGGAACACTATCATATATCCAAACGATTTTATTTGGAAAGAAAAATTGCGTACAATTCTTTTTTAACTGTTATCCGACAATTTTGTAATCTACATAACATTCCCTTTTCGTCTCAAATAAAATATGACAAATCATCTTATAATATTGTCTACAAGATTATTGTTGAACCCATTGTCTAGTAACGAATATTCTTGAGCATCTTCAGCAGCGGTAACAACCATCTCTTGTTAAAGCGCACTCCGTCGTACCCAGCAAGCTCGCTGTTTGCAGCTTCTTGTTCTTCGAAGACATAATAATCGATGAAATCTTTGGCATGCTCTTCATCTCCATTGAGGTCCAAATTTTTATAGTTATACAAAATATGATTAATTTTTGGCGAACTAGATACACTCAAGTCCCCTATTATGTACCTTAGAAACTCGACCATATGCTTCTTTTTCTTGCAGTAAAACTTGAAATCTTCCCATCCCACACTCCCATGCTTTTTTCCGCAGACATAGTATTCTGACTCGTTGTGATCATATGCGACGTAACAAGATGTCAGTACCTGCTCACCTAAATCGCCATCGACCTCCTCTAACTTCAAGACTAAATTATCATAACACAATACATTTTCATCATTTTCGAATTGCGATTGTATCTGTCTGCTATGCATGTTTGTCATGTTTAAAGAGTGATAAATATATATATATATATATTTGTAAGAATGCTTTTATATCATTTTTTTAAATATAATAAGCGACAGAAGGTGACAGACAATCAATAAATTCGCAAATATAATATTATTCTGTTAATATATAACATGCAATTTGACGCCACCAAAATTATTAAAACAATAAAAACCATGACCAAAAACCCTAAATTGGGCACCCCTGAAATTGTATATATGTCTTCCTCTACAATCCCTGTATCGGGAAAAAATGCAACATTTAACCTCACTACACTGGGCTCCACTAACGCGCTGCAATCTTCATTGTCCCCTTTGTTTAACGATGCCTCATTAAAAAATTATGTGGGCGATTGTCTGGGGACTTCGACTGTTTACTTTGTGAACCTTACCGCGCAAAATAAATACTCATCTATGGTTACAAGAGTATTTAAACTCCCCAAGGGGGATATTGGTGTATCGCATGCCCCCTACTTGCAAAAAATAGCAAATACCTATGACATCCCAAACAACACAATCGAAATTGCCCCTATTGTATATGGCACAGGTGCTTACTTAAATGTGCGTGGATTTGTCGCGATTGCGGTGGGTCCTTCTACAACAAAAATGATATTGGTCTTTGTTTAAAGAATGCGTTTTAAAGAATGCGTTTTAAAGAATGCATTATAAGTGTACTCGTGGGACATAATCCCCCAGATTAATTGGTTTCAACCCATATATTGGTGTATTCATCGAAGGAACCTTCCAAAAGTTTACCCAGTTTGGTCCTGGTTCTTTTGACTCTTCGATAACTCCATGGATACCATCGGGGGTCAAAGAGAGTAACATATACTTGCTTAAAATAGAGCGTGCATTCAAGACTTGTTCTGGAGACATGCGCACAAACCATTCTAAACTAGTTCTATTCAAAATATCTTTGGCGGGCACCCATATCCCTACTGCATTGTCGCAGAAAGACAAATAGTCTTCGCTTAGCAGATCGTCTGCCCTAACCGCGACATTGTCTACCGTTTTTATCCCAACTCGCTTCCCATCTATTAACCTGACATGACCATTCTTGATTCTTGAGTTGACCCATCGACTAAATTCCCCCAAAAATTCGGTTTCAGATGTGTTATCTGTTGAGATGGTTCTTTGCATAAAATCGAGCAGCATTTTGACAGTGTTGTTGTTTTTGTTGGCGCCCATAAAACGTAGATCAGGACAAAAGTCGTAATCAGTAGAAGTAATATTTTTGTTTACATTTTCGCATATAAACATAGACCCATTATCGACTCCCTTGACATACATATGATGCAAGTTTTGTAAGCAAACAAATTCGATAGGGACAGACATACCTCCATAGCGGTGTATCAGTTTAACTAGCGCGAGTTGACGAATATTTTTCAAGATGGGGTCAGACAACTTGGACATATCGATTTTCCAGTCAGGGATCACACGTGCAAACGCACCATCGTCGATCAAACAAATATGGAAATCGTTTTCGCAATGCTTAATGATACTTTTGACAGTTAAATACAAATAAGGTTGGTTTAGCTCGAACGAGCTTCTAGAACCAAAATCAACCCACTTTCTTGAGTTATACTCGTAAGGAATATGAACCCATAATATCGGTTTCTTTGACTTTTCTAGGGTCGCTTCGTTTAACAAATACTTTTGTAGATCGTCTGTGCTATCGACTCCATATTTTCTGAAATGCTTGTCCTCTGCTCTTCTATATAATATTACTGCTAGAATGATTCCTATTAATAAAATCGTTTGGGGTGTGCTCAACATATAATATATAATATTATTTTATATATTATTTTAATAACCCAACAACAAAAACAAAAAACAAAAAAATAAAAAATAAAAATAAAATAAAAAATTGAAATGTTTAAATGACTATTGTTTTACAGTATCTACCCTATTTCCACAAATCAAATCTTTATATTTATAAAATGAACTCTTCTACTTCTACTTCTGCTGCCGCATCTGCCTCTAATAAAAATGAAACTCTTGGCGAAGCTCCTAAGACAAAGAAAACGATGTGTGACAATTGTGATTACAGGCCTGTCTCCACCGATCTATCTTGCAAAGTATACGACGATTGGTGCGCCTTGTGCAACTCTACTCTGCTCTCTACAAATATATGCACAAATTGCCAGTGTGCGCCTGTTTCCACCACGCTATCTCATAAAGTATACGACGATTGGTGCGCCTCATGCAATTTGTCTCTGCTCTCTACCAAGGATTCAGAATAAATGTCTTTGCAAAACAGGTATTAATATATTAATTCGACAACCTTTTAATCGTGGCCCAAAATAGGTTTGTTTTTTTTTCATTTTCCTCTACTTGTTTTGCATAATAGTAAGCTCGCTTAGTTGCTGCCTCTTCGATCGATTTCTCCTTCTCTGACAACAATCGCGCTGCCTCTTTCTCAGACAATGGCGCAAGTGCACTTCTATCTGAGTCTCTGTGTCGTTGATAATCATCAATCGTTCTAAACTTGGGCATAGCGTCATAGTCAGAATTGTCTACCGGGACAACACATTCTACATGTGCTTGTTTCAAATCTTGGTAGATCAAATTGTTACCACTTCCACCCAAAAATAGTTCTGAATTATATTCCCCAGAGGATGATTCTTCTTCTCCATAGAGGGCGCTGGCACCCAATCCACTGGCGCACCATTCTTGTACCCCGTTATACTTTACTATACTTTTTAGTTCTTGTTTCTTTTTACTAAATTCGTTTGCGATTTCTTCCTTGGTTCTAGTTTTACTATCTAATTCCGAAACATTTTCATTCGATTTATACCACTCTCCATATCCTCTCTCCTCGCCACCTGTATCTGTTTTTAATCGATCAAATTGGTCATTAAACCACTTGTTAAACTTGGTTGGGTCATTCATGTCGTTCGATTCGATGAATTTCTTTAATGCGTTCGAGTTGTCGTCACCTTTTTTAGGAACAATATGAATCAATTCTTTATACTCTTTCGCGCCCTCTTTCGTCACATTCTTCTCAGACTTGTTTTTGAATTCATAGATTTGCACAATTGTCTTGTATGCTTTCGAGAAGAATAAGAAATACTCGGGGCCTAGTTTAGATTTGTCTGGGTGCATTTTCAAGACAATCTTTTTGGCATCTTTTAACTCTTTCTCTCCATAATTCTGACCCAACCCAAAAAGAGACAGTAGTTCCAAGTAACCATAATTATTAATATCTAAATCGACTTCTGACATTAACAAACAAAGTTTATTATATTGTGGAAACAAGATTATTCGTTTAATTTGGCGCGACCAATCCCGCCGCCAATGATTTCTTGTTCCTTGTAATCTCGTTCCTTGTAATCTCGTTCCTTGGCACAACACCCTCCCTCACCAAAATAAATATTGTAAACAACCTTTGCAGGAACAGGAAAAACAGGTTTAAAGGAAGAAGCATTCTCTTTGATAAAATCTTTAATCAACACAGTCTCATCATTAGGGATCATTACCTTCTCGTTTTCTTCCTTTAATATGTAAATATCGGAAACAGAAAACCCAAAATGGTGGTACACTGATTGATGCAAGTCTGCTAATGTCCCCTTTCTGTAAACAGGTAACAATTGACTATATTGACAACACTTGTTGATTTTAAACAGAACAAACGTGGTGTTGATAGACATGACATACTCTTGTAAGTATTCATCGTATGTTTTTTCAATGCTCATATAATAAAAGTAAAGCGCGTTCGTTTTAAGTGGTGTTTGGTTTGTTTTATCAAATTTTCTTTTGATTTATCAAATAGTATTTTAAAATAGGTATAAATATAAACAAACAAATATATATATTTATTATAAAATGTTTCAACGTCTTCTTGCATTTTTCCAACGTATTGGTGCATCTATCGACGAGATGATGTCTGCGCGCGAATCGTGGTTGCGCACCCCTTTTAGAAATAACCCACCAGACATCGAAGAGGCCATTTTATTCAATTAAGCGGTTAACAAGCGCCCACACCGCACAAAGAATGCATGTAAATCAGGGGGAGAAGCCCCTGTGACTGAATCATCGGGAACAAATGTTGTATTGCCTTTTTTATAACAAAGCACTACAGGAATCCCGTTTACCATTTTCTTGCTTTTCAAGAATGCATACAAATCAAAACTCTCATCGATGTCGATGTCTGCGCAAATCACTTCTGGCGGCGAGCTAGCGAAAAAGGCATCAATCACTGGTTTGACTTGCTTGCAAGGCGAGCACCACTCTGCACCAAATTTGATAATCACTAACCCAGGATTTACTTTCAACAATTCGACAAATTCACCACGTTTTTCGAACTTTTCAATGATTTGCTTTTTTTCAGACATATGTTATACTTTTGGCGATTCTTTTTAAATACTTTTTTATTGAACAAATAGTATTTAAAAAACAGTATTTGTTTTAACAGTGTTTGTTTTAACAAAAATTGATTTTGTTTTATTTGTCGAAACGTGGGGTTAAAACTTACATCATGTCACGACAATCTAAACTAGAATCCTTCTTTAAAATAGAGGTCTCGCATGACCCACAAGCGCTGGGTTGTTTTGTCTACGACCCATTAAATCGTCGCGCGATATTTACTTCTGCTCCTGACCCCAATCAGGACAAGTATATAACGAAGAAAGCAGGGATACATATTTACTACAGAGAGCTCGAAGATACATGTACCTTTATAAAACCACGTATTGTTACTTCCAACACAAATGCATCGACGATACCTCTATTGAAATCCAATTTGCAAAAGGCGATCCGAAGAGGTAACACCCATGTTGCGATAAATACTACATTCTTAATGCTTGAAAAGGCGCGCACCGAGTTCTTCCGGCGTCTTGCAATCATTTATATCGAAGATGTATGTTTGCAAGATTCGTACTCTATCATTGTTTGGTTGATGATGTCCAATGACGAGCATACTCTCAGGCCAACCGATTATTATATTATTTTGAATATTGTGCGGAACTTGTGCGAGTGCTCCCATGTCTACACAAAACCACGAGGTGAACCTATATACAACACAACGCATCACGAGCTCCAGCACTTACGCGGAAAAGACCAGTTGCTTGCGCTTTATTATCGGTTTCTATATGGGGGAATGAAAGGCGATATGGAGATGCTCTCTAACGCGATTCCATATTATATAGAGAACCCAGCAGAAATCGTTGTTACCAAATATGTACCCATCGACATTGTCTTGGAAGATACTTGTTTGACTATATTAGATGTCGCAATCGATTTCCACCCATTCCCGCACCTATTGCGCTATATTTCTAACAGAACAGGTATGCAAAAGGAGAGAGTCAAGCAATTAATCTGGGAAGCCGAGTCCGCCTATAATATAAGAAAATTAGATACTATTTCTGCCTCCCAAAAAAGACAGGCCCAGACCGAATGGCTCGCGATTTGCCCATATTTGTCCACTTTTCGTGCAACAATCATGTAACTTTTCCCCGCGATTTTCCTGTTTTAACCTCTCTTTTTTCAAAAGTGTGAGCATTATGCTCTTGCGACTTTTTCAAAAAAACATGCAAAATTGTGAGCATAAAACACGAAAAATGGGTGACGCAAGTTTTATGGTCTGGCGACAAGGTCGGGCGCGCGTCAGCGCGAAGAGCATACATGGTCTTGTAGACACGCATGCAACAAATTGCGACTTTTTTGTTGACGCCGTGTTGACAAAATAAAAATGTCCAAAAACGCGATTTTCCATTTTTGGGATGTTTTTTTGAAAAGTGAAAAAAATTATGGTCTCATTTTTTTCACTTTTTTTTGAAAAAAAGAAAGTTTATGGTCTCCATGCTGTAAATTCATCATTTTTCGCAAATCTCTGAAAGACTTTTCGTTTTTGGACATTTTTAAAATGTCTAAAAATAGAATATGGACCACGTACTCTGAAAAACCCTGAAATCGGCCCTTCGGGCGCATCCGATCTCTTTCACACCCTCTTTATTTGTGACCATATATGCTCTCACGACCTGCGGTCGTTGTCGCGCGATTTGAGAGCATGTCAGGCATGGGTGGGTAAGCAACAGGTCCGCGAGGCCGCCGGCCAGGCCCCTTTAAGATTGTTTAGATAGATTGTTTAGATAGATTGTTTAGATAGAACTTCTTCGAGCTCGTCGATATCGATATCGGAAAGAATCGCATGCGACTCCCAAAAATACTTGCAATAGGCCCAAACAAATTGTGGTTTCTTCGAATACCATTCTGGTTTTTCTGTGATTAAAAGATGATGAAGTTTGGGAGGCAATAGTGTCATAGAGGAAGAAGGAAGCACATAGCAGAGTTGGGTAAGAGGGTTTACTGGGTTCTTGGGCTTTAATGTGACCAATGTTTTCTCAAAAATGGGAACATACTTGCAGAGATCTTCGAGCAGAGGTGGATAATGGTGCTGATAACTCCATCGCCAATCGGGACAACCAGTTGTATAATACTTGAAGGTCCATTCTAGTCCCTCTAAGTAGTTTAGCGAGACTTGACTTTTGCGCATATCATCGGCAGGTGACATTAGAAGGAGTGTATTATAATATCTTTTCTGCCAAAATGGTCGAAAAGGGTTAATCATTTTTTCTAGGTCTCTGTTGTAAGCGGGGATATTTTCGAACCGCGTAAACTTTTCCTCGGGCGTTTCAGAGGGCAGAACACGTCTCTCTCTTGAATCGCGCAGTTTCGCCTCGTTCTGGATATATTTCACTTCTTTGCTCGCTAAATTGTCTATAAACACCCTCACATTTGCCCAACATATTTGACCATCTTTTATCAACGTTTCTCCTTGGGATGCACCCATCGTTTCTCTGTATGCATCAATCACTTTGTTGACACCTCCAGTGCGTATGTTTAAAGCGGGAAAATGGGGGAGGAAATCATTCCCAAGGAAGAAACAGATAAAAATATAATCATGCACTAAGGAAGAGCGCTTTAAATCAGTTATCGTGACACCAGGTTGCATCATGTTGTCGCCAACATTCTTGGACAATTCATACATATCCATAATGTAGAGCTCGTTGGGCGATAAGGTAGAATCAATCGATCTAATAAACTCAGGTGTTTCTCTAAATAGGAATAGTCGCGGGCAGATAGGAAGATGATTTAGTGACAACATGATTAAATCTGCATCTAACCCATAAATAACCGTAGTTTCGTTTGCATGCTTTTCAGGTTCTTCACGAATATACTGGAACAACTTGTGCTCCCCCTCTCCAGCGGAGTCGGAACAAGAGACAATCATGTTTTGTACATCGGAACCTGGTACATTGTTGCGTTTTTCAAAATGTGTATAGATTTGCTCGCTTAATTCTTTCATGAACTGAGTGCCAGGAGTGATGCTAGCGGTATTGAATGCATCTTTCTCGTTCTTGTTAAAGAGCTGACGATGTACTTCGTTTTGGTGCGCGGACTTGACACGACGACTACGCTGTTGGTCGAGCTTCGCTACTGGTGCCACCCCATCAAAGGCGATAAATGCAGTAGAAGTAGGGTTTATCGAGCGAACATATTCTTCGATTTTTGCTATCACACCTCGAATGATGGTACTAGACATTTCTTGTTTTATTGCGTAATCATAGTTTGCAACAATGTCATAGATAATAGAATTGCAATCCATATACAAGTTATTAACACGAAACTTGTTTAAAGAAAACTGTTTTAGTATTTCGGGGTGGTTCTTTACAATATATGAAAAATAGGACGGGATTCCCATTTTTGTAACGAGTGTAGTAACGAAGTATAAAACGAAGTAGTGACGAAGTATATAACGAAGTAGTGACGAAGTATATAACGAAGTAGTGACGAAGTAGTAATGAAGTAGTATATAACGAAGTATATAAATAAAGGATGGTGTCTATATATATATCCAAATTATCTATTTAATATCTTTACAGAATTTGTTATATTTTTGCTAAAAATTTGCACGATAGTCAGGTGTGCATTATTCTGCAAAAATACAACATGGTGTGGTGCAAGTGTTCATTAATTAGACTCCTTGTAATAAAATATATCATTTATATAAATGAATGTCCCCGATAATACCCCTTCTTCCTCCAACGATTTGGTTTCGTTGGTGGAAAAAAAACTAGTATTTTTCGAAGATGTCATGCAAAACACTACGATACATGTAAAAAATATGAAAACGATCGACATCTTTGCAGCGAGTGATGTAAATGGTTGCATGAATTCTCTGTCTGAATTAAGCAAAAAAATAAAACAAACACGCGCCATTCTAACTACTGCAAATAACGAGCACTTGATTAATGAACTGCAAGTGATAAATAACGAGTTGTCAGGGTTGTTCAAGTGTTTTGGCACCCAATCTTTAGATGACATGTTGTGGGTATGTTTTGGTAACAATTATTCATCCTCTTTCTTGTCTAAAATGAATGAAATAGAACAAACCAAATTTGTACTGCTAAAAAAGTATATTCACCCGATTGGGTACAAAGTAGTGAACCATGCGCCCAGCAAACCACTAAAAGAAGACAAGCGAAAAAACAAGACACTGTCTGCGCTTTCCTCCGGGAGCAAGGAAGAAAACACCGTCGTAGAACTATCTAATAACCTAGATTGTTCTGAAATAAGTACAGGGGAAGACAAATTCCATTTAAGAGTAAAAGGCGCAAAAGTGATTATTAAACATAGTTCTCAAAACAAGACATTGGTTGTCTCGAGCATCGTAGACGATGTTAATGTAGAATTTTTAACCAATTTGTATATAGATAATGTGATTTCTTCTATAAAACCCCATTTCGAAGACCCCCATTTTAATAGGTATGTGGGGTCATTGACCCTGAAAGAATTATTGATGTACAATGGTCAGGACATATTATATAAATATGCAGGGATACAAAACAGGTTAAACGCGGTCAAAAAGCAGTCGATTGCCGCGACAGTAAAAGATTTCATATCTGGTGATTTGTATTACAAACGCGAAATGATTACACATCTTCTTGTAAACAAAGGGGACGAAGAATTGCAATATATCGCGTACTTGTTGTACGACCTATTGTCAAACGATGCAAATGGAACAGTCGATACACAAGAGCAAACAGAATTGTTTGATAGTTTGTCTTGGGCTACTAAGACGCATTTTAAAGACGCGATGAAATTAACAGTAAAGTATACCACCAATTTGTCCAATTTTGATTTTAACAAGGTTCCACTAGAGCAACAGATCTGTTTATTAAAAGCGGGGGACTCTGTGAAAGAAAAAGCGATGCAAAAGTTGAAAGAGATGAAATCTAAATCAGATGATTCTGGGTCAAAAGCGAGACAATATTTGGAAGCGCTCTTGAAGATACCTTTTAAAATTTATCGCACAGAACCAATACTACATTTTTCTAGTAGATTGAAATCGCTTTTTGAAGAGGCATTGTCTTTATCTTTGAACCAACCCCTTTCAAAACGTCTTTATTCTACTGCAGAAATATATAATACTGTTACCGCGATTAAAAACGATCAACTTACCAACATTTATTCGATCGACAAACTAAAACCCATTTTGTCAAAATGTCGCAAACATATTCTACAAAATGTCATTGACAAAATCAATCAGTATATTGCCACCAATAATATCTTGCACTATGCGCTACCAGAAGTGAAAAAAAATAAATCGGATTCTGCCCAAAACATATGTACTTTTTTCTCGACATGCCCTCCCAAATATAAGTACGAGGCTCGTTTCAAAACCTTATCTGAAGTCTTTGACACCGAGTTTGATAAGGCGCAGCGCAAACTATTTGAGGCGGTTTCAGAAATAGACAAACAGTTCAGTATGGTGAACACCTATTTCTCCAATGTCAAAAAAGTAATGGACAACGCGATATATGGACACAACAAAGCAAAAATGCAACTAGAGCGCATCATCTGTCAGTGGATTAATGGAGAGCAAGATGGGCACTGTTTTGGGTTCGAGGGCCCACCAGGTGTCGGCAAAACATCTTTGGCGAAACATGGGTTGTCTATGTGCTTAACCGACGAGAATGGGGTAGGGCGACCTTTTGCGATGATTCAAATTGGGGGCGATAGCAACGGAAGCTCTTTGCATGGACATAATTATACCTATGTTGGGTCAAATTGGGGAAGCATTGTTCAAATATTGATTGACAAGAAGTGTATGAACCCGATTATCTTTATCGACGAAGTAGACAAGATTAGCAAAACAGAGCAAGGAAGAGAAATAGTAGGAATACTGACACATTTATTGGATTCTACCCAAAATGACATTTTTCAAGACAAGTATTTTTCGGGGGTAGACATCGACATGTCCAAGGCATTGTTTATTCTTTCTTACAATGACCCAGAGTCAATAGATAAAATCTTGTTGGATCGTATTCACCGCATCAAATTTGCTAATCTAAGTGTAGAGGAAAAGGCGGTGATTTGCAAAAAACATATTCTGCCTGAGATTTGCAAAAAGATGGGGTTGGTCGATGCAGTCGAAGTGTCTGATGAGGTCATCAAGTTTGTGATAGAAGATTATACATGCGAACCAGGTGTACGCAAACTAAAAGAGTTATGGTTTGAAATTATAGGTGAAATCAACAAGGCGTCTTTAATTAAGATGAGTAAGAATGAGGAGGATTGCTCGGTGCCCTCTGTCATAAAACTAACCAAAGAGATGATTATAAGTGAATGCTTAAAAGAGCGCAAAATGATTCGTCGCAAAATGATCCACCAAGAAAGTGTGGTAGGTATTATAAACGGACTCTGGGCCAATGCGATGGGTCAAGGAGGAGTGATACAAATACAGACCCACTTTTCACCTAGCTCGAAATTTCTTGATTTGAACCTGACTGGGTCACAGGGAGATGTGATGAAAGAGAGCATGTCTGTGGCACTTACCTTGGCGTGGTCGTTGACACCAGAGAGTGTGAAGAAAGAGTTGAAAGCGCGCCAGGACGCTAGAACACCAGATGGGATTCATATACATTGCCCAGAAGGCGCGACACCAAAAGATGGGCCTTCCGCAGGGACTGCGATTACATGTGCTATCTATAGTTTGTTAAACAATAAGAAAATCAATCACAAGTTCGCCATCACAGGTGAAATCTCTTTAGATGGGGGTGTGACAGAAATCGGAGGACTTGACTTGAAAATTCTTGGAGGGATTAAAGCAGGGGTGACCAATTTTATTTACCCTGACGCGAACCATCCCGATTTCGAAAAATGGATGGAGAAGTATGGGGACACAAAGTTGATCGAGGGTATCACATTTTATAAAGTAAGTCGCGTAGAAGAAGTATTTGAATTAATTTTTGAACAATAGAACAATAGAACAAGTGTGACACGTGTCAAAATAAAATAATAAATAATGTGATTATATATTATTATGAACGATCCTCTTTCTTCTTCTCTTCTACCACCTAAAACATTATCAGATAAACTCAAGAGTTTGGCAGAGACGATTGGGCAGTACTCCCCATTAATTGTTATTTTTGGTGTATGGGTAATCACCCTGTTTAACAATTCGGTTATGAAAGGAATTACCTATATTTTATTTATCATTTTTGCGCTTTTGCTGAGATTAGGAGGGATTAAATGTGTAGAAACGAGTCCTTCTTCCGTTGCACCCGCGCCTTCCACAACGCCTTCGACAAAATGTTCTATGGGCACTGGTATATATGGCGACAACGAGACCTTAGGTATGTATATCATTTCATTCACCATGTTTTATGTATGTTTTCCGATGTTTTTGTTAAACAATGTTAATTGGGGACTGCTTATTTTCTTTATGTTTACGTTAATATTTAGCGTGCTAATTAACAAAAGTTGTATCATGATGTGTAAGGGGTCCGCCGCAGTGAATGTCATCATTGGTGGACTAATTGGTGTCGCGTTTAGTGCATTTGTCTACACTTACGCCAATGCAGTTAGTATAATAAACAAAGCATCTAGCAATGCTGAAACATGTGGAATCCCTAGTCAGCAGACGTTTCGGTGTTTGATAAAAGATTAGTAGAGGGCGCTTCTATAGCGGGCACTTCCACCACAGGTTGCCGATGATTAAAATGTTGTAAATTGTTTGCGAACCAGGTCTTGAAATTTTTGATAATTTGTGCGCGCTGGAATGATTCCGCCAGCATTTTCATATTTCCTCTTGTATGGAACACTGCGACAAAATTGTTGAATGCGATGACTAGGTTTATATCTGTATAAACAGATAATTTGGTTCGGTCGAAATCTGATTTGTTTTTTCTTTTATTGACACTGTTATGAAATGTATACAAAAAGTTTTGAAGCATGGTTGGATTGAGGATACGTTCGAACCTAACTTTAGATAAAAACGTTTTTGCATGCATCGCACAATTTGGACAGGGCAGGTTAAAGCAGATCATCTTGATAAAAGAGATCAATTGTGGTTTTAACTCGGCGAATTTATCTTCCTTTACTTTGGCAGCAAGTGCATGAAACAATGTCCATATAGGTGGTCCCCAAACGCTAGACATAATAATATTCGATGTTATAATAATTCTTTAAATTATAATCAAATTTTACTTCTTGATTATCATTTAGATATAACTTTTAAAATATACTAATACGAGCACTAATAGGCGAATGCAACAACCCAATAATAAGCGTACTTATGTGGTGGAAGGGGGAATAAATTTTTTCGAAGAGTTGTTAAAACCTGTCACCAAGACAGAAGACACAGAAGACAAGGAAGACAACAATGACAAAAACACGCTATGTTTAATTACCGACAACCCATTGACAGAACATTACGTAGAGCTTGAATGCAACCATCGGTTCAATTATCTTCCTTTGTATGCAGAAGTAAAGTATCAAAAGTTAAACAAACATTGTCTAGAAGTGTCGCGCTTGACCGCGAACGAAATCAAATGCCCTTATTGCCGAAAAATACAGCGATCCCTTCTTCCTTACTATGAATCTTTAGACCAAGTTGCTCCTAAAATATATGGAGTCAATTCGATTACCCCGCCTCCCCCAGTTGCTAAAACAGTGATTAAAAAACCAGCGCCCGCTACATGCAAACAAATATTAAAATCAGGTGTAAACAAGGGGGCACCATGTAGCGGTCGTGTTTCTAAAAATGGGTTATGTATCAGGCACTGCAAGATGATGGAGAAGGTGGTAGAAGTGAACCCTATTTTGGAGGCGATCTCTGCGTCGTTTTGAACTATATAGTTTATTCAATTGTGTTTAAATACTTTTCATATAATATGATTAGTCGCAATTCCGACATTATAAACTGTCTCGTGAAAACATAATAAAAACAATCTGTGTTGTGTTTAGTATATTAGTATAGAACAACAATAATGGAAACAAAGGAAGAACTGATTATCAATATTAAAGAATGGATTCGGATAGACAATGAGTTGATAAAGCTTCAGTCAGAGATAAAGACGCGGAAAACCAAGAAGAAAGAATTGTCTCAGTCGCTGGTAGATGTGATGAAAAAGAATACGATTGATTGTTTTGATATTGCAGGGGGGTCGTTGATATACAAAAAGAGCAAGGTAAAAAAACCGATTAATGCCAAGACGCTGATGGCCGCGCTACAGAACTACTATAAAAATGACCCAGCGACCGCGGAAAACATTGCGAAACATGTGATGGACAACCGGGAAGAACAGGTAAAAGAAACGATACAACGCAAGGTAAAAAAACTCCCAGATACGGAAGAGTGATTGCAAAAGCGTAAAACGGTTCTCAAAAAAATGCGTATTAAATCTAATAACACCTACTTTACGTTTTATTAGATGTCCACCTATGTTTTTCAATATTCTTATAACGCATTAAGTAATGCAATCACGACTGAAAAACTGTGTCAATATGATGTAGATGGGATGCAAATAGAAGAATATATGGTTCTTCCTTATTGGGTAATAACGCAATCGGAGGTGGCTCCTTTTATCACATTTATATTAAGCAAAAATGAACGTGACAAGGTATGTCATTTTTTAAAACAGGAAATTGTAGTGAACCAGAAGAATGTCGATCTGATTGTCGAAAATAGTAGAGAACTATTAAGAAAACTATTTGCGCCTATATTTGACAAATATTCTTTTACATTAAAGGGGGTCATTGTTATTGGTCGCACTCTTGTTATCTTGCACGAATTAAAAATAAATTATTATGATGTGTTGGTTTTAAAACCAAGCGATTCCTCTGTCGCAGTAGCAACTGTCAGCGAGATTTTAAACGACGGTCATATACATGATTGCAAAATAGATGATTCGGTATGCACATTTTTTGCCAATAATTTAGAATTATGTGTGTTACAAAATGAACGAGGAGGGATCTATGAAACACCAAGTGTATACTATGCGGTTTCCAATACAACCACTTTAGAGTATGATGCGCTGTTTTGTCCACCAAATAGGGCGAACTTACACGACAGGACGAACTCCAGATCATACAAACTATACGACGAGGTGATCGCCCATAATACAAAATGTAGGGTGATCCGCGTATGCCTCTTTTTTAAACGACATCGGGTAGAGTTCCGCGAAGTCTTACACATATTCGATAACTGCGATAGTATTAGCGTAATGACCGATGAAAAGGGTGGGACCCATTATGTAAAATCTCAAGGACAAGTGGTTGCGTTGTCCCATTACGAAATATAGATTGCATTATTATATATAAATTATATAACAATGATTAACCCTGAAGATACAAGTGGAACTACACCAGGGTTTTACAGTAGAAAAGTTTTAACGGGGAATGATGCGGACAAAGAACTGTTGGGAGAACCTGCGGTTGATGTTTCTAGTACTAAAAGAAGATCAACCCCCATAATTTTTCAACCGATCACTGGTCCACAGAGTTCTGTTAAAGCGAACCCATCTCCAAAAGACCCAGCTCTTAAAGAACCAACTCTAACAGAAACCCCATCTCCAAAAGAACCAGTTCTAATAACAAGAGGTGGCGCGCCACCTGAAAACCCTATATCCCAAGGTATTTTGAACCTTCTTTTCATCTGTTTTTTGTACTGGGTCTCGACAAAAATCCTGCTCTTTTATGGTATCAGTAACGATATTTACCTAGTCTATTTCATGTTCTATGTTTTTTTGTATGTGACAACTCTACTGCTTCCCACCAGTTACGAAAGATTCGATTAAAGAGTTTAAATAAAAATTGATTTAAAGAGAATACAACATTATAATATATTAACGATTTTTCAAAACACTATAACCCTATAACCCCCTATAAACCATGGAACGCAGAATCAACACCCTTATTGCCGACTATATTAAAAAAATGAAATCCGATACAATGAAGTATGCGCAACAGTTAAACATTACGGGAAACAATGGTGTACAAGACGTGCTACAATTTGTCAGCGATTATGAACGATTAGAGTTAAAAGAAGAGCACTTTGCCAAGCGCCAACGAATCAAACATGTGGTATCGCCAGAGAAGAGGTGCAATGGACGAAGAGGCGAAGGTACACAGTGCACTAGAAGAAAACAAGATGGGAAAGAATATTGTGGGACACATATGAAAACAAGCGCTCTGTGTGAATTAGTGAGTAACGATGCATCTGCGTCCACATCTTCTATGGAGACATCTTTAACAAAGACACTAGAAGTATGGAGTGAGGAGATAAAAGGGATCATGTATTATGTAGATGTGCGCGGAACCATCTATGACGCAGAGGACATTGTGTGCAATAAACCATCACCTAGAGTATTAGGGACATATAATAAAGAGACAGGGACAGCAATCTGGGTATAAGCGTAGCGATAAGCGTAGCGATGAGCGTAGTGATGAGCGTAGTGATAAGCGTAGCGACAAGCAACTTCGTTGCAATAAGTGTAGTGATAAGCGTAGCGACAAGTGACAGAATATCTACATGATTTATTTATTTTTTTAAAATAAAAAATAAATATTATATAATGTTTTCCATAATTGCAGCACTGACGCAATAATTATTATAATATATAAACCAATATAAACAACATTTGTCATAGAATTATAGTATTATAGAATTGTAGAAATGGACGGGGATGTTTTAAAAAAAACTCTTCGTTTAAACATGATTGCGGGAACTGAGGCACGCAACATCTATAATGTTCCTGTAAAGGAATACACTTACAACGAAGACTGTGCGGCGACAAACGATGAAATCGCAATCAAAATCATTAACCTAGCAAGACGCCCAGATAGAAAAGAAAATATGTTAACTCAACTTAAAGATCAAAACGCAACCAATTATGAATTTATAAACGCTGTAGATGGTAAGGAGTTAGAACCAACAAATCAAATTCGAGAGTTGTTTAGAGGCAATGATTTTAACTACAGGAAAGGCGTGATCGGGTGTGCGCTTAGTCATATTAACTTGTGGAAACAGTTAATCGCAGATGATAACACGGAATACTACCTAATATTAGAAGACGACATCACGTTTGAACCAGAATTTAATGCGAAATTGAAAAAATGCGTTCGAATATTTAATCACCATGATATTGAGTATTTGTTGATTGGTGGGTTCAATATGACTTCAAAGTGTAGCGAAAATATAGATGATATAAAAGTTATCGAGACAATTCATAATTTCTATGTTCACACCGGGTATGGTACTGCGTCTTACATCATTAGAAAAAGTGCATGTAAAAAGTTGATTGACTACATTAGCAAAAATGGTCTACAACGCGCGATTGACTTTATTAAATTATATGTGGATGCTCGCGTAAAAATGCACAACGTAAGTGGTTACTTGGTAAACGCGCCGTTCGTCTTGACTGGGTTCGTGGCCGATACAGATATTCAAAATGACGGGGACGCATTAGATTTTGGCGAATGCGACGTCAGATCGTCAAACGTCGTTATCGGATTTCACGAGACCTGCCTTTGCGAAAGAGAAACTTCTGTCGCGATGTATGATTATGCTTTGCTCAATGAAACTTTGCGCAACAATAAAAGCGTCATTTTTTATAAAAAGGATGATCCTCGTAACGTTAAGAGTGTGATTGAAAAGTTTGAAAAAAGGTTTGTATGTTATGGGTATCACCATTTTTCGGAAATACATGACATAATAGTTAAAGAAAAAATAACTCGCTTTTACAACGTTAAGTGAACGATCGCCAAAGCAAAAGTAGTAGCAAATAGACGCGTGATCGATGTATTGTGTTTGGTACACGCTTAAACCCCGTACAAGATCTAGTTCCACGACACTTTTGTGTAATTCTTCGACTACTTGGTACGAGATGTCGTTGTTGGTGTTAGGTACCTTTTCTACAAGGACATTGTCATTGTTGGTCGCTAGAATGCGCTGTCCTAAAATGAATAGAGAAGAGGTAGACATAGAAACCGAGTAGATAACGAGTAGTAACCGAGTAGATAAC
>Ga0114958_10000390_pt1 | contig 37626 bp, 29 predicted proteins | sample C_130208_EF_Meta_FD_89577 | JGI IMG/M metagenome (GOLD analysis project Ga0114958, IMG submission 89577) | Freshwater microbial communities from Lake Croche, Canada to study carbon cycling - C_130208_EF_MetaG | ecosystem: Environmental > Aquatic > Freshwater > Lake | place: Lake Croche, Canada... | reverse complement strand
CGAACAGTTTTATTCACGAGCGGGTTCGGTTTGCGTCATTACACGAACGCGTTCGTGTTCTAGTGCAAACCGAACCCGGAGGGGCGCTTCTTTGCGTTGCTCGGTCATTACCACCGATTAGGGCGACGATGAGAGCCTGACAAGGACAAAGGATGAAAAAGCAAGGATTGCGGGGTTAGTCGAAGTCGAGTGGGCTGGGAGCACCGGCACCGGGGCGTTTGATGACGTGGAGGTAGATCATGGTGGTGGAGACGTCGGAGTGGCCGAGGAGGTCCTGAACCGTGCGGATATCGGTTCCATGTTGGAGCAGGCTGGACGCGAAGGAATGGCGCAGCGTGTGACAACTGGCGGGTTTGGAAATGTCGGTTTTTCGGATGGCGTCCCTGAATTGCCGCTGCATGGATGCCTCATGGAGGTGATGGCGGGCGACGCGTCCGGTTCGGGGGTGCGGGCAGAGGGTGGCCGAAGAAAAGAGGTATTGCCAGCACCACTCGGTTGGAGCGTTGGGGTACTTGCGGGCCAACGATTCCGGCATGTGGACCTCCCCGGCCCCGACGGCGAGGTCCTGCCGGTGCTGGTCCCTGGCGGCAGCCAAGAACGTTTTGAGGAGGTCCTCAAGTGCCATGGGCAGCGGCACGACCCGGTGCTTGCCGCCCTTGCCGTCATGAACGGTGATGGTGCCTTGGTCGAAGTCGAGGTCCTTGACGCGCAGCCGCATGCATTCGATCACCCGCAGGCCGCTCCCATACATGATCTGGGCGGCGAGTTTCCAAGGGCCTTCGAGGTTGGCAAAAACTGCGGCGACCTCGCGGCGAGAGAGCACTAGCGGTGGACGGCGATGGGTGTGGCCGTAGGTCGGCGTTTCGATTGTGAAATCTTCCACGCCGAAAACTTTCTTGGTGAGGAAGACCATGGCGTTGAGCGCCTGTTTCTGGGTGGACGCCGAGACATTGCGCTCCAACGCCAGATAGTTGAGGTAAGCGGTTATTCCTGCGGGACCTGCGTCACATGGGGTTTGTTTGAGATACTCCAAGCAGAAGCGGGTGAAACGGGTGTTCCAATGGACGTAGGTTTCCTCGGTGGCGTATGCGAGGCCACCCAGGCGGATGGCACGGCGGAGGGCCTCGGTGATGCGGGCGATTTCAACGGCAGTATCAGGCAGGGGGCCGGAATTGCCTGCTGGCGGCGGGGGGAGGATGGCACGGACCGCGATATTCTCGCGGCCGTGTGTCCGGTGGTCGGGTTCGAGCGAACGGGCCTGATCGGACAAGCCCTGCCAATCAAACGTGGCGGCCCATGGAATGGCAAGAATCTCGTGAGCCAAGATGCGCACGGCGCGCACGGCCTGGCGGAATTGCCAGTCATAAAGGTGGGTGGAGCGCCCGAGTGCGTCAAAGAAAGCGGCGGTGGCGGCGGCGGATCGGTTTCCACGCGCCTTGGTCCAGTCTTCTGCCCAGTGGACGTAATGGACTTGGAGGGTCGGCTTGATGCGCAGGTTGTCGAGGCGCTGAAGGTAGCGCTGGCGTGCCGGTGACACAGAAGGTTCACCCGATGTCTGGGGAGACTGAGGGAACATGAGTTACATATACCACGTTCAGATGAACACCGCAAGTGGGAAATGGGAGGTCATCGCCATCTCGCTTCGCTCGGTTGCGGTTTGATTTCTTAATTCTTTGCTTAAGTTGACGCGAATGAGGTCGAACCCTGAGTTCTGATCAATTCCTGGCGCGGATCGAACCAAGCGCGGCGCGCTCGGGTCTTGCGGGATGCCGCCAGGTCTGCCTAGAACACCCGTGTGGAACCACCGCTGACGCCCCGCAAAGACCCGCCGCAGGCCCCGCGCGAGAGCGACCGCTTGCTGCGCTGGCTTCGGGCGCTGCCGGGAGTGGGCCGGCTGCGGGCGCTGCGCCCCGGCGCGGATGCCCAGGTCGGGGTGCTCATTGATGCCTTCGCGGCGTTTGCCATCCTGGACGGCGAGCTCAGTCCGTTAGAAGCGGATTTGATTCTCGACATGCTGCGCAGCGCATTCCCCCAAGTGGACCACGGGTGGTTGGGGCGGCGCCTGCAGCGCGCGGTGAGCAACCCCCGACCGTTGCAGAGCCTGGCCGTCGAGTTGAAAAACACCTATGATGATTCCGGCAAGCTGGCGCTCGGCCTGCAGTTGTTCACGCTGGTGGATGCGGCGGGCCGCTCGGAGCGCAATCGCGCGAGTTTCGAGATCTTCATGCGCCGCATGGGCAACCCCGGCTACGGCACCGCGATTTTGCGTGAAATGCGCGGTGATGTGGAAAACCCGCGCGACCAAGACCTGCCCTTCGAGCGGCTGATTTTCGGCCGGGACGGTGCCGATGTGATTTTGCCGCCGGCGGCGGCCGATCATGAATTCCGGGTCTACCGCGCGGGGGATTTGATCTTGGTGCGCAACACCGGCCTCGCCTCGCTCTGGATCCGCGGTAAATCGGTGGCCACCGGCTCATTCCTGCGGATGCGCGAACGCCAACCGATCGTAGTGCCGGGATGGACTCTGAGCCATGAGGATCTGAGGTTTTTCCTCGATGTGAAACGCACCGGCAACGCGCCCTCCATCTATCTGGAAGCTGGCGAAACCGGGCTCGCCGCCGAACGCACCCGCAGCCGCCAGAGTGCCTTGCGGGTGCGTTTCGGCTTGGACGCGGCGGTGGAAGCTTTGCGCGACACCGACCTCCACGCCGGCAGCCGCGGACCGCTACTCAAGGGCGACGTGGTCACCTGCCGCAATCACGAGCGCCTCGGCGACGAATCCGGTTTCAGCCTCTCGATCAACGAACTGCGGCGCAAAGCCACCCAATCCGGCCGCCGATTCCTCTTGGCCGGCGACCGCCAGGAGTATCTGGTTTCCAACGACGCCGCGGCGCTGGCGCGGGGAGACTTACTATTAGGGCCGAAGCTGTCGCCCAAGACGGTGTTGTTCATCCGCTACGACGCGCAACGGGCGGTGGGCGAACTCCAGATCCGCGAAAGCCATGGCCCGATTTTGGTCGATGGCGTGCCGGTGCGCGTGGCAGCCAGCTTGAAGGACGGTTCGCTGATCCGCTTGTCCGGCAGCCAATCCGTGCGCTGCCGGTTCAGCGAGGGCTTTCTGGATGAGGAACGCACGCTCATCGAATCGCTGCGCGTCGAGGATTTGATTCATGATTTCGGCACCGACTCGCGCGCCTTGGATCACATCAACTTCGAGGTCAACCGCGGCGAGATGCTCTGCATCATCGGCCCCAGTGGCAGCGGCAAGAGCACCTTGCTCGCGGTGCTCTCCGGCCAGCGCGAACCGACCCGCGGCCAAGTCACCCTCAACGGCATTTCGCTCTACGAACGCTGCGAACAGCTGGCCCCGTTCATCGCCTACATGCCCCAGGAGGAGGCGCTCAACCCGCAACTCACGGTGCGAGAACACCTGCGCCACGCCGTGACCATCCGCCGCCCGGCACTCTCGCTCGCCGAACACGAACGGCGCGTGGACAGCATCCTCGCCGAACTCGGCCTGCAATCCATTGCCCGCCGCCAGGTCGGTGCGCCCGGCGACAAAACTCTCTCCAGCGGCGAGCGCAGCCGGCTCAATCTGGGTGTGGATCTGGGCAGCCGGGCCGAGGTATTCCTGTTCGACGAACCGATCTCGGGCCTGTCGTCCAAAGATTCCGAGCACGTCGCCGAAACCCTGCGCTCGCTGGCACGCGAAAAAATCGTCATCGCCTCGTTGCATCGCCCGGGTGCGCCGGTGTTGCGCTTGTTCGACAAGGTGCTGCTGCTCGATAGCGGAGGCCGGTTGGCCTTCTTCGGCACCCCTGCGGCCATGGTCGGCTACTTCCGCGACGCGTGCGAGGAGCTCGGCATCGCCCACCCGTCGGTCACCGCCAAATCACCGCTGGGCGCGGACTTCGTCTTCGATGTGTTAGAAACTCCCCTCAGCGTGATCGGCGGCGGATCGAACTCTGGCGCGGCGCGGCGCTTCCCCTCGTCGTTTTGGCAGGAACGCTACGAAAGCGCCGACCTGATGCGCTCGTTGAAGGCGGACGGCGGGCCAAGCTCTCGGTTCGGTGAGCCCAAGGCCGAGGAACACCTACCCTTGCCGCCCAAACCGGTGCGGCGGCTGCATGCCGTCGTCGCGGTGTTCGCCACCCATTTCCTGCGCGCGCTGCTCTCCAAACTTCGCACCCGCGGCACCCTCTACAGCACCTGCCTGGAAGCGCCGCTGCTGGCCGCCCTGATCGCCAACACCCTGCGCTCATCGCCGCACGGTGCCTACGAATTCGCCACCGCGCTGCACATCCCGGCCTATCTGTTTCTGAGCACCACGGTGGCGATGTTCCTGGGCCTGACCAACACAGCCACCGAGGTGCTGCGCGACCGCCCGATCCTGCGCCGCGAGCGCAACTGCCAACCGGGCGCGGCCTCCTATGTGACGGCCAAATTCGCCGCCTTGGGGCTGGTGGCGGCGGTCCAGTGTTTCAGCTACCTGATCGTGGGCAACTACTTCCTGGATATCGACGGGATGCTGTTCTATCACTGGCTGTGGCTGACGCTCACCGCCTGGACGGGCACCGCCATGGCGCTGGTGATTTCCTCGATCGTGACCACCGAACGGGCGGCCCTGACCTCCGTGCCGCTGTTGTTGGTGCCCCAAATGCTGCTGGCCGGCGCGCTGGTGCCCTATCGGGAAATGAACCGCGGCCTGTTCCAAAACGCCACCGACATCCGCGAACGCGGTGGCGTGCCGGTACCCGCCTCCATCATGCCCCTGCGCTATGCCTACGAAGCCATGCTGGTGGCGCAGGCCGTGCGCAATCCGTTCGAGGTCGAGCGCCTCCGCCTGCAGCGGAGCATCGACCGCGTGCGCCACCTCCAACAACCGATGGACGCCGCGGCGCAGAACCGCTTCGAACTCTACAAGGAGGGCCTCCGGCACCTGTTAGCTGCGGGTGCATCCACCAAGGAGGAGGCCGTCGAACTCGTCGCGCGCATCCGCCGGATCGCCAGCTCAGGAACCCGCATCGAGGTGGAAACCATGAAGGTGTGGCCCGTCAACGAGCCCGATGCCCACCCGGCCTCCGAGTTTTTTGTCAACGAGCGCATCGACCTGTTAGTCCGGGAGGCGGAAACCTTCCGCAACGACTACCGCAACAAGGAGCGCAAAATCGTCTTTTACGCGCTCCACCAGCCGCTGCCATGGGCGGCCGCGACCCCGGCCACCCATGCGAAATACGCCGAACCCGCCGACGAGATCGGCACCGAGCAATTCTGCGGGTTCATCCTGGGAGGCATCATCCTCAGTTGCCTGGTGGCCTCCACCCTGATCATTTCGCGCCAGCACCGCCTGACGCGTTAGTCCGGCCGGAGTGCGAGTCTCAGACTCGCCTGGCCATGCGCTGCCAGTGAGCGGCACGGTCGGCTGGCCGGCACTAAACCTCCAAAGGAAAATGGAAAACCAGCGGGTTTACCACGGCGAGTCCACCTGGAAGCCACTGGCCGCCGCCCGCCCATACCCGCCCACGAACTCCCGCCCCCACCCACCAAATCGCAGCCCTCAATAACTGCCCGTGGCCACGCCACCATCCAAGATCACCTCGGTCGCGCCGACACCCAGACGCGTCGCGCCCTGTGCCAGATATCCCACGGCAGTCTGCCAATCGCGGATGCCGCCCGAGGCTTTCACGCCGAGCCGTCCGCCAATGGTCTGGAGCATCACGGCCACGACCTCGGGCGTGGCCCCGCCGGGACCGAAACCGGTTGAGGTTTTCACGAAATGCGCGCCGGCCTCCTCAGCCAGCAGGCAGGCTTGTGCGACCTGTTTGAGAGTGAGCAAGGCGCTCTCCAGAATGACTTTGACTGGCACGTCATGCGGCTTGGCCACCGTCACGACCGCCGCGATGTCACGACGCACCCAATCGCAATGGCCGGAGAGGAACTTGCCGATATTCATGACCATGTCGAGTTCGAGCGCTCCGTCCTGGATGGCCAAGGCCGCCTCCAGCGCCTTGACCTCCGGCCGGTGATGGCCATGCGGAAAACCGATGACTGCCGACACGCACACCGCGCTGCCCGCAAGATATTGGGCGGCCAGCGCCACATCGCACGGCCGGACGCACATGCTTTTCACGCCGCGGGCGAGACACATCCTGGCGTGGCTCGCCAGCTCAGCGTCGGTGAAATTGGGCTGGAGCACCGCATGATCGAGCGTCGCGACAACTTCGGAAACGGTGTAGGATTTCATGGTGGTGGTCCTGAATGTGTGGCATCGGGCAAGCCCGGTGAGGTGGTTAGCCGGGCTCGTCATGCAGCGTGGATTGCCGCATGACGAACGCAACCGCAAAAGACCAGAGTCCTCTGGTTCTCCTGCCACTCCACCTCGCCGCATTTCCACTTGCGGCGCGCATCCGGCAGTTGCACCGCGGCGGCGAACCCGCTAGCGTCGCCGCGTGACACGCCCAGCCGATGCCGTGATTGATTTCCTCGAAGCCGAACAGGCACGCGGAGTGAGCCACATTTACCTCGATGAAGGCGCGCGTGACGGGCTGCGTGCTTTGTACCGGCGAGCGCAAGCGGGCACCCGCCAGGGCCCAGCGCAGGACGCACCCGCCCGCGACACGGCCACTCTGACACCTCCCGCCGCCCCGTCAGCACCCCTTGTCATACCCGCCGCCGCCAGTGCTTCCAAAGCCGAGCGCCTCGCCGCATTGCGCGAGCAGGCGGCCACCTGGGCACCGGCCTGGGCGCTGGGGACGCTGCGCGAGACGCTGGTTTTTGCGACCGGCAATCCCGACGCGCGCCTGATGCTGGTGGGCGAGGCACCCGGCCATGAGGAGGAAAAACAAGGCGAACCGTTCGTCGGGCCAGCCGGCCAAAAACTCGATGGCATCCTGCAGACCATGGGCCTGACCCGGCAGGACGTTTACCTATCGACCCTCGTCAAGTTCCGCCCGGCCACGCCGCGCCAGACCACCAATAACCGCAAACCCAGCCCGGAGGAAATCGCAGCCTGCCTGCCGATTCTGCGCGCCGAAATCGGCATCGTGCGCCCGGCCTGCATCGTCGCGCTGGGCGGCACCGCCGCAGAGGGCTTGCTCGGACTCACCGGCGCGGTGCCAGCCATGCGCGGGTCCTGGCATCAATTCGATGGCATCCCGGTGCGCGTCACCTACAACCCGAGCTATCTGCTGCAGAGCGGCGACAACACGTCGATCAGACGCCAACTCTGGGAAGACATGCTGATGGTCATGGAGGAAATCATCTTGCCCATCTCGGCCAAGCAACGCGCGTTCTTCCTACCCAAGGGCTGACGCCTGTTAGACAGTCGGCACCGTGACCTTCAAGCCAGCGTGAGCCGCAAGCGAGCGCTGCCGGTGGTCGAATGTCAGAAACTCGGTGGCGGCGATCTCCACGGCACAGGCCACATGGAAAATATCCATGGTTCGGCACCCAAGTCTCGGCGTTTCCGCGCTGAGTCGGCGAAAGGTGTCCATCAAATTGCTGCGCTGGATTTCAGGAAAAAAATACAGCCCCAGCCTGCGACGCTTCGACAATAGTTCCATCTGGGTATTGGCTTGAGCGGAAGTAATTTCCTTCCAGAACACTTTCAAGCGCAGGGCATTGATGAGTTCTGCTTCCTGCATCTCCCAGATCGGCAAGGGCTGATCCTGCCCGGCCACGCAGGCCTGCACCGCTTCCGAACCCAACTCGCGAATGTAGAGTTTGAGCAAGGCGCTGGTATCGAGATACAGCATGATTACCAGCGTCCCTCCCGGTCGGCGTTCACCGTTTCCTCGGCAGACCGTCCCGACGAGGGAATGGCCGTCGCGAGGTGGTCCTCCCACACCAGAATGCGTCGAGGACTGGTCGGAACAATCCGCACGGCCGGTCGGCCGCGATTGATGACCTCAAAGGTTTCACCGTTTCGAACCTGCGCTTCCACCTCGGACCAATGGGCCTTCATCTCACGTACCGTAATGGTCTTCATCCAGTCAAAATCCACGAAATTCCCGTTTTGTCAATCTCAGGTGTTTCAAAATGAAAAACAAACCAGGGTCATGGAGGAAATTATCCTGCCGATCTCGGCCAAGCAACGCGCGTTCTTCCTGCCCAAGGACTGACGCCTTGGACTGCGGTGAAGCGCGCTTCACCGCTTTGGGAAACAAGCGACAGGCCAAGAAAAACCCAACCCTCACCCTGAGGGGCGCGGGTTGAGGTTGGTCGAAGGATGAGACTTGTTAGCCACTCCAGGCGGCGGTGGCCCGCCGCAGTCCAAAGCACACTGGCTTAGGCGGCGAAGTTGGCCGCGACGACGTCCCAGTTGACCACGTTCCAGAACGCAGCGATGTAATCGGGGCGGCGGTTCTGATAGTGGAGGTAATAGGCATGTTCCCAGACATCCAGGGCGAGGATCGGCTTGCCCGAGCAACCGGCCACGGCCTCACCCATGCACGGGCAATCCTGGTTGGCCGTCGAATTCACCGCCAGCGTGCCATCTGCGGATTTGACCAGCCACGCCCAGCCGGAGCCGAAACGGGTGGCACCCGCCTTGGCGAATGCTTCCTTGAACGCGTCGAACGAGCCAAACGCCTGGTCGATGGCTGCGGAGAGATCGCCGGAAGGTGCTTTGGCGCCGCCCGGGGCGATGACTTTCCAGAAAAATCCGTGGTTGGCATGGCCGCCGCCGTTGTTGCGCACGACGGCGCGGATGTCAGCGGGCACCGCCGCTAGGTCGCCGACGAGTTCGCACAGCGACTTGGCTTCGAGTTCCGGTTTGCCGGCCAGGGCATTGTTGAGGTTGGTGATATACGCCTGATGGTGCTTGGAATGGTGGATTTCCATCGTGCGGGCATCGATGTGGGGTTCGAGCGCGTCGTAGGCGTAGCCGAGGGCAGGGAGTGTGTGAGCCATGGTGTTTCGGGGAGTTTAGTTTGGTTTGCGTATCGTCTGACATTCCGCTAGGACAGCTGGCCAGTCGACCTGCATAACAAACCGAGCATTCCGTAAACCGCAAGCGAAAACCAACATGATTCCACCCGACCTCGCCCCGTTTCTGCCACAAATCATCACCGCCATCGTGGGGTTGTTGATCGGCTGGCTGCTCACCCGCCTCGCCGCGTCGGTCCAACTCGCCGCCGCCAGCGAGCGGCTCAAGGCCGAAGAACGCCGCGCCGGTGAAATCGAAGTCCGCCTCGCCCATGCCACTGCGGATGCCGAACGCAACGCACAGGATGCCCAAACCTTCCGCAACCAACTCACCGATCTGCGCGCCCGCCTCGATGCCGAACTCAAAGCCGCCGGCGAAAAACAAGCCCTGCTCGAGCGCGCCGAACTCAAGCTCTCCGACACCTTCAAAGCGCTCTCCGCCGACGCGCTGCGGTCATCGACCGAACAATTCCTCCAACTCGCGAAATCCTCGCTCGCCACCCAGACCGAAGAAGCCAAGGGCGACATCGAACAACGCAAGGTCGCCATCGAGGCCCTTGTCAAACCGGTCGCCGAATCGCTCGGCAAATTCGAGTCGCGCATCGGGGAAATTGAAAAAGCCCGCGAAGGTGCCTACTCCGAGCTCAAGGAGCAGGTCCGCGCGCTCGGCCAAGGCCAGCTCGGCCTGCAACGCGAGACCGCCTCGCTGGTCAAGGCGCTGCGCCAACCCGTCGGCCGCGGCCAGTGGGGTGAAATGCAACTGCGCCGGGTCGTGGAACTCGCCGGCATGCAGGAACATTGCGATTTCGAAGTCCAGCATTCCACCACCACCGACGAGGGCAAGCGCCTGCGCCCCGACCTGATCGTGCGCCTGCCCGGCGGCAAAACCATCGTGGTGGATTCCAAGACCCCGATGGATGGCTATCTGGACGCGCTGGAAGCCACCGATGACACCGTCCGCGAGGACGCCCTGCAACGCCACGCCCGCCAGGTGCGAACCCATATCCAACAGTTAGCCTCGAAAAACTACACCGCTCAGTTCGCCCACGCGCCGGAGTTCACCGTGCTGTTTCTGCCCAGCGAATCGTTTTTCTCCGCCGCCCTCCAAAGCGACCCCAGCCTGATCGAGCGCGGCGTGGACCAAGGCGTGATCCTGGCCACCCCCACCACCCTCATCGCCCTGTTGCGCGCCGTCGCCTACGGCTGGCGCCAGGAAGCCATCGCCGACAACGCCCGCGAAATCTGCGCGCTGGGCCGCACGCTCCACGAACGCCTCGGCAAACTCGCCGACCATTTCTCGAAGCTCGGCCGCTCGCTGGGCAACGCCGTGGAAAATTACAACAACGCCATCGGCTCGCTCGAAACCCGCGTTCTGACCACCGCGCGCAAGTTCGAGGAACTCAAAGCCGCCCCGGAAGCCGCCACCATCGCCAACCTCGAACCCGTCGATCAAATCCCCCGATCCCTGCAATCCGTCGCCACTCTGCCCACTCCCGCCACCGCTGGCATTCCGCCTGCCCCCAGTGGCGCGGGCATTCTGCCCGCCGCCTCTGCCGATGCGGAAGACGACGACTTCGCATTCGTCCCAGCGTCGCCCGCCGCCTCTGCCGATGCGGAAGACGATGACTTCGCATTTGTCCCCGAGTCGCCCGCCAGCGCCAGCAGCGCCGCCTCCGACCTGCGCTCGGCCCTGGATTGAGGCCATCTCTAGGAATTAAGGCGACGGTGTCGCGTGGCGGATGGGTGAAGGAAGAGTCTCAAAGTCAAAGGTCGAAGATCAGCTCTGAATTCGCGGCTCTTTGACTTTCAGACCTTCGACTTTTAGACTCACGGCGAACGGATTCCGCCACTCCTTGATTCTTGTCCCGCCTCAACTGGCGTCCAAACCGACTTTCACATTTGACATAAACCCATTTTTATGGGATTATTCTCTCATGAAAACCACTCTCGAACTCCCCGACGACTTGATGCGCGAGGTGAAGATTCGAGCGGCACAGCAAGGGCGCAAAATGAAAGACATCATGGCGGAGACATTGCGCAGCGGCCTTTTTCCCAAATCCGCCGTGGGTCAAGCACCCAAACCCCGCATCACCAAGCACCCCACTCTCGGGCATCTCGTGGTCACCGGCACCCCCAACGCCCCTGCCTCGTCGATGACCATCGAACAAATTCTCCAACTTGAACAAGATGCCCTCTACCAAGAAGACCTCCAGCGCGCCGGCATCTCTCTTTGATTCGAATGTTTGGGTCGGCCTGACTTTCACAGCCCATCCCTGCTACGCGGCGGCAATTGTGATTTTGGAAGAATGCATCACGGCCAGTCCCGCGATGTTCTGCCGGGCCACCGAACAAAGCTTTCTGCGGTTGGCCAGCACGCCCGCCCTGCTCCGCCAGTATCACAACTCCGGTTTGACCAACGCGGACATCGTCAGGATTCTGGATCGCCTCCAGGGTTTGGAAAACACCGCCATTGCCAATGAACCCGTGCCAACCCGCTCCCTCTGGCTCAAGCTTGCAGGCACCTCCGCCGCCTCACCCAAGCTTTGGATGGATGCCTATCTCGCCGCCTTCGCCATTGCCGCCAACCTGCGCTTCGTCACCTTCGACGCCGACTTCCGCCAGTTCCAACCCCACGGCCTCAACCTCCATCTGCTGCACGCCTAGAGGCGCTCCGCTCGTTTCTTGTCATCTCGATTTCAGCATTTCTGCTTTCCAAATTTCAGCTTCACTCCACCGCCCATGACCCTGCCCGCCCTCACCGGTCTATCTCCCGCCGCCCTCGCCGCCTGGCTCCAGGACGCCGGCCAGCCCGCGTTCCGCGCCAGCCAGATCCTCGAGTGGGTTTGGAAGAAAAAAGTGACCTCCTTCGGGGCAATGACCAACCTGCCGGCGGGGTTGCGCGCGAGCCTAACGGAAAGCTTCCGCCTGAGCGCCCTCGAGCACACCCACACCCAGGGTGCCGCGGACACCACCCGCAAGTTCCTGTTTCGCCTGCACGACGGCCGCTACGTCGAGAGCGTGCTGATTCCGGCCAACCCGGCGCTCTACGGTGAGACCTCTGACCGCCGCACGCTGTGTGTGTCGTCGCAAGTCGGCTGCGCCTATGGCTGCAAATTCTGCGCCTCGGGCCTGGCCGGCTTTGCCCGCAACCTCGATGCCGCGGAAATCGCCGGCCAGGTTCTCGCCGCCGAGCAACTCGCCGGCGAACGGGTGGATAACCTCGTGTTCATGGGCATGGGCGAACCCCTCGCCAATCTAACCAACCTACTGGACGCCATCGCCCTCATCACCTCCGAATCATCCCTCCATCTCGGCGCCCGCCATTTGACCATCTCAACCTCCGGCCTGGTCCCGCAGATCCGACAACTCGCCACCCACCCGCAGCAAATCCGCCTCGCCATCTCACTCCACGGTGCCACCGACGAGGTCCGCGAGCAGATCATGCCGATCAACCGGAAATGGCCAATCGCCGAACTCTTCGATGCCCTCGACGACTGGAACTCGCGCAAAAACCAAAAACTCACCCTCGAATACATCCTGATTCAAGGGGTCAACGACGCGCTCGAACAAGCCGCCATCCTCGCGCGCCTCGCGCGCCGCATCCACGCCAAGGTCAACCTCATCCCCTACAACACCGTGGAAGGACTTGACTGGCGGCGCCCGCCCGACCTCCATTGCCGCGCCTTCCGCGACATCCTCCACGCCGCCGGGGTCGCCGCCACCCTGCGCCTTGAAAAAGGCGGCGACATCGACGCCGCCTGCGGCCAGCTCCGCCTCAAACAGGAAACCCTCGAAGGCATCCGCTAAATCCCTCTAGCCCGCCATGAGCAAAGTCGCGCAAGTCACCCTGTATTTTTGGATCATGAAGATCTGCGCGACCACCCTAGGTGAGACCGCGGGCGACCTGCTGTCGATGACCCTGAACATCGGCTATGCCATCAGTTCCCTGCTCCTGATCAGCTTGTTTTTGCTGTCACTCGTCAGCCAACTGCGGACCAGGACCTTCCACCCGCTGCTCTATTGGACCGTGATCCTGACCACTAGCACCGCCGGCACCACCATGTCCGACTTCATGGACCGCACGCTCGGGCTAGGATACGCGACCGGTTCGCTCATCCTGATCAGCTTGCTCGCCGTGGTCCTCACCGCCTGGCGGTTGAGCGAAAAGTCCTTGTCGGTCAACCGCATTCAAACCACCAGGGCGGAACTGTTCTACTGGGTGGCCATCCTGGTTTCCAACACCCTGGGCACGGCCTTGGGCGATTATCTGGCCGACGATTCCGGCCTGGGGTTTCTGGGCGGCGCGGCCCTCATCGGCGGACTGCTGGCTGCCGTCGTGGCCCTCACCTACCTCACCCGCCTCAATCGTGTCCTGTTGTTCTGGGTCGCCTTCGTGCTCACCCGCCCGTTTGGTGCCACCTTCGGCGACCTCCTGACCAAGACCCCGGCGCAGGGCGGCCTCGGTTTCGGCACGATTGGCTCGTCGGCCATTCTGGCCGGTCTGCTCGCCGTGTTCGTCATGCATAGCAGCGTCACCCACAAGCGGGTGCCGCTCCCGACTTGATCCCAGCAAGAGAATCAACGCAGATGAGCAAGCGTTTCTTGAGTTTTGAGCGGTGTTCATCTGCATCCATCGGCGGTTCCAATGACTGACACAAACCCAGTTGGCCGCACACCGAGCCCTGCGGCGCGCAAAATCCAATCTCCGTGCTTTCGTTTTTCCAGATCCGGCGCAAGCTCACGCCATTCATGAAAACTCTCACGCTCATTTGGAGTTTGCTGCTGCCTCTAGCAGCCAGCGCGGCACCCACACCGCCGGAGCCGCCACCCATGCAAAAACCCAAGCCGCCGCCCGCACAGGTGTCGTCGTCGGAAGGGATGCCGCCGCTGCCCTATCCGGTCGTGCCGCAAAAACGCCAGGAACGCAAAAACCCGCCACAGCCACCCGTCCTGCTCACCAAGATCCGCACCGGCGACCCGGAAGACTGGGCGCGCACCCCGGGCGATTTGAAAAAACTGCTGGAATGGATGAGCGGCGAAATGGGTGCGAGCTTCACGTCCAACATCAAGACCTGGGCGCAAATCTCCACCAACCCGCGCGAGAACCCAGTGCTCTACCGCTCCGGCTACAAACCCTTCAAGCTCGAACCCGCCGAGATCGCCCGCCTGCGCGAATACCTGCGCAACGGCGGCACCGTGATATTCAACGCGCTCGTCGGCCACCCGCATTTCTATCAATCGGCGTGCGAGGCCGCGCAACAGATCCTGCCGGAAAGCCCGCTCTATCGACTCCGGCTCGACCACCCGTTGTTCCGCTCCTATCATGAAATCAAGGAGGTCAAATACCGCGAGCGCGCCATCCGCGACGGCGTGGTCAGCGATGCCTATCCGTGGATCGACGGCGTGGACATCGACAACCGCACCGCCATCCTGATCTCGCGCTTCGACATCGCCATGGGCTGGGAGAAAAACCGCTACGACAGCTGGGGCTACGAGGATGCCGACGCGCGCCGGCTCGGAGCCAACATCCTGTCCTATGTCACCGCGATGCAGGAAGCCGGCCGCAGCGCGGGCAAGAGCGTAGAATTGGCCGATGCCGGCGGCAGCAAGGCGGGCAGCCTGCACATCGGATGGGTCGCGCACGCGGGCCCGTGGAAAACCCGCCCCGCGGCGATACCGATGTTGTTGCGCAAATTCAATGAATCCACCGGCGCGCCGGTGTCCTTCGAGTGGCGCGAGGTATTGCTCTCGGACGCCTCGCTGTTCGAAACGCCGATGCTCTATCTAACCGGCACCACCGACTTCGCGCTGAGCGAAGGAGAACGCGCCAACCTGCGCCAGTTTCTCATCAAAGGCGGAGTCCTGTTCGCCGAGGCCGGCGATGGCCGGGCGTCCTTCGACACCGCCTTCCGCACCGAAATGGCCCGCCTGCTGCCCGACCACCCGCTTCTGCCGGTGGCCTCATCCGCGCCGCTGCTCCACCAGCCCAACGAGGTGAGCACCGTCAAAGTCCGCCCGGCGCTCGCCGCCCAGCTCGACAACCGCAACACCACCACCCCTGAATTGCTCGTCTCCGAAATCAACGGTGCCACCGCCGTGATCTATTGCCCGCGCGATTTGTCCGCCGGATGGGAACAGGCACCCGCCCCCTATGCCATCGGCTATGACGCCGCCGACTCCACCGCACTGGGTGTCAATATCCTCTTCCACGCGCTGGTGCGATGAGACGCTGCGCTTAAATCCTAAATCCTAAATCCTAAATTCTAAACTTGGAATCCCGTGCTGATTCAACCGCCAGTCATTGCCATTTCGCCGATGTCTTATCCGCTGTCAATTCCGTCCATCTGCGGTTTAGAATTTAGTGCTTAGAATTTCGAATTTTCGTCATGTCTGGCTTCAGCGATTTTCTATCAGCCGAGACGATGCGCCGGCTTGACCACCTCGCGCTCGGCTCACGCTGGACGGCCGAGGGCGGGCGCGCCGGGCGCCACTCCAGCTCGTTGAAGGGGGCGAGCGTCGAGTTCCGTGACCACCGCGATTACGTCCAGGGTGACAGCCTGCGCCACCTCGACTGGAAGGTCTTCGGGCGCAGCGAGCGCTATTACATCAAACAATTCCACGAGGAAACCAGCCTGCGCGTCCAGTTCGTGCTCGATGCATCGGCCTCGATGTCCTTCCAGCATTCCGGCCTGACGAGCAAGTTTGATTTCGCCCGCCAGCTCACTGCGGCGGCGGCCTATCTGGCCCACCACCAGCAGGACTCCATCGGCTTGGTCATCTATGACGACCAAGTCCGCAGCTCGCTGCCCGCCAAGGGGGGCGGCCGCCAGGTCCGGCATTTCCTCGATGCCCTCGCCGCCGAGCAACCCGCCGGCCGCACCGACACCGGCAAGGCCTTGGCTGCGCTGGCCGAGGGCATGGCGCGCCGCGGGTTGGTGCTGATGATCTCCGATCTGTTGGACTCGCCGGAGGCGGTGTTCCGCGCGCTGGCCCATTTCCGGCGCCGCGGCCACGACGTGGTGCTCATCCAAGTGCTCGACCCGGCCGAACTCGACCTGCCATTCGACGGGGTTTCGGATTTCATCGACATGGAAACCGGCGAACGCCTCGAGACCGATGTGGCCCTGGTCCGCCGCGCCTACCGCGAGGCCATCACCACCGCCATCGACTCGTTCCGCGCCCGCTGTGGCGCCCTGCGCGTGGATTTTAGAATGGCCACCACTGACCGCACTCCCGCCGAGTTCCTCACCGAGTTGTTAGCCGACCGCCAGCGCCTCGGGGCGTGAGGCCCTTCGCTGGGTCAGGCGCGGCGGCCCGCCGCGCCCGCTCCTCGCCGCCGGCTGCGGCAGTTTCGGCGGCCCGGGCCGCTCCGCCCTACCCACTCCCACAGCAAACGATTGCAGCTTCCCAAGGGGACTCCCATCCCCTACCACTTCGGCCTGACTTGATTCTTCCCTCTTCATTTCAGCTTTCTGCTTTCAGCATTTCAGCTTTTACCGCCCATGGGCCTGCTCTCGCCATTCATGTTAGCTGCCACCGCCGCCCTGGCGGTGCCGCTGTGGCTGCACCTGCGGCGGCGGCGGCGCCAGACGCCGGTGGAGTTTCCCTCGCTGCGTTATTTGAAGCTGGCGACCTCACGGATGAAGCGCCATGCCAAGATTGAGAACCTCGGCCTGCTTCTGCTGCGCTTGCTGCTGCTGGGCTTGCTGGCGGCGGCGTTTGCGCGCCCGGTGATGCGCTCGAGCGGCGGGTGGTTTGGCGCAAGCCGCGCCGTCGAGGCAGTGGTCGTGCTCGATGCCACGGCCAGCATGGGCTGGCGCGGCGACGCAGGCACTCGTCTGGATGCCGCCAAACGGCTGGCCCGCGAATGGATCGAGAGCCTCGATCAGGCGGATGCGGTGGCATTGTGGGTTCTAACTGACCGGCTCGAGCAACCCGTACCGGTGCCGATCACCGATCGCGGGCAGGTGATCAAGATGTTGGATGCGGTGAGCGCCTCGGAAGGATCCTCAGGGCTGGCACCGGTCTTCAATGCGGCGCGCGAATGGGCCGACACCCGCGGCGCGGGCCGCAAGGAGTTGCTGATCATCACCGATAACCAACCCGCCGCGTGGGACTGGCCCGCCGAGGGCTTCTTCCAGCGCAGCTGGCACCGTGGCCACACCAACCTGGTGGTGCTGGCACCCGATGCGCTGCGCGCCGCCAACATCAGCGTGACAGCCGTCGAATGGGATGGCCAAGCGGTCCGCTCGGGGGCCTTACTCAACGGGGTGGCCAAGCTGGTGAACCACAGCGACTCGGCCGTGACAGATTTGTTAGAGTGTCGACTCGGAGGCCAGGTGCTCTTGCGCAAGCCCGTGGAACTGCCCGCCGGCGGTTCACTCGCGGTGCCGCTCGCCCTAGCCGTGCCCGCCACCGAGGGCGCGGTGCTGGCGGGCGAGGTGGCGCTGGCGGGTGACGGGCTGGCCTGTGACGACCACTGGTATTTCGCCTTGCCGGTGCGCCAGGTGGTCACGAGCGTGGTGGTCGAGCGCAATGGCGGGGTGGGTGGCGGGGTGGGTGGCGGGATGCGGGCATCACATTTTCTAACACGAGCGTTGGCCGCCGGCGGGGCAGGCAAGGCGCTGGCTATCCAATCCATGGCCTGGCCCCAACATCCGACCGCCGGCATCGATTCGATCTGGTTCACCGGCGGCGGCGTGGCCGACGCGGCGAGCTGGGCGAAAGCGCTGGCCTATGCGGCGGCGGGCGGCACGGTAGTGGTCACGGCGGACTCGCCACCTGACCCGCTGCCTGCGGATTGGCCCGTCACTGAGGGCGAGGAAATTCATCTACCCGAGGGCCGGATGGCGACGCGCCTGCTGGCACCTAACCATAACTTGTTCGAGGGCGTCTGGAGCGACCATACGGCTTTCCCGCCCTTGCCGCAAAAAACCGCCAGGCGATGCACGCCGGCTGCCGGAGCCCGGGTGCTGGTATCGCTGGCGGGTGAGTTACCGCTGTTAGTTGAGGCGCCCCGCCGCAAAGGCCGGGTGTATTGGCTCAATGCAAGCGCCGACCGGTCATGGGGCGATCTGCCGCTCTCGCCGGCCTATGTGCCGCTAGTCCAACAATTGGCGCGCACCCGCGAACTGGTCATGCAAACCGCCACGAGCTGCTGGGTGGGCGAGGCCTGGCCGGACCTCACCCGGGCGTTCGGTGACGCAGCGTGGCGCCACCCCGATGACGGCACCCCTGCAACCCGGGTGACGCGCAGCGGGCTCTATCCCGCGCTTGCCAAGGACGGCCACACCGTCTGGTGCTGTGCCGCCAACGTCCGCCGCGCCGAGTCCGACCTGCGCCCGGTCACCGCCGCCAAGTTACAAGCGATGCTGCCGGGGCGCGTTGCCACCGGCCACCAAGGCCTGCGCGAGTGGTGCGATGACAACCGCCGCGAAGTGCCGCTGTGGCCGTGGTTGCTGGCCGCCGCCGCGCTGGTTTTTGTGCTGGAGGGCTGGGCCAGCGCCCGCGCCGCCCAACGGCGTGAAGTCGATCCTGGCGGTGCCGCGCCGGCGCATACCGGCGCGCCGCGCTCGCGGGCGTGGCTGATGGCAAGGAAGGCCAACCCGTGAGCCACACACTGGTTGGCTGGCTGCTGGCGGCCGGGGTGTTAGGATTCACCGCCTGGACGCTGGCCGCCTTGCGCCGCTCGCCAGACCGGCGGCGGGCCATCGCCCTGGCGAGCCTGCGTGGCAGTGCGGCCACTTTGTTAGCCTGGATCGTGCTCCAACCGCAGTGCCGGCGCCACGAGGCGGTGGCCGCGCGGCCGATCATCGGGGTGTTAGTCGATACCTCGCAAAGCATGAACGACGGGCCCGCCGCCACCCCGCGCAGCCAAGTTGCGCGCGCCTGGCTGGACTGCGCCGCGTTGCGCCAAGCCCGCGCGACCTGCGACCTGCGGTATTTTTCATTTGATAGAAACCTGCGGGAAACCGTGCCGGGCGAGCTTGAGTTCCATGGCGCCGAGAGCGGCATCAACAGCGCGCTGACGGACTGGGCGCGCCGCTGGGGCCGCGAGGATGTGGCGGGCATGGTCCTGATTTCCGACGGCCTCAATACCGAAAGCGGCCCGCCGGTTAGCCTGCCGGTGCCGTGCTGGGTTCTCGAAACAGAAGCCCCGGGAGCAGCAACCGCCGCAGCGCGGGTCACCGTCTGGCAGGTCGAACCGCCGCGCCGCCCGACCGCCGGGGCCGAGACCCGTGTGCGCGTCGTGCTCCAGGGGTGGGGAGTGGACGGCAGGGACATCCCGCTGGAACTGTGGAGCGAAGGCCGCAAGCTATCAGAACAGCGGGTGCGCTTCAGCCAGCGCGGCGAGGTGGTGGAGGCGATGTTGCCACTGCAACCCGGGCACCCGGGGAGTTATGCCTATGAATTGCGCGTGGCCGACCCGGCGGCGGACGCCTCGGCCAAATCACAACCGTTCGTGGTGGCGGTGCGTCAGGTAGGGCGCAGCGTGCTGTTGCTGGAAAACACCCTCGGCTTCGAAGGCAAATTCCTCCGCCGCGCCCTCACCACCGACCGCAACGTGCGCCTCGATGAATACGCCCGCTGGCAGGACGGCCGCTGGGCCAGCCTCGGCGATGGCAGCGGCCCAGCCAAGGACTCGCTCGATCTCAGCGCATCCGCGCTCGCCACCCGGGCCACCGTGATCCTGGCCGACGTCAGTCCGCAGGCGCTCAATCCGGCGCAGTGGCAGGCGCTGGCAGATTTCGCCAGCCACGGCGGCGGGCTGGCGGTGCTGGGCGGGCCCAACCTGTTAGCCTCGCCGCAGGCGGCCGCCGCCCTCGGCCATATCCTGCCGGTGCCCACCCCTGCGCCCCACCGCGACGGCCGGTTTGGAGTTAAGCTAACCGACGCGGGGTTGCGCCATCCGGTGTTTGGCCCGTTGTTCGAGGCGGTCAAGGATTTCCCGGCCCTGCAAAGTGCCAACTTCGCCAGCGGCGTGGCCAGCAACGCCCAGGTGCTCATGGAGTCCATCGCCGACGGCCAGGCCCGGCCATTGGTGGTGGTCAAGCAACAGGGCCGCGGCCGCGTGACCGTGATCCTCAGCGACACCCTCTGGCGCTGGCGGGTGGCCGCTCCGGGCTGGAACGGCAAGCTTTCCGCCTACGACACGTTCTGGGGGCAAATGCTCGATTGGCTCGCCCCCGATCAGGAGGGCCTACAAAGCGCCGGGCGCATCGAACTGACCTCAGAGCGCCCGTTCTACCGGCAAGGCGATCCCGTGGTCGTGCTCGCCGAGTGGATCGGCAAAGGCGCGGCGCCCTTCACCTCCCTCGAGGCCACGGTCAAGGATCCCGCCGGATCTAACAAACCGGTGGTCATGCAAGCCGCCATCTGGCACAACTTGGAGGGTCGCCGGGTCACCGGCTTCCGCGGCGAGATCGCCGCCCAAACCACCGGCATTTATGACGTCGAGGCCCAGGCCGCCTGGCGGGGCGGCGACGCTCGCGCCAACACCCGCATCGCCGTGACCGCCTCAGCGGAGGAACGCCGTGGCGAAGCGCCCGACGCCGCGTTCCTGCACGCCATCGCCCAGCAAAGCGGCGGCGCGTATTTCGCCATCGGCGAGGGCGACAAGTGGCTCAAATCCCTGCCCAAGCCCAAGCGCCTAACCGAACGCGACTGGGTCACCGATATCTGGAACCACCCGTTAGTCGCCGCCCTGTTGTTCAGCCTGCTTTGCTCCGAGTGGTGGTTGCGCCGCCGCAGCGGCCTGGCGTGAGCGCGACGCGCGGGTTTCCACGCTTTGCATGAGCGCCACAATGAGCTAGACGTCAGCTCATGAGCTTGGACATCCGCTGGCAACAACGCTTTCAAAACTTTGACCGGGGCCACGTCCTGCTGCGCGAGGCCGTGGCCCATGGGCCGTCCGCCTTGTCGCCGCTCGAAAAGGAAGGCGTGATCCAGCGCTTCGAATACACGTTTGAATTGGCTTGGAGAACCGTGAAAGACTATTTGGAAGAGAATGGCCTGGTCATCAGTCCCGTGACTCCCCGGCAAGTGCTCAAAGACGCCTTCGCCGCCAAGGTCATCGCCGACGGGCAAACCTGGATCGACATGCTCGATCACCGCAATCTGTTGTCCCATACCTACGATTCCGCCATCTTTGAAAAAGCCGTGGACGCGATCGCCGCACGCTACCTGCCGGCCATGGTGGCGGTGCATGAGTTCTTCATCCGCGAAAACCTCAAGTGAATGCTCCCGCCCTAACTCCCCGCGAATCGGCTCTGATACAGGCTGTGTTTTGCCGCCACCCGGAAGTGGTCGCCGTGAAACTCTTCGGCTCACGTGCCAAAGGAACCCATACGCCACGGTCCGACGTGGACCTGGCGCTGTGGGGTGAAATCGACGAGATTCGCGCCCAGGCCATCGCCACGGAACTCGACGAACTGCCCTTGCCATACCAGTTCGATGTCACTCCCTTCGAGCTTATCAAGCACGGCGCGCTGCGCGAGCACATCGAGCGCGTCGGCATTCCACTCTACCCGCCGGCGGCGGCCATGCCCGGCCAGGCGCCGGCCTAACTCTGCGGACCGCCGCCACAATCAATCATCGACGGGACACCGCAATGCATCCATCTTGTCCTGCGTCCAACATGAGATCCCGCCCTTCCACCCTCGCCGTCCTGGCGTCACTGGTGTTATCGTGCGCGCTGGCGGCGGGCGGCGGCAACCTGCTTCCCAACGGCAGCTTCGAGGGCAACGACCCGTTACGTGGCTGGCTCACGGTTTTTCCCGACGAGGCATTTTACAAGGACAACGGTCCTTATGTCAAAATGGCTCCATCCGGCGAGGCGGGCGGACGCCGCGCGGTGATGCTCGATTTGCCCGCGGGCATCGCGGGCAACCAGGGAGGCAAGCTCGAAAGCGTGCCGGTGCCTGTCGTGCCGGGCGCGACCTACCACGTGGAAGTCGAGTGCATGACTTGGGATTTATCCGCCAAGGTGCATGCGGAGGCCTGGAGCAGCGATCCGCACCCGGAGCAAAAGCGCAGCATCTTCCGTCGCGCGCCGGCCGACGGCCGCCCCGCGCTGATGATGTGTTTTCGTGCGCAGGTGCCCTCACCGCCGGGCAACTCAAAGATCTGGACGACGGCCAGCCGCGACTTCATCGTGCCCAAGTCGGTGGTGGTCGCCGGCAAGGATCAGGCCCCGGAGTTCATCTCGGTCAAGGTGGTCAACTACGGTGCCACCATGGGCCCCGGCAAATCCTACTTCGCCAACTTCCGGCTGGTTCGCGTGACACCGATGGCCGCCGATCCAAAACCTCCCACCCAACCGTAATCCCCGCCGGTGATTGCCAACCCGCCACCCACCGCTGCCGAACCTGACGGGCCATCGCCGCGCCAGACGCTGCGCCGCGCGGCGCGCGCCTTGAAGCTCGGCCGCGCGCTGACATCCCTAACCATCGGGCTGGTCGCGACGGCGGCTGTGCTAGGTGCCTGGCTGGTGGCGGATGCGCACCTGCACTTCGGGGCGGCCGGGCGCTGGGCGGGTTTGCTGGCCATCGCCGCGCCGCTGGCAGCCGCCATCGCCAGCGCTGTGAGATCGTGGCGACTCCACCTCGACGACGCTGCGCTCGCGCGGCGCCTTGAGACCACCACCGGGCGCACCGACAACGCGCTGGTCAACGCGGTGCAGCTGGACCGATCGCTGGCCGGCAATTCACCGTGGCGCCTTGTTGTGTTAGGCGAGCTGGCCGGGTTGTGGCGCGGCCTCGCCTGGCAGCGGATTTACGATTGGCGGCTGCTGCGGCGCTGGACGGCGGGAGCCGGGGTGTTGTTATTATCAGGCGTGGCGCTGTTCATGTGGCGGCCGGCGGAATTCCGCCAGCGCGTCGCGCGGGTGTTGATGCCGGCGCGCGAAATCGCCCCGCTCACGCGCACCCGGGTGGTGGCGGTCGCGCCGGGCGACCGGGTGGTGGCCCGAGGCACCGTGCTGGTTATGATGGTGACGTTGGATGGCGATGCGCCGGCGGCGGTCTGGCTCGTGGTGACCCATGACGATGGCCGGGTGGAACGCCATGCCACCCAACCGGCGGGCACAGCCATGGTCTGGGCGGTTGACTGCAAATGGCCGGAGAGCGGTCGCTATCGGTTCGAGGCCGGCGACGCGCGCTCCTTTGAGCGGCGCATCACCGTGCAGGTCCCGGCCAAGGTGGTGGCCCGCCAACTGGCGTTCGAGCCGCCGGCCTACACCAAGCTGCCAGCCGTGCGGGTGGCGGATGGCACGCCGTGGCCGGCCATCCCGGAAGGCTCCAACGCGCGCCTGGCATGGACCTTTGACCGCGGGATCAAGAAGTTGTCAGTCGATCACGACGACGCCGTGGCCCACCCGACCCACCAGCCGCAAGCATGGGATCTCACCGGCAAGGTGGCGGTCAACCGCGCGTGGAACGCCCACTGGACCGACTCCGAAGGCCTATCCGATCAAGGGAGCGTCCTGTTCAATGTCAAGGCCGACGAAGCCCCGCGCGTCCGCTGGATCCAGCCGACCGGCGAGGAGGAAGTGTTATTAACCCGCGACGCCTCGCTGCGCCTGACCTTCGAAGCCAGCGACGATTACGGGCTGGCCCAGGTGGCGGTTTGCCGCGGAACCCCGGAAAAACCCGATGCCCGGGTGATGGAGGAGTGGAAACCGAACACTCTAACCTTCAGGCAGGCCCTCGACATCCAGTTGGCGCGCTGGGTCGCCCCGCAGGAAAACGAGGCATGGTTTTGCGTGGTCGCGCGCGACGGCAACGACGTCACCGGCCCGGGGCGCACCCTGTCGCGCATGCTGGTGGTGCGCATCGTCTCGGCGGAGGAATTGCGCCGCGCCAGCGAGAGCCGCCAGGCGGATGTGTTAGGCAGCATCGACGACCTGCTGCGCCTGCAACAAACCAACCTGGACGCCACCCGCGATCTGGCCCGCGCGCCACAGCCTAACGGCGAGGTGGCATCCCTGCTGGAGCGCCAGACGCGCGTCGAGGAGGCAGCCTGCCAATTGATCGCCACCAGCCCGGCCGGCTCGGCGGCGTGGCGCGATGTGCTCGGCGCGCTGGTGGCCAAGGAAATGCCCCAGGCGGTGCTGGCGCTGCGGGATGCCTCTGCGGCCACGGGCGGTGCGCGGCGCGGCCTGCTGGCGACCGCAGAATCCCTGGAGGCGGCGATTCTGGCGCGCTTGAAAAACCTGCCCGCGGACTTGCGCGACGAGGCCGGGGGTGCGGCGGTGCGCGACCTAATCGGGCGGGTGGAGGCGTTGTTCAACCGACAAAAGGCGGTGCACGGCCGAATGCTCAAAGCAGTGGCGGGTGTGGGCGCGGCCATGGCCCGGGACCAGGACGCGCTTGCCGACGAGTCGCGCGTGGTGTGCAAGGCCCTGGCCGATGGCGCGCTAAACGCCTCGATGGGCGACGCGGCCTTCCGCAAGGTGTTAGACAAGGCCGCCGCGCTGATGGTTGCCAGCAAGCTTTACGAGCAAATGATCCTTGGTGCCGAACAATGCGAGGGCGAGCATTTCCCAGAGGCGGCGATGCTTGCCAAGCAGGCATTGGTGGAACTCGCCCGCGTGTTGGAGCTGCTCAACTCCTCGCAGCGCACCACCGCGGGCAACAAGGCCGACACCCTCAAGGAAGCCGCCGCCGACATCCACAACCAGCTCGCCGCCCTGGTCGAACAACAACGCGCCGTGGTCGAGAAAAGCAAGCAACTCGCCACCAAGGACTCCTTCCGCCCGGAGGACGTGGCGCAGGCCAAGGAGCTCGCAGCGGAGAAGGATTCCATCGCCAAACTCATCGAACAAATGCTCACCGACGCGCACGCGTTTCCGGATCTCAAGCCGATGAACGAACTGCGCGAGGAACTCACCAAGATCTACGAGGACGTGATCCAGCAGGACACCGCCGAGGCGGCGGCCGGCCAGTTGAAGCCCAACGAGATGGCCGTGCAGAAGGAGGAAAGCCTGTTAGCGGAGCTAGAAAAGGCCGCCAAGTCCTCTGAGGACATGGAGATGTGGCTGCCCGACAAGAATGAAACCACCAAGTGGCTGATGGAAAACTTCGATCTCACCGAGATGCCCGAGATCCCCAACCTGCCGCTGCCGGATTCTTTCACCGATCTGGTCGGGGACTTGCTCAAGGAGCAGGAAGGCCTCGCCGAGCAAGTCCAGGACGCCGCTTCGAACAACGCCTTTGCCGTCAACCCGGCCAATGGCTGGGAGGTCGCCGACGGTCCGATGCCCGGCTTCAACGCCCAGGGTAAGTCCGGCAATACCCGCCCTAACCAAAATGAACAGACCGGCCGCTCCAGCGGCGGCCGCGAAGGGATGTCCAGCGGGGAGATGGTCAACCAGCGCGCCGACCGCTTGGAAGGCAGTCCCACCCAGGCCCGCCGCACCAGCGACCCGATGCAGGCCGGCCAGGTCCAGGACGACGGCCCGCCGGCGGACGCCAAGGCCACCGGCGGCGGCAAGGCCGGCGGTGCCAGCCAGCGGGCGGGCATGACCGGCGAGGGCCCGCTGCGCGCGGTCAACACCCCCGACCAGATCCTCAACAACGCGCTGGCCGCCGAACAAGCCTTGCTGGCACAACAAACCGCCAAGAGTTATGCCACCGCCCGCTTGTTTTATCTACGCACCGGCCCGCTGCCCGAAGTGACCCGCCTGATGGACGAATCCCGCGATGCCCTCAAAAGCGGCCGGCTGGCCGATTACCAAGCGCTGCACCGCCGGATTGTGGCCGGCCTGCGCCAACTCGGCGCGGGCTCAGCCACCGACGCCCTCAAGGTGTTAGGCAACACCGGCAGCCGCCACGTGGGCGAAAAACGCCTGCCCGGCGGCGCCGACGTGGCGGTGCCCGCCGGCTTCCAAGCGCCCGTGGATGATTATTTCCGCTCACTCGACACCCCATGAGACCGATAAGTCCGATGCACCCCATGAGTCCTATAGGTCCTATTCTTCCACTTGCTCTAGCAGCCATGTGCGGCCTTTCCCCGCTGGCCACGGCGTCCCCCAAGGCCAAGTCCAACGACTGGGCCTTGGACAGCGCGCCCTACCGGGTGGTGGTCCAGGCCGGCGAGGCCCCCAGCGCTCCCGACGCGGGCTGGCAGATCCGCCTGCCGGATTTCGGCGCGGGCCGGCCAGACATGCGCGACGTGGTGTTGTTAGGACCGGACGGCAAGGAAATCGCCCTCGACGCGGTGTGGCGCGGCGCGGGGCGCACGTTGCTCGTGCTGGCCGAATCGATGCCGCCGGGCGACGCGAGCGCCGCGCTCTACTTCGGCGGCAACACGTCGCGCCGGATGAAGTCATGGGCGGCGCAGCGCAGCTTGTTGTTAGAAACCCGGCGGCTGCCCGCGGGTGCCAACGTGGCCAGCTTCGGCGGTTGGCAGGAGGCCTGGAAAAAATCGCCGGCGCTGGATGGCTGCGCGTTCGTGGGGCAGATATTCCACGGCGACAACCCGCTGGGCGAACCCGGAAATTTTCTCAGCCGCTACACGGGCCAGATCAAGACCGGGGACGGCGGGGCGAGGCGGTTTTACACCCTCTCGGATGATGTCTCCTATGTGAAGATCGACGGCCACGCCGCGCTCAAGTGGTCAAGCACCACCCCGCCGCCGCTCAATCCGAAAACCGTGCCCAGCGCCACGCTCATCCTGCCCGAAAACCGGGTCAGCGTTGAGTATTGCCACGCGGTGGCCACGCCGCCCACCGCGATGGTGCTCGGGTGGGAACAGGACGGCAAACTGGGCAATGTCCCGCCCGAGGCCTGGGTCCATCCCGGCACGGTCACGGCCAAACCGTGCGAAGCGCGCGACGGAGCGCCCGTGCCGCTCGGGTGGGTGGAAGCCGAGCGCTATCTGGGGTATGGCGACGAGTGGTATGTGCGGGTGAAATGCGCGACCACGCCCCCACCCGACGGCTGGCTGGCCGAGTGGCTGTGGCCAGACGGACACATCGACCAAGGACCCGAGATCCGCCGGCTGTGGCTGAGCCTCGACCCGCTGCGCGTGACGCTGCGCCTGCGCAACGGCATGCGCGTCATCGAGGGGCTGCACGTGCTGCCGATCCCGCGCGGCACCGAAGCGGAATCGGTCAACAACCCGACCCAGTTAGCAGGCTTCCTTGAGTGGTTAGAAAAGGAGGACCCCGCCGCCCTGGCCGAGCCGGCGCGCCGAGCGGGCTTCGTGCTGGCCAGCGATTTTCTGCCCGCGGCCACCGCGGCGCGCTGGGCAGAGGCCTGGCTGGCGGCGGCCAAGCCGGCGGCCGGGCCGTGGGTCAAGGCCATGGCGCTGGCGGTCCAGGAAACCGCCAAGCGCGACCCCAAGGCCGCGTTGGATCGGCTCGACGCGCTGCCGCCACCGGCCCGCGCCGTGATGGGCCGGACCGCGGACTTGTTAGAGCTTGACCTGCGGGTGTTCGGGCTCAACGACCCGATGGTCGTGAGTGTGGTCGCGCGCCTGCGCAAGAGCGGCGATGCCGCGCTCTCCCACATGGCACTGATCCGCTTGGGGGACTATCATTTGCGCAACGGCCGGCTCGACGAGGCGGCGCGCTGTTTTGCCGGGGCGGTGCCCGAGCGCGCGGCCAGCGAGCGCAAGGCCCCGGTGATCGACCGCTCGCACTCGCTGGCCATCGAGGAGCTCGTGACCGGCGGGCACCTCGACGACGCCCGCGCCCAGCTCGACGAATGGGAGCGGCTGCGGCCCGCCGCGCGCCTCGAGGGCGACCAGTTGTTGTGGCGCGCACGGGTGCTGTTCCTAGCAGGCGAATGGCGCCGCGCGCTGCAGGACCTCGAAACCAGCCTCAAGATCCGGCCCGGCGCGCCCGAGGAAATCGAGGTGATTTTCTGGCAGGGCCGCGCGCTCTACGAACTCGGGCGCAAAGAGGAGGCGCGCAAGATCTGGAACACGCTGGTCAAGGACTATCCGAAACACGAACGCGCCGAGGCGGCAGCACTATGGGCCAAAAAACCGTGAGCCTGTCAGCATGGAAAGAGAATTACAACCGCAGATGGACGCAGATAAACACAGATTTTCAAGATGTGACAGCCATCGGGGCTATCCCCCAACAGCAACGGGGATCAACGGTCGCAAATCTATTATGATCAGCGTTCATCTGCGTCCATCTGTGGTTCTCTTTTCTGCTTTAGTGTCAGTGGCTATGCTCGCCCCGCTGGCCCGCGCGGACGGCCCCGGGCGCATTTACACCCAGGCGACAGCCGTCGATCACGGCGCGCTGGCGGGCAAGGTGACCGGCGCGGCCTTGACCCACGCCATCGCCGTCGAGCGCGACCGGAGCCGGGTCTATCTGGCCACGCTCGACGCGGACGGCACGGGTTTCCACTTCGCGCAGTTGCCGGTGGGCCGCTTTGACCTGGTACTGGTGACCCAGGACCACCGGGTGGTCGAAGGGCTCGGACTGGGCGCCACCGAGGTGTTAGACGAGGACCGCGCCAGGCATCTGGCGCAATCCGTGGCCAAGGCCGATTCCTTTTTCAACCGTCACACCCGCCACCGGGCCGGCTTTTCCGGTGAGGTGGCGCTGGTGTTCACCGAGCGCATCCGCGACGGCCAAATCCTGCGCGGCTCGGGCGAGGTGCTTCCCGCAGCGCTGCGCCGCCTCGAAATCATCGAGTTGCGCCGCGCCCAGGACGATTGGCAAATGGTGGTCACCCGCCATCTCTATCGGGAGGAAGCACCCCGCGGTGCCAGCACTCCGTTTCTGAGGCACCGCCAGCTCCCCGCGCTGGGCGGCCTGCGCGTGGGCGACACGCCGCGCGACCTCGGCACCATCGATCTGACCCAACACTAACACAACCACCCAGGGAATCCCAATTTGGATTTATGAACCGCAGATGAACCGGATTTACGCAGATGGGAAAAAATCCGAATTGCACCTCATATTCTTTGCTTTATCTGAGTTCATTCCGTTCATCCGTGGTTTGATTTCTGCCATCTTCAACGTATAGCACCCGACGCCTAAACTAACACATCATGACCACCGCCCATTCTTTGAGAATCATCACCGGCAAGGACACCGGCCAGCGCGTCGCGCTGGCCTCCCCGCCCGTCACCATTGGCCGGGCCGACGACAACCGGGTCGTGCTCGCGCCCGAAACCTGCGGGTCGCGCCACCACGCCGAGCTCACCGAAAAGGACGGCGTCTGGTCGGTGTCGGATCTGGGCAGCTTGAATGGCACCTATATCAACGGAGAGCGCATCGAGTGGCCGCGCGCGTTGCGCCCCGGCGACCAGATCAAGATCGCCGGCGACGTGATGGTCTTCGAGGACGGCTCGTCCAGCAGCCCTGCTGGCTTCCCGGTCGTGGCCGCCGCCCTGACCCAGCAAGGCCAGACCGAGCCGCCGCAACGCACCCGGCAATCCGCCGCCGTGCCGGACGTCGGCTTGGCGCACGCGGAGGTGGCCGTGGAAACCGCGGCCCAGCTACGGCTGCTAGTCCCGAAGCTCGAAAGCGTGGTGGCCGAGATCGGCAAAACCATCGTCGGCCAGAAGGAAATCCTCCACAGCCTGATGCTGGCGCTGATGTCGCGCGGCCATGTGCTCATGATCGGCCTGCCGGGCCTGGCCAAGACGCTCATGATCCGCACCCTGGCCGAAGTGCTCGACCTGCGCTTCCGGCGCATCCAGTTCACCCCGGACCTGATGCCCACCGACATCACCGGCACCGACGTGCTCGAAGTGGACGAATCGACCGGGCGCAAGAACTACCGCTTCATCCGCGGCCCGGTGTTCACCAACATCCTGCTGGCCGACGAGATCAACCGCACCCCGCCCAAGACCCAGGCAGCCCTGTTAGAGGCAATGCAGGAATACCATGTCACCGCCTCGGGCGAAACCTATCCGCTGGCGCCGCCGTTTTTCGTGCTCGCCACCCAGAATCCGCTGGAACAAGAAGGGACCTATCCCCTGCCCGAAGCCCAACTCGACCGCTTCATGTTCAGCCTGCGCGTCGATTACCCGAGCGAGGCCGAGGAAGAGGAAATCGCCTCCAGCACCACCTCGGACCGCACCGTCATGCTAACCAAGCGCATGAGCGGCGAGGAGATCCTGCTGCTCCAGAAACTCGTTAGACGGCTACCGGTCTCGCCGCATGTGGTCAAATACGCCACCCGCCTGGCGCGCGCCACCCGCCCCGGCGACCCGCGCGCACCCGAGGCCGTCCAGAAGTGGATCCACTGCGGCGCGGGCCCGCGGGCAACCCAATATCTGTTGCTCGCAGCCAAGGCGGAAGCCGTGATGCGCGGCAGCCTGGTGGTCAATTGCGCCGACGTGCGCCACGCCGCACTGCCGGTGCTGCGCCACCGGATGTTCACCAACTTCACCGCCGATTCCGAAGGGGTTGACGTGGATGCCATCATCGCCAAGGTGCTCGCCGCGGTCCAGGAGCCCAGCGAGAAGGACTATCAAAGGGAAGCGAATCCAGCTTGATGGATTAGGATTTCCGAAATAGTCTCGGACTCACCCATCCGGCCCATGGCGAAGCGAAACGGCAAGACCCCTGTGAGACGGCGTCCGTTGGGCAACCAACGGCGGGAACGGCTGTCGTTTACCGAGGCGCTGAGCCTGGCCAACCGCCGGGCGCACGAGCAGGCGAACCGGCGCAGCGGCCGGCGGGGCCTCAAATCGGTGCGCGCGGTGATCGCAGCGGAGGATTGCAACGAGGACCTGGGCTCGGTGGCGCTGCTGATGCGCCTGACGCGCTGGTTATTGGCGCTGGTGTTGTTGCCGCTGTGCTGGGTGACGATGTGGACCTTGCTATCGCGCTTTTCACTCGCCAACGAGCAGCTGGGCTTTTGGAAAACCGCGCAGTTTTGGTATTTCACCATCGGGGCCTTGTGGATGGTTGGATGGTTCTGGTCCGGACTGATGCAGTCGTTTTTTCTCTACCTGTATGTGCTTGGGCACGAGCTGACGCACGTGGTGTTTGTGTGGATGTGCCGGGGCCAGGTGACGGATTTCCACGTCAGCGCCCAAGGCGGCTACATCACCACCAACAAGACCAATCTGTTAATCGCGCTGTCGCCATATTTCGTGCCGTTCTGGGCGGTGGTCGGCGCGCTGGTGTATGCGGCGTTGCGGGTATGCACCCGCCTCACCCCAGCCTGGGATCTGGCGTTTTACGCGGTCATGGGCGTGACCTGGACGTTCCACCTGGTGTGGACCTTGTGGATGCTGCCGCGCGACCAACCGGACCTCAAAGAAAACGGCACCTTGCTCTCGCTGGTGGTGATTTTCCTGGCAAACCTGTTAGCCTTGGTGCTGCTGTTGTGTGTGGCGGCGGCTTCGCCGTGGCGCGACTTGCAGGAGTTCGCGATGGAATGGCTGCGCAATGCCGCGACCTGGGGCGACCATCTCTGGCGCTGGGCGGGGCAATCGGTGACCGCATTCCGGACCGCCGGAAAGTTCTGAGGTCGGCCGTTTTGCGGGTTGCCATTGGTGGGTGGCAAGGGATGCTGTGGACATGATTTATGTGGATTCCAACGCGACGACCCCGCTGCTGCCAGAGGTGCTCGAGGCCATGCTGCCGTGGCTGGGCGTGGGCTTTGCCAACCCGTCGGGGTCGTATGCCCCAGCCAAACTCGCGCGCCAGGCCATCGAGCACGCCCGCGAGCAGGTGGCGGCGCTGCTGAGCGCGCTGCCCGATGAAATCGTCTTCACCAGCGGCGGCACCGAGAGCATCAACACCGCGCTGCACTCGCTCGCCACGCTGACCGGGCCCGGCGCGGCGGTGGTGTCCTCCATCGAACACAGCGCCGTGCTGCGCTGCGTGGATCATCTGCCGCGAGCGTCCACCCTGGTGGCGGTGGACGCGGGTGGACGGCTCGACCTAGCGGCTTTCGCAAACTCGTTAGACGGGGCGGCGTGGGTCTCGATCATGGCCGCCAACAATGAAACGGGGGTGATCCAACCGTTGCGCGAAGTGGTGGAACTGGCCCGCCCACACGGCTTGCCCGTTCACACCGATGCGATCCAAGCGGTGGGCAAAATTCCGCTCGACGTGCGCGATCACGGGGTGGATCTGCTGTCCCTATCAGCCCATAAATTCCATGGCCCCAAGGGCGTGGGCGCGCTTTATGTTAGGCGCGGCCTGCGCTTCGAGCCGTTGCTGCGAGGCGGCGGCCAGGAGGCGGGACGTCGCAGCGGCACCGAAAACACCGCAGGCATCGTCGCCATGGGGGCGGCGGCGGCAGCCGCCATGCGGCACCTCACCGACGCCGCGGCGCAGCCGGTGGCCGCGCTGCGCGACGCGTTCGAGGCCGCTGTGCGAGCAACCACCACCGGAGTCACGGTGAATGGCGCCATCTCCCACCGCCTGCCCAACACCAGCCATCTTTCATTCGAGCGCTGCGATGCCGCGGGCCTGTTGATCCTGTTAGACGAGGCCGGAGTGGCCTGCGCCGCCGGCTCCGCCTGCCTCACCGGCAAACAAGCGCCATCCCATGTCCAACGGGCCATGGGCATTCCCGCAGCCCGGGCGAAATCCAGCCTGCGCGTCAGCTTTTCACGGCTCAACACGCTCGATGAAGCGCTCGCCGCGGCCCAAGCCGTGCACCAGGCCGTCGAGAAACTCCGGCGCGTACAAGGCTCCGGCGTCGGACCGGTGTGGGTGTATGGCGCTTAGGCGTGTGGGTCACCCCACGCCCTGAAGTTTGACCTTTGGTGCCGGTGCGGATGTCCGTTAGGCCGTGTACTTCTTGATCCTGGATAGGAAAATAGGAACGGGGATACGGATTTAACGCATTATGAACGAGTGATGAATAGGGGTGCGCCAACCCGCTGGGTGAGTGCTCAGGCCGTTAGAATCCCGTAATCTTCTCCGGGAAATCCTTTGAAATCCGTATCATCCTTGGTGAAACGAATCGCCAGACCGTTGTTTATTTTCCTTTGTCGGATGAGCCATCAGACCTTCATCAGATCCGCTTCCTTGGCCACGGCGTGTTCCTCGATCTTTTTGGTGAATTTCTTGGTGAGTTCCTGGACTTCCTCTTCGAAGTCCTTCTGGCCGTCCTCGGTGAGGAGGTTGGCAGCCTTGAGTTTCTTGGCCGCGTCCATGCCGTCCTTGCGCGACGCGCGCAGCCGGACTTTGGCTTCCTCGGCGAGTTGCTTGATGAGTTTGACCATGTCGCGGCGGCGCTCCTCGGAGAGTTCGGGGATAGGCACGCGGATCGAGCGGTCGGCGGCGGCGGGGTTGAGGCCGAGTTTGCTTTCGCGGATGGCGCGCTCGATATCACGGGTGGTGGCGGGATCGAACGGCTGAACCATGAGCATGCGCGGTTCGGGCGAGCTGATGACGGCGATGCTCTTCAGTTTGCTGATCCCGCCGTAGGCCTGGACATGGACGTCGAGGTTTTCGATCAGGGCTGGGCTGGCCTTGCCGGTGCGCACGCCCACGAATTCCTGGTTGAGGTATTCGACGCATTTGAGCATGGCTTCTTCGACTTCGAGGATGGCTTCGACGGGGTCCATGGTGATGGTGAAGTGGGGTGTGAGAGATTATTCGCCGTGCACCAGGGTGCCGATGGGCTGGCTGCGCAGGGCGTGGGAGAGATTGCCCGCCGGGGCGAGATCGAACACGATGATCGGGATGTGGTTATCCATGCACAGGCTGAAAGCAGTGGTGTCCATCACGTTGAGCCGTTTGGAAATGCACTCGTGGAAGGTGACGTGCTCGTAGCGCACCGCTTGCGGGTTGAGGCGCGGATCGGAGTCATAGACGCCGTCCACCTGGGTGGCTTTAAGGATGATGTCGGCACCCATTTCGCTGGCGCGCAGGGCGGCGGTGGTGTCGGTGGAGAAAAATGGATTGCCGGTGCCCGCAGCGAAGATGACCACCTTGCCCTCGTCGAGCTGGCGTTCGGCGCGGCGACGGATGAACGGCTCCGCGACGTTTTTCATTTCGATGGCGGATTGCACCACGCAACTCACGCCGTGGTGTTCGAGGTAGCCTTCCAGGGCCAGGGCGTTCATGACCGTGGCGAGCATACCCACGTAGTCGGCGGTGGCGCGGTCCATGCCGCGGGCCGAGGCGCTGGCGCCGCGCCAAAAATTACCGCCGCCCACGACGACGCCGAGTTGCAGGCCGGTATCGACGGCCTCGCGGATCTCCATGGCGATGCGGTTGACGATTTCCGGGGAGATATTGTCACGGGAATCCGTTCCGCGCAGGGCTTCGCCGCTGAGTTTGAGGATGGCGCGTTTAAAGGGACGGGGATCTCGTGGACGTTGGGGCATGCTCGGAAAGTGGTTGGTTGATGGAAGGGAAATTGCGCCGGCTTGAAAAGGCAAATCCGGCACCGAGCGGATCATTTTGGCGGCGCGAGCACGCCAAGCACGAAATGGGTGGCGAGCTCGCGCAGGCCGGTGTTAGCCTCGCCAGTGCCCTCGACAGTCAGGGTGACGGCGAGCGGCTGGGACTGCGGGCGTTGGTAATCCTCGAGGGTTTTCCTAACCGCCATGACGGTGAGCTTGAGAATCTGCCGGGAGGTCAGATCAACCTGCGACGGAATAGTGAGTTGCGAAACATCCAGCCTGACGGTGAGGCCGCCGGAGGCCATGGTGGCGCTGATGCCGATGTTGCACAGGACCAACAGGTTGGTTTCCTGGACCTGGTAGTGCGGATGGTTGGTGGGAATCAAATGCGGGCTGCGGATCGCCTCCACCAGAACTTCTGGAAACGCCCCGGTCAGCGCCATCGGGCGCGCCATGACGCAGGCCTGCAACGCGTCGCCAGTGTCCGAGCGGGCGTCGTCGCCATCGGTGCCTTGCAGGCTCAGCGGTTCGAAGACGGGAACCACCAACAGGGTGGTGGCGCCGGCGGCGCTGGCCAGCAACCAACCGGCCCCCATGGCGGCGAGCAGGAGTCTCATGTCTTCAGGCTCTCAGAACCCGTGGCAACTGGCGAGAGTAAATGAAATCGCCTCAATCGAAACTCAGAGGCGCGGAGGTCGCGGAGGGACCGCTGAGTTGATCCTCCCGACTCACTTGGCCGTTTGGCTACGGAGCGCGGGCTTCAGCCCGCCCAGACCCGCCAGGCTGAAGCCTGCGCTCCATGGTGCAGCCACCATCCGTCCGCTTGGCAGCTCAGCATGCGGTCAGAAACTCCGCGCGCCTCTCTTCTGCCTCCGCGTCTCGGCGTGTCAATTCCTCTGGAAAGTGCCTCCGCGCTTGCCAAGCGGTATTTCCCGGCCTTGTCATGGCGCATGGACTATTTGGCCAAGGCGCGATTTGTCATCGAGACCGAGATGGAAGGATTGCACCGCATGTCGGGGCGGCTCGACGCGTGCTTTAGCACCGCGGTGCAGATCCTCCAGCACACGCTCGAGCATCGCGGCAAGATCGTGGTCATCGGGGTGGGCAAATCCGGCAACATCGGCCACAAGATCGCCGCCACCCTCAATTCCACCGGCGGAACCGCGGTGGTGCTCGACTCGCAAAACGCCCTCCACGGCGACCTCGGGCTGCTGTCCGACGGCGACGCCGTGCTGGCCCTGTCCTACTCGGGCGAAACCCGCGAATTGATCGATCTGATGCCATTCATCAAGCGCTTCGACGTGAAAGTCATCGCGCTCACCGGCAAGCCCGGCTCGACGCTGGCGCGCCTCTGCGAGGTCACCCTCGACACCTCGGTGGAACGCGAGGCCTGCCCGCTCAATCTCGCGCCGACATCCTCGTCCACGGCGATGCTGGTGATGGGCGACGCGCTGGCCATGGTTTTGTTAGAGGCACGCGGCTTCACCGAAGAGGATTTCGCGCGCTATCATCCGGGCGGGTCCTTGGGGCGAGCCCTGCTCACGCGGGTGGCCGACATCATGCGCTCGGACCGGGATTTGCCGACGGTGGCCGACGACGCCGACGTGGCGGCCGCGCTGGACGCGATGAACCGGGTGCGGGCCGGGGCCTGCCTGATTTTGGATGCGGCGGGCGGCTTGGCGGGGATCTTCACCCACGGGGATTTCGCGCGCGGGTTCCGCCTCGATCCGCTGCTGGGCGGCAAACCGGTGGCCTCGCTGATGACGCGCCGCCCGATTACGGTATACGCCGATGCGCTGGCCGTCGAGGTCCTCAAAACCCTCGGCCAGAACCGCGTCGATGACATCATCGTGGTGGACTCTGCCGGCAAACCCGTCGGCCTGATCGACACCCAAGACCTGGCGCGGCTCAAGATCGTGTGAGCGAATTGTAGCGGCGGTGTGTGACCGCGCTACATCTAACATACAGCGACGCTCACAGAGCGACGCTACATTTTTCAGCGCCGCCCGCTCAGCCCTTGATCTCGAGGAGCATCTGCGGGTTGTTAGGGAATTTCTTCAGGAAGAACAACAGCCGCTCCATGGCCTCGACCGGGCGGTGGCCGGAGAGGCCGCGGCGGATCAGGTGGATTTTGTGGAGCATGTGGTCGGGGATGAGTATCTCCTCGCGGCGGGTGCCGGACTTGAATATATCCACGGCCGGATAGATGTAGTTTTCGGCGATCTTGCGATCGAGCACCAGTTCCATGTTACCGGTGCCCTTGAACTCCATGAAGATCGCCTCGTCGGCACGCGAGTTGGTCTGAATGAGGGCGGTGGCCATGATGGTCAGCGAGCCCCCGCCGCGGGTGTTGCGGGCGGCGGCGAACAGCCGGCGCGGGACTTCCAACGCGCCGATGGTGATGCCGCCCGAACCGGTGCCGCGGCCGCGGTTGTTCATGGTGTTGTTATAGGCGCGGGCGAGCCGGGTGATCGAATCCATCAGCAGAAACACGTCCTTGCCGGCCTCGACGAGGCGCTTGGCGCGCTCGATGGCCATCTCAGCGATGCGGCAATGGTTGCGCGGTTGCTCGTCGTTAGAACTGGCGTAGATCTCCGCGCCGGGCAGGGTGCGGCGGAATTCGGTGACTTCCTCCGGGCGCTCATCGACTAACAGCACCATCAGGTGGACGGTATCCTCGTATTTCTCGCGGATCGCCTCGGCCATGTGCAACAGCAAGGTAGTTTTACCGGAGCGGGGCGGCGAGACAATGAGCCCGCGCTGGCCGCGGCCGACGGGCGCCATGATGTCCACCACGCGGGTGGTGAAGCGCTCGGGAGTGGTCTCGAAGCTGATGCGCCGGGTCGGGTTGATCGCCTTGAGTTCGTCGAAGTGCGGGAGTTTGGCGGCCTCCTCGGGCGCCATGCCGTTGACGGCGGTGATTTCCATGATCTGCGGGCCGCGCGGGCCGTCCTGATAGATGCCGTGGATCCACTGGCCGACACGCAGATGATAGCGGCGGATCGCCTCGGGCGTGACGAACACGTCGTCGCGAGCCATCTCGAAGTTTTTGCCCGGGACGCGCAGAAAGCCAAACCCCTTGGGCGCGAGTTCGAGCATGCCATTGGCTTCAATTTTCGGGCCAAGCACGACCGGAGCCGGGCGGCGCTCGTTGGGATCCAAGCCAGCCCCCCCCTCGGTGCGCGCGCTCTCGGGCGGGCGGCCTTGGCCTTGACCCGGACCCGGACCCGGACCCGGGCCTTGGCCTTGGCGCTCGTTGCGGTTTTTGCGTTTATCGCGGCGGCGCTTGCTGCGGCTTGGCTGCGGCTGGCCGTCACGGTTCTGGAAATTGCGCGCCTGGTTGCCCTGGTTGCCCTGGTTGCCCTGGTTGCCCTGATTACCCTGATTACCCTGATTACCCTGATTACCCTG
>Ga0114958_10000389_pt1 | contig 37673 bp, 71 predicted proteins | sample C_130208_EF_Meta_FD_89577 | JGI IMG/M metagenome (GOLD analysis project Ga0114958, IMG submission 89577) | Freshwater microbial communities from Lake Croche, Canada to study carbon cycling - C_130208_EF_MetaG | ecosystem: Environmental > Aquatic > Freshwater > Lake | place: Lake Croche, Canada... | reverse complement strand
ACGGCCACATTTATGGTAAGTTGCAAAATTGTTGTTTGACTATCGGCATATCTAGAACCATTTTTAAAAAAACTAAAAAATAAATAATTATTTCCGCTACTTGCTGCTGGGCCAGAAATAAAAGCATTAAATTGATAATAACCAGCTACCGTAGGCGTAAATCTTGAATTTGCTGTACTGTAATTAGTATTTGTGTCAAAAATTTTAGTGTTGTAAGAAATTTTAGTAAAAGTATCGGTTGCAGCAGAAGTTAATGCAGAACCATTAGCCGCAAACGCAGGAGAAGCCCCCGCTGCATCTGTATAAGTTAACCCTGTGATTGTTGGGCTTGTTGCTAATACATTTGAGCCGGTTCCTGTGACTGAGATGGTTCCGTCTCCATACACAGAGCGCCCAGCGGGGTAAGTCACAAATACTGTTTTAGTTCCAGCTGGGAAGTTAACCAACGATCCAGAATTTGATGAACTTAAAACTGTTGTACGTGCAAGAGTCGGACCGGTCGTTGAGTACGTCCCTATACCGACCTCCCAATTGGAGCCACCCTGATCCGCAATACAGTAGTACGTGGTGTTAGAGTTACCAACGACTGCAAACGACTGATACCCCGTTACAGCACCCAGCAATGTTACTGAGCCTGTACCCGTTGTAGTCGTCGTTTCCTGTACTCTGTCATAAACTACAAGAGCCATTTAAAGCTCCTTAGCCCGAAGCGCTCAGAGTGTAAGTTACGTTAATTGTGTCGCCTGACGTTACAGTCTTTGAACCGGCGGTAAAGTCACCTGCTGAAAACAAAGTGCCAGTCGTATTGTCAATTGTTGAAGAGCCACCAATGTTGATGAACGCCCCAGCCACTGTGCCAGAACTTGTCATCGCAAAGATTACCGCAGCACTTGTTGTAAGCACTGAGGGGTTAGCTGTTGTTGCTGCGCTAAAAGCTGGTGTCTTGCGTGTACCAGAGTACGTAGGAGCGTTTGCCAAACCCACTTCCAACCATGTGGCATGGCTGGCTTGTGTGTCAGCGTAAGCTGCTGTGCCTGTACCTTTTAACCCCATGACGACAGCGCCGCCGCCTGTGTTGGCAAAGTATGAATCCAACAAGCTCTTACGACCAACGTTTGTTGTCAGGTTTTCAATATTGTCTGCCCACTTCAGATTGCCCTGAGCGTCATAACACTCAAAGGTATATACACCTTCAAGACCAACTAATTCTTGTGATCCGGCATTGCGGGTAACAGTTGCATCAACTGCATCTCCAAGTTTTGTAATTTCATCGCTCATGTTATGTGATCCTAATGATGGCGTTAGTTGAGTTCGCCGTTGGGAAAGTTACAGTGAATGTACCGTTTGGGATTTTGTCCGAACCAAAATTCAAAACAAACACAGCCGCACCCGTGGTGCTATTGTAAATCAGCGCACCCCGTGTTGTGAAGCTTGCAGGGTTCCAAGTTACGTCATTAAACGACACAAAAGCCGTATTGTTTGCCGTATCTGAACTTGGTGCAATTGGCGTTAAAACTTTGCCACTTGCCGTGTAGCCTGTGCCTGTAACTTCGTTTGTCGTTGTGTATGCAGTGGTAGTGTTATCTAAGTTTGCATTTGCATTATAAAGTGCGATTTTGTATACATATGGCGAAGAACCTGTAAAATTTTCTAGCCCTTTTAACAAGTTCAACCCAAAAATCGTGCAAGATGTTTGAACAATCATGGGTTGACCTTAATCTTTGCCTGCCCGTCCCGATAACTATCACCACGCTCAAGACCTGTACCAAGGCGGTTTAACTGGCTAAGGGCTTCTGTGTACTTCTGCTCGTAGTAACCAACCATATCAGCTTCGCCCTTCATGAAGATCATAGCTTCACGCATTGCGCCGTATAGCAAAGCGGGGTCGTAGTTATCGCCAAGCCAACTTGTACCGGTTGTGTTAGAGACCGCTGCAACAGTAATAGAAAATCCAGAACCTGAACCACCGAGATATGTATTGCTTGCTGACAAAACATTACCCGCTATATAGAGCGATCCACCGTTATTAATCGTTACTTCTGTTACCGCACCGCTTACTACAAGAATAGTTGCGGTCAAGTTTGAACCAGAACCACCTGTTAACGGTACATTAGCGTACACACCACTAATGTAACTAGAACCGCCCGTCAGAGGCGTAGAGAACGTAGTAACTTGCCCTTGTACAATAGTAGGCGGGTAGTAGTAATAGTGCATTTCTACTGAGTAGTTTGCGTCAGGAGATGGACCGACTAGAAGAGTCAATTCATTGATGTTTGAATACTGTGAACCAAACAATGCGTAAAACCTAGGTAACCCTGAGTTGGCGTTACCGGGGTTAGGATACGCTTCACGAATAAAGTTAACGTCTTTGTTTAGAAGGTATTGATAATTACCAGTGGCATCAATTACTGCAATTGAATACGGCGCTAACCAATCATCAGGCAACGACACATACCCGTTGTACTGAGTCAAAGTACCCGTTACATTCTTTCGCAAAGACGGTAGCTGAACGCTGTTGTAAATGCGCCGTTCAGCCTCTTGAATAAACGTAGGAATACTGGATACAAACAGACTCTCAGTATTCTCTGCATAATTCTGTATTGCCTGTTGCAGTTGAATGTAATTCATAGTTAGCACATAGGTCCACGAGCCATAATACCTTTTGTAGCGCACCCAGTGCCACGAATCTTAATGCCTGATGTCTTAACATCATCTCGTGCAGGATCACCTGCGCTGACCCGTTTAGAGCCGCTAGTGGGGGTTGTTTCCAGTGCGTTTTGTTTATTAGGGTCGCTTGTGCGTGAGCCTGACGCAGACTGTTTTGCGCTATTAGCTTCTTTGCCAAAACCCTTCAAACTTACGCCGCCCATTGTGTGAGGCTCAGCATAAACAGAGGCCGACCCAACCTCTTTACCCATCATTTTTTGACTAAATTTTCCCATGATTAACCTTTTTGGTTGTTTGCACGAGCCATGTTGCGACCAACCGCTCGCATGGTTTTGCCAGTAACACCAGCGGATTTTTTACCACCATTTTCTAAGCCTTTAACTGGGCCAATATTTCCAAAGTTTTTACCCTTGGTTTTGCCTTTGTTTACTACTCCATCTGCGTTTCGTGTGTATGCCATGACAGGCTCCTAAGTAGTTGTTACTGTGCCAATTTGTATTAATAAAATTAAGTCGTTTGGCGTAAGTGAATCATCGTATGCTCTTGCGCCACCTACTGGATACCAGCCCCACTGCGTTTGCCTGCTACCGTCTGACGGATACCCTGCGCTGCTAGTGTTATTGCTTGAAACAATAGAGGTGTAAAGCCCTGTGTTCCCAGACACCGCATAAGATACATCAGGCCTTGGCTGACGCACGGCTTGTGGATCATTAACCGGATACATTCCAAGCTGCAATTGCGGATGATCTGGACTCCAACATTCTTGACAAACTTTAACTTGGAATAACTTAGTCTTTACAGTCTCATGGCGCAATACTTTAAGTTTAAATCTAAACCCGCACCGGTCACACTCAGCAATCGAAAATTTACCTGAAGCATATTTAGAGGGCATAAATCACCTCAATAAAAATGCATTCTTGGAACAAACCTAAGAGGAGCCTTTTCACGGTCTTCGTCCATAGCTAACTGCAACTGCTGTTCGTAATCTGCTTTTAATGCCATCGATCGTTGCATGTCGACTCCGGGAATCTTTGCCGATAGGTATGAAGCAAGGCCTGCAACCATTGCAGGAATAAAACGAAACGGAATATCTTGAGTTGAAGCACCTGTGCCAATGTCCTGAATGCGGCGCAAGCGCCAGTAAACGAATGTGTATTGATTGCCCGGTGCGTTTGGTGTTGGCCAAACAGTAATCTTTGGTGCGTCAATATTTGTGACAGGGTCTGTGCCATAAGGTCCAAGACCTGCTGGGTATTTAGCGCCGGTCATGCGTTGAATCCAAACTTGAATTGGCCTGCCAACGGCGTTTTTTGTTGGGATTGTGGCGTATGTCGAAGAAGAAATTCTGCTGATGTTAATGTCAATCTGATTAGCGCCAGAACCTGTGCGAATTACTGTGTCGAGCAAGTCAATTGTATCGACTGGCAGGTCGTAAGACGCTTGGCCAGTAACCATTGGAATAGAGCCTTGCTCAATAGTCCAAAGGTTAATTCCACGGTTGGCCCACTCAATTGTCAAGATGTTTAAACTTCGACGAGCTGTACGTAGGTCGTAACCAGACCTAAGCTCAGAGCCGCATCGCTCAAAAGCTTCTTCAACCAGATCATTAAGATCAAGGTTAAATGCGCTGGTTCCTGAAGTTGTCATTATCTAAATCCTGACGTTTTTTTAGCAATTGTTTTAGGCTGGGCTACAAATTGTTTGCCTGCCGCCTTACCTTTGCGTTTTGCTTTGGTTGTGGCCGCATATTCCGCAGGGCTTAGGGATTCAATGGCTTTCTTTGGCAAATACCGCTCACCTGTTTCAGACGATTTTTTACCTGACTTGGTTGTCCATTTTTGGTCACCCCAAGCTTTTAAAGACTGCTGCGGTTTTGCTAGGCTGCTCATTTATATCCACCACCAGCGGCTTTGTAACGCTTGGCCATTAGCTGCGCCTTTCTGGCCGACCATTGACCAGCTCCTGTACCTTGAACTGCTGCGGCTTTTACACTATTAAAGATACGTTTACGCAAGTTAGGTTTAGTGTAGTTGCCAGCCTCGTTTACTTTAGACTTTGTTTCCCCGCCTTCTTTGTATGACGTAACGTCATTAGGATTGTCCTTGCGAACAATCTTTTTACCTTTTGGCATTTTAGAAGGCAGGATAGCACCCATACCTCTTGAGGCAATCATAATAAATCCTTTAGCAGGTTTTACCACCACGATTCATTGTAACCATCTTGCCTTTAGTCTTGCCCTTTGTTGCACAGCCATCAGCACGACTAGAAGCCATTCCGCCGGAAGCCATTTTGGTCATTCCGCCCTTTTTCATCATGGGTGCTGGCATTTCATCAGGCATTGGACGCTTTGGCATTGAACGACCCATCATGTCAGGACGGTTAGACTTGCCCATCATGTCAGGACGGCTAGACTTGCCCATCATTTCAGGCGGCATACCACCCTTTTTAGCGGCAAATGCTGGAATCTTTTTTCCATCTTTCATGACCATTGGCATACCGCCTTTCTTTAGCGCAAGGTTAGTGCCTTTGTCACCTTTGTGTTCTTGGGCGTCATGTTGTTTAAACGCTTTCTTAATCATGGCTTTATCTTGTGACTTGTCCATTTTCATGTCTTCTTTCATGTCGTTTTTCATAGCACCACCTTCCTTAAATGTTTTGCCTTTATCGGCAGTGTTAAAGTCTTTACCAACAGATTGAGAAACACCAACTTTTTTAGCAAAAGCAGGATTGTGTGCAATTGCCGCCATAAAATTATGTTGTTTTTTAGAAGAGCTTGGCATTATTTACTCCAGTGACCAACGATATAACCTACAACGCCAGTTCCGGCGCTAATTGCGCCACCAAGCCACATCAAAGCTTTCCAACCACCCTCAACTTGATCAAGTTTTTTTCTGATCTCATCAAGGCTTTCTTTCATTGAATTAACAGTAACCACAAGCCTATCTATGTCTTCCTGCAAGTGTTTAATATCACTTGCGTGAGTGGCCAGTTCACGGGCAGTCATTATGGGATCGTTACTCATCAGCATTTCCAACGTTTTAAACTCGCTGCTTTACGAGTTGGTTTACCGTTTTCATCTTTCATCGGGCCGGGCATTCCCGACATCCTTGCACAAAAAGACTTCTTGCGTGGGCCACCTTCTGGCTGCGGAGCTTTTAAGTGAGACCCTGTTGCTGCGTTGTACTTTGCACGTCCCTTGGCGGTAAGACCAGCCCCTTGCTTTACAGGAAGCTTTTCACCACGACCCACAGCAAGAGAAGGGGTTTTCTTAGCCATAATAAATGTTTGCAGAAGTAATGTTAGTCATAATCATGTAAATACCGTTCTGCACAAGAATGCCTTCACCCGGAATTAATGCAAAGTTACCAAACAAGTCACCTGCGCCCACATCGTATGAATTCAACCAAAGCGTTGAGTACGCAAGAGCCGTACTTGCAATCGTGCCTGAGTTAATGTCAGTAAGCGTAAATGTATTTGATCCAGTTCTAGTAACCGTGTAATTGCCATTTGTAGCTGAAATACCAGAAGCGCTGGCAAAGGCAAATCCTCGTACATCGCCCGTCACCAATCCGTGAGCCGTGCTTGTTACTGTAACAGTTGTGCCTGAACGTGTGTATGTAGCCGTAGTAACGGGCGCAGTTGTTGTATCAAACACATCAAGCGTACCGGCAAGGGCAGTGCCAACCGTAGATAATGCCTTGAGTCGTGTGCGACCCAGCAGCATAAATCCAGTGTTGTTTAAATGCGCTGCTTTAACGTCAGTTTGCATCATAATAATCTCCCAAAGTTTAAACGGGGGCGAACCCCCTTAGAAGATTAAGCTGAAACAGGAACTTGTGAGCCGTTAGAGTTAGCCACAGCGTAAATGATGGTGTACTGAACCGTACCAGCAGTTACCGTAGCAACCGTAGGTGACAGAATAGCGTTTACCAATACGTCTGTTGAGCCAACACCTGCGCCGTTAGGTGATGCCGTAGTAGCAGCCCCTGCCCAGTTGCCAAGTTTTGCGGCAAACGCCGTGTTAGCCATACGACCAGCCGAAGTAATGTCGGTTGAGGCAACATACGCAGCAGTTGTGCCGGTGTAACCAACAACAACGTTAGCCGCAGTCGAGCCCGTAAATGCTGTGGTCGTGTCAACGTTAATTTGAAGAATCTGTGCGCCAGCAGGAAGAACGGCAATCTGCGTGGTCAGCGGGGCGGCAACGGTTGTGCCTGTGTAGTCAACTTTTTTAGTCTGCGAAACAATGGTTGTACCCATGTTGCGAACTGTACCTGAAGTTGTACCAGTCGTGTCTTTAACAGTACCAAGCAGCCAAGGGCCAAGATGTGTAGCAAAACCCATAATAAATTCCTTTATGCAAAAGTCCACTTACCATCGTTGCATCGTCTGCTGGGGCAGTTGGTAAGCGTTAAATTCCCAGATGTTTATTTATACACCCTTGATTGTTTAAACACAAGAGAACAAATAAAAAAACCCCACCGAAGTGAGGCTTTTGACCTACAGGTTACGCACCTGCTGAACCGTACATTCCGAGGGGATCAGACCACCCGAAGCTGTAACGCTCACGAGCCTTGTAACGCACGTTGCCAGTGTCGAAGTCACCGTCCATCGAATTGGATAGGGGCGTACGAACAAAGTGCTTCATGCCGTTAGGAACATCAGTTGTCAAGAACCAAGCATTGGTATCGGTCAAGAAGTGGTTAATTGTGTAACCATCTGGAATCGAACCGTTGTTCTTGAGTGCGTTGATGTCGTTATCGGTTGTACCAACACGCAATTCTGTTTCGAGCAAACGAGTTGCAACGAACTGAAGTGGTGGGGGAACAATCAACTTCTTAGGCTTAGCAGCAATCAACAGGCCACGCTCATCGGTCCATGCGGCGATTTGAATAACGGCGGCTTCCAAAGAAGTCTCGTTCAAGTCTGCTGGGGTTGATGGAATGTTGCTGTTTGTGCCACCAGAGACCAAAGGATGCGATGCGCTGAACAGTGGTTGACTGTCGCCGCCGACATAGCCAGCAGCAAAACCGTTGTTTAACACAGAAGCAGCTTTGACCTGTTTGGTGTAAGCCATGCCACGAGCCAAAGCCTTGGTGTAGCGGCCTGAAAGAGAATCGTAGAGGTTATCTTCGATTGCCTCTTCGGTCAGGCTGAAGCCCAGAGCGATTGTTTCGTGGTTGTAACGAGCAGTCCAAGCTTCTTGAGCATTATCATACGCAATCGCAGAACCTTCGTTCTTGACGGGTGCGGCTGAAAAACCAGAAAGTTTGGTCTCTTCTTCAAAAGAACGCTCAGAAGTTTCAGTTGCGTAGATTTCTTTGTGTTCTTGGCCATATTGAGCATACTCAAGGCCGAACAATGCGTTCAGGCCGGGAAGAAGCTCTTTTAATAGCTGGGCACGGGAAATAGCCATGATTTAGCTCCTTATACGCCGGTTGCGTTGTTGTACTGATGCATACCAAAGTTGATCTTGACGATCACTTCTGGGAAGTTATCAGCAGCAGTTGCTGTATCTCGCACCACATCAATAATACGAATAGGCAGAGTGTTAGTTGTGGCAGTTGAATCCAAAAGAGCTACTTTCGAGTCACCAGTGGTGGTCGAGCCAGCGTTTTGAACTAACGTTGCGTTGTTACCAATAGCAGTGATACCCACGCCGGTAATAACGGTTGTGCCAGAAACAACGGCAACTTGGAACAACGTATCTGGATCATCTGCAACGACTGCAAAAATCTTCGTGCCAGACTTGATGCTAACGCTGGCAGGATAAAATTGCTGTTGCTGGATTTGACCAGTTGAACCGTTGGTAAAACTTACACCAAGAAACACGCCGACAGGAGTAGCCGTAGTCGTACCGGTGTCCTTTTCGATTGTGCCATCAGAGATGCGCTTGACCAAATCGCCGTAGAAAATGTTAGTAGCGTAGCCACTCGCAATTTCCATAAGACGAGTTGAGCCAGAAAATACCTGACCACCAATCAGATTGACTGGTTTTAGCCCGTAAGGGGCGCTTACAGTAGGATAAGCCATTTAAGACTCCATGATTAGAATTAGCTATTTGCCAACACTAGTCGTAGTTTTTCGTTCTTTAAACAAAGGCATACGAGCATCGCTTTGGCGCATTAGAGTATTGTCTACAGCGTCCGTTTGAGCTTGCGTTTGCTTGGCGTAATATTCACTACGCTGGGCAAGAAACTCAACTGGCGTTTTGCAAAGCAATAAACCGCCGATCTCGATGTTGTCCTTAAAGCGACTTGCCGGATCGACTAGCAGTTGAAACTGAGGCTGTTCTTCAATCGGTACTGGTTCCCATCCTTCTCTGAGCTTGGCAGAGAGGTTTCTTGGGTCAGCAGCGCCTTGAGTGGCAACCCTAATCCATCGATATGCGTACCCAGCCTGTTTGTCTGGCTCTGGAAGAAGTTCCGCAGGCATCCACTGCTTAGGACGCTCTTGAAACTCTTTGGTACTCAAATCTCGTGTAATTTTTGCGTTTGACATTTTAGTTCTCCAGTTTTAAGACTTCACGGACATACTGTTCGGGCGTAATGCCGAGCTTTTTGATAAAAGCGGCTTGGGTCGTCGTCAACCTAACCTTTTTGGAGGATGTGGTGCGAGTCGCAGGAGCCACAACATTCGGTGATCGCCTTGCCCGATTATCGGACTCTGGTTCGCCAAAATTCTCTGCAAATCTTTTCCGCATTGTCTTGTCCAGCACGGAATAATACTCATCAGAACCAACCGAAACACCGTTGCGCTTTAGTTTTTCATGTAAACCAAGTGCCGCTGCGGTCATTTCTTCGTCTTGACCAAACCACTGGTTGCGCTCTTGCCACGCTAACGCACGGTTGTCAGGACGGGGGGCCTGTTGACGAAGTTGTACTTCTTCCTTTTCTTCTTGTAAAGGGGGTAACTTAAAATTATTTACCCGATCCATCGCCATTGTTGCTTTAGTGATACGTTCTTGAGCCTCTAGTTGGGCATCAACGTCACCTTCATCATAGGCCTCACGGTAAGCTTTTTTGGCCATTTCAAGCTGCATTTCAGTGTTATTTTTAACCGCACTGACATACTCTTCTTGGCCATTGGTCAACATACCCTTGATGCGTCTGTTTTCTTCCATCAGACGCTGGGTAACATTGACCGCCTCTTCCCGCTCCCGCAAAGCAGCTTCTTTTTCCCGGCGTTCGTCGTGGTAGACCTTTTTGGCCTGTTTAAACTTCTCACGAACATCGCTGGAATAGCTTTCAAGCTCTTCTTTGTCGAGCTTATCGACAATTTCCTTTGGCATAGGTGACCGGTTACGGTCTTGTTCAGGCGTATCGTCTTCAATCTCAATGATTACGCCATCAGCGCCTTCAAATTCAATTTGAAAGTCGTCTTTTTTTTCCGATGAAATTTTTTCATCAGGAAACTTGTAATCATCGTTGTTAAATTCAGGCATGGTGTGCCTCCTTATGCTCGTTTAATACCACGGGGATCGTCAACTGTTAGCTCTACGGTGTCTTCGTTGATGACACGGAACTCTTTGCCATGAATAATGAGTCGAGTCCCAACATTTGGTCGAACAATGACAAAGTCACCCTTCTTGCACCACGGCCCATTTGGGTAACGAGCTTTATCGGTGAAGCAATCAGGCCCTAAATCAACCACAAACAGCACGGTTGCTAGGCGCTCTTCGTACATCATTGTTTCTTCGGCCTTGATGAGACCACTTTCATACTCTTTTTCCACTTCTGGGATTGCACAAAGGATTCTGTACCCTTGAGCTTTAGGAAGTTGCCGTGCTTTGTCTTTGGCGGCTTCGTATTCCTCATCTTTGATGATTGTTGAGGTAAAAGAACCAACTACTCGTGGACTATCGGGGTTTGAACCGATTAGTATTTCACTCATCTGCACTCTCCATGCGGTTTTTAAGGTCAAGGGCATAACTTTTTGCGGTAGAAAGACCTTTAATCTCTCCGCAAATCCTTCGGTACTCCTCAAACGTCTCAGCACGGCCTTCCGTGATAAAGACTTGAAGCATGTAAATCTTTTCGTCAATCTCTTTTGTCAAGATTTCAAAAGCGTCCATTACTTACCTTTTGGTTTTGAGTGAATACCAGAAATGTGTGAAGCAACTTTCTCAGCAAATTCTTTGTTTCGCTGCGTTGCATCAATCCCCATACGCATACCTTCCGCCTTTTGCTTGGCATCCAGAGCGGCTTTGTCTTGCGTGGCTTTTGCGCCAATCCTAATGCTGTCTAAAGTGCCCTGTTGCTCAACCCTCTTGCGCTCAATGTCAATAGATTGCATTTTGGCTTGTGCGTCAAAGTTGTCTTTGGCAACCTTGCGGTCAATTTCAGCCTTTTTAAGTTGCATCTCAGCCTGCTGAAGCTGAACCATTGGGTCTTGGGCTTGTTGTTGAGCCTGCTGTTGGGCTGCATTTGCTTGGTTGGTCTGTAAGAGCCTTTGTGCGGCTTGAGCCAGCAGCGGGGCTAATCTAGCCTCAACTTCTGGGTCCATAAAGGCCTCTTCACCATTCTCATCTTTCTGAGGTGGCAAGTTCATGCCTAGTTGTTTTTCAATCTCAACCCTGTAACCAAAGCCTAAATGCTCAGCGATGTGCGCTTGCATGGCTGCTTGCAAGGCTTGAGCTTGCGGAGACTGGCCAACGATAGCAACAACCTTTGGGTCTTGCATGGCTGAGGTGTGGACAATGATGTGCGCTTCATGATCTTGATAAGCAAAAGCCTTTACAGGCTTGCCCATCAATATGCTTTGGTTTTCTGTTACGGGGTCTTGAGGCTTTTGATCCTCAGGCAACGGAACAAGCTTGTGAGCTTCTTTTAATCCTAAAACATCTAGCATCTGGCGATGCAGTAACGGCATGTTGTAGAACTGTGGGCTGGTCTGAGCAAGCTGTAAAACTGCTTGGTACTGAACAATCTTCTGTGCCATTGTGGCAGCATTGGGGTCTGAGACCGGAATGACTTCTACGTTTTTGTAGTCATCTTTCTTAGCCTTACGGCTTCCATCATCAGGCTCATATGAATACTCTTCTGGAGCATTCTCAGCCATAATGTTTTTAATCAGCTTTAGCTCTTGCTTAAGAGAGAAGTGAACCCGAGCCTGAACGGCTGACATTACCTTTAGGGTACGCTCAAGGATGGCTAGGGTAGTGCCCACCGGAGCTTGGCCAGACATGTCAGAGACGTTTAAATCTGCTGTGTTGGCAAAGTTACGGCCATCTTGAATGATCTGGTTTAACAGGCCAATTAAGACTTGTGAAGGCTCTTTATAAGGCAGGGGAAGGATGTTGTCTTTCATTGCCCCAGAAGCTACGTCAACATCACGCCACTCACCGGGGGCGATTGGTGTGTCATCGCCCTTAACTTTCATGCCACGAGATTTAAATCCGCCGGGCAAGTTAGAGAGCGTTCCAGCATCAACCAACTGACGAATGATTGATGTGCCAGACTTAGCATACGCACCAATCAGGTGGATTAAGCCAAAACAGTAAAACCCAAAACCCGGAATGTAGCCGTAGTGAACAAAGTGTTGACGTTTTAGTTTAAGGTCATCATCAGGTTTCCAGTTGCGCCGAATAGATAAAACTTTAGTCGTGCCCTTTTCAATCGTTACAACGTAGGGCAGAGCGATTCCTGTTGGGCCATCATCGTCTTCATCTTCGTAACCCGGCAGGTCAATATTGACATGCATTTCAAGAATTTTAAACCGGTCATCAGCGGTAGCCCTAAAGCCAAGCTTCTCAGCAATCTTTTTTTCAACTTCATCTAGGGTATTCTCAGGATCACCAAGATCAATGTCACGGTAGAAACCCTTATGCTGTAGCTTTCTAATATCATTTTCAGTCTTACGCATTACATGCGTTACACGCTCAGCAGAGCCTAGATCGCTTGCGCCATAGGGAACGACTAAGTCTTCGGCTGGAACAAAGAGAGACACCTGACGGCCTAGTGCGGGGTCTTCATAGACTTTTTTAAATGCGTTACCTGACAGACCTAAACCCCAAATAGCCCGTTCTGTTTCGGGGCGGTACTCAGGCATCTTTTCAGTTAACTCATAATTCATGTCTTCCTGAACACGGGCGGCTGCGTCTTTCTTTTCTTGAGTTTCTTTGCCAATGATTTTTGTTTTGACAGGCCCCATAGCGGGGAAGATAGACATGATGGTTTCGGCTTGAAACTTAACGAGAGACTCAGCAAGCAACGGATGATAAATTCCACAAGCGCCCTCCCAAGGTTCTGAACGTTCTTCAATCTTTAAGCCTAGAAGCTCAAGACCATCAACGTAAGTTTGAATCCAATCTTTTCTAGATTGGACATCGTCTTCAAAGTCGGCAATCAAATCACTTGCCAGCAAGGAAAGGTCTGCATCACTCATGTCTTCAGCTAGGTTTGCTGAGAAGTCTTCTTCTGCGTCAGGAATGATCTCAATCTCTAGGCCACCCACGCCGATGGTGACTGACTCTGGGTCTACGATCTCAATCTCAATAGGCATCTCATTCTCAGCCTCTTGCTCGATTCCCAGTGGTGCTTGATACAGTGCTTTGTCGATAGCCATATAGTGTCTCAGTAGTACGCAGTCTTGCGTTTAAACATAGGTTCTTCAGGCTCATCAGAATCGATGCGAATAAACCCGCCTTGTCGAAATCTCAACAACGCTTGACTAGTCGAGTCCACTAAGTCGTCATGCTCTCCATTTGGAAACGAAGCACACTCTTCCATGACCTCTTCAGCCCACCGGGTGTCTGGACACCAAACATAGCCTGATGCAAACAAATCCGATATAGCGTTTACACGGGCTATCTTATCAGAACCCTTATTGGGTGTGTACTCTGATAAAGGAATTCCAATCTGTCGAAGCTCGTAAATCAAAGGCGCACCGGCGGCTTTCTTTTCAATGATTAGGGTGTCAGGCTGAAACTCTAAATAAAGCTCGTGCGCTTTCTTCTTTAGCTCAGGGAACTCCATGCGTTGTTTAAATGCATCAATGAGCATAATGTTGGCCACAGGAACGCCGTCTACATTGTCACGGTAGAAGATTCCCCACGTTGTGCAGGCTGAGTAATCAGAACGGGAGTTCTTTTCAAATGCTGTGTCCCAAGACTGAATGATGTAATCACAAAAAGGAGGGCGGTCTTCGTCCCAAATTTGCCACATTTCCCGCTTAATGATTGCGCCCTCTTCCGAGGTTGGGTTCTGTTGGTACTGAGCTTCCCACTTACCAACGGCAATCTCAGCCTTGATGGCTTCTAGTTCTTTCTTAGACCAGAACTCAGGCCATAAGGGATTGCCAGAAGGCAGTAGGGCAGGGAACTCAATGGTCTCCCAAACATCCCCATCACGCTTAATCGAGTTGTTTACAATCTGGCCAGTTAAGTCTTTTTTAGACCAACGAGTCATCACAACAATAATCGCCCCACCCGGTTGAAGACGCTGGCGAGGCCCTGAGCCGTACCATTCATAGACACGGTCATACACCTCAGGATTGCCCTGCATAGCTTCTTGCTCGCTGTGCGGGTCATCAATAATTAAAAGATCAGCACCTTTACCCGTCACAGCCCCGCCCACGCCGATAGCAAAGTAATCACCGCCCTTGGACGTATTCCACCGTCCAGCGGCCTTGGAGTCGCTTGAGAGCTTTGTGGGAAAGACCATCTGGTAGTCGGGTGAGTTAACTAGGTTTCTAACCTTACGGCCAAAACCCACGGCTAGTTCAGCGGTGTGCGCTGTTTGAATAATCTTCTTTTCGGGGTATTTGCCTAGAAACCATGCGGGAAGAAGATAAGAAGCAAATTCAGACTTGGTGTGCCGGGGTGGCATGTTGATAATGAGACGCTTAAGCTCACCACTGGCAACTCTTTCAAAGGCATCAGCCATAATCTTGTGATGCCTGCCGGGAATAAAGGCAGACCACATCTCAGTGACAAAAGGCATAAAGCTTTCTTTACACCGCTCTATCTTGTCAGCTTTCAAAAGCTGATGAATCTTAGCAATGTCAGGAGAACTTGGGGGTAAAACATCCAACAACTTGATGTACTTAGCTACCTCATCACGAGTCAAGAGACTCATAGCTTAACCATATGATCTACAGACTTATCGCTAAGCTTTATTGAGCGAACTAAATGGGGCTTGATGTCAATATGACCCTCAGTCTTAAGTTCATGAACCAGCCTATGAATGTTGGACTTACTTCTCATTCCAAGGCCTTGTGCGATGTTTAAATAAGACGGTGCGTAGCCTTTCATCTTGATGTAAAGCTCGATGAAGTCTAGGACTAACTTTTGTTTAGGGGTCATGTCATATCCTCTTGCGCTCCCCAAGCACCACTGGGGGACTCGTTGTACCAAAACAACGGGGTGCGTTCTCCCATATAAGCACCGGCAACGTTGAAGTCAAAGAACTCTACAGCCTCGTCCTCAGTCATCTGGCCAGTGAGCTTATAGATGATCCTGTCAGCACTATAGAGGACTACAGGCGTTTCACCTCTGAATGTCAACCCAATGATGCAGTCATCATAGCCATCGGCAAAGAGAAGATCAGGGTCAATCTTACTAAGCTTTTCTTTCAAAATATATATACCCCGGGGTGAACAGAATAGAAACGTTCGTGGGGGGTATTTTATACAAAGTTTAAACAATGTCAAAGGAATATTTGGGAAGGGGTGGGGGGGCGAACGTTCGTATTGAGTAGGGAGGGGTAAATGAATGTGTGGATTAGAGTGTAGTACAGGATGGGGGCCTGACCGGCCAAAACCCGGGGGTCGGGTACGGTGGGTCAGCCATATCACCAATCGTCACCCCATAGGGCATCGCATAGCGCAGCGCAGCGTGTAAACAGCCATCGATTATCTGCATCGTGTGGTGTGTGATGTGATGTGATGATACGAACAGACTGTGCGCCATGCATGACAGTTGTTTAAACATGCGGTGTAAACATGCGGTGTAAACGGTCAATGCTTGGTAGCCTGATCGAGTAGTGCAAGGTGCTTGCTCAACTCATCCTTCAACTGCTCAGGTGATACCTGTTCGATGGTCTGCTCTACCTTGTCAACGAACATCCCCACAGCCTTACCCATTAGCTCCAGTGCCTTGAGCTTGCTGCTCTCACTCTTCATGCTGCGACTATGCTCTAGTAGCTCGGCCATGATGTGGCGTCGAGTCATCTGTGCGTCATTAATTACGTTGTCCTCTGTACGAGCTAGGGCAGACTCCAACAGCACTTGTACCTTTGGATTCTTCATCAGCCGGTTCGCATCTACCGAACTCGTGGCCATCCTGTCGCTCGTGACGTTGTAAGCCCTTCTGTATGCCTCTGTAGCGCTGAGAGACTGAGTGACGATGAGGTTACAGAACAGTCTCTGTTTGCCTGTGAGTCTTCCCTTTGTTTCACTCTTTACCCCATGTACTCTTCCATCCTTTGTTCTATGTGCGTGGGATGATTCGACCGCTGTTCGCAATTGCTCACTGGTGAACTCCGGCGCATCGAAACCGAAAGGGTTTGCTTTCCCCTCGCCTATCATTTCTTCGGCCAGTCCAACATCCCCTTCGTTACGCTTGTCAATCATTTCATCACCCCTGTTGTTTAAACACCCTGCTGTTGACAGACAGACCGCATTGTGGCAAGTCTGTTCGTGTACTGTTCATTCATCCAGTGTAGTGTAAACACCACAGCCAGTCAAAATACTTATCCACAGGCACACATAAAGTTATCCACAGAATGCATTAAGTTCCACTTAGATTATTTAAGAGACCACCTAGGGCACTCGTGTGGACTTCCTAGATCGAGGCTTCTAGGGTGCTTTAAATGCGTTTAAACGGCCTGTACATAAACACAGCACCATGTTTTATGCCTGTTTAACTTAGCCTGTCTGTTCGCACCTGTGGATAACTCTAGATGCCCTGTTTACAGTGGTAACCATGCAACAGTGAAAGCATGCAAATAAATAAATTGCTTTTGCATTTCTGTTTAAACAGGATTAATATTTGTTTTCCGCAGCAGCAGTTACTGTGGTTAAGGAATACTTAGTAGTAGCAGGGGTTCTAGGCTAACCATCCACAGCCGCCCCACATGGTTCTGAGCCACCAAGGTCTCAGTAGAGCAGAGTCAGGGTTGCCACCTGACAAGAGCTTCGAGTCACCTACTAGTGACCCTGCCGGTCTCGACCATTCAAGAGACCAACGGGTTTACAGCAAGGCACGAGACAGTCGCAACCACTGACTGCTGAGATTAGTGTCGAGAGTATCCCGACAGCATCTACTGGGTGCTGTCTGATTTACTTTCAACCTGAGGAGCTACACCATGAAATGGGATTACATCACCAAGCAAGCCACCGCAATCAAGCCCAGTTGGTCTAATAAAGACCGTGTGCTGTTTCACTACTTCAACCCCAACGGCGTTGCTGCCGAAAAGATCAAGCTTGACCGTCAGATCAGCGACTTGGTAGACCAAGACAAGTGCAAGACCGGCGCAATCTACGCTTACGGTTCACTGAACAGCTACTACATCGATGAGCTACGCAAACTGATCGACAGCAAGCGAGTCAGTCAATTTGACTCTTGGTATTACGCCGAACAGCTAGTAGTAGAGAACGAAAAGGCTCGTAAATTCATCGCTGAACACGCAGCCTGAGAATTAACCGGCAGGGCTTTATGAGAGCCTTGCTTGATTCACTTTCCCCCACCCTGAGGAGCAATACCATGATCACCATCGCAACCAAGTACGTCAAAGCCACTGACACCCGTGGCTCAGGCATCCGTGTTTCAACCTATGGCAGAAACATGTTCATCGCATGGCAGCATGACCTGTCAGGCACTGAGAACCATCAATGGGCTGCGCTTCAGCTTGCCCTAGACCTAGGGTATTCAGGCCGGTTCTACCAGTCTGACAACCCCTCTAGCAAGACCGGCTTTTTGTATGCCTGTGTTGACGGCGATAAGCCTGCGTTCAACCTAGGTAAGGCACTGACTGCCGCCGAACATCTTTCAGCATAACTGACGAGGCTTTATGAGCCGAAACCCCTGCGGGGGTCTTATGCCAACCCTGAGGAAATAACCATGCTTAACGACTACTACACCTACACCATTGCTACTCACTTCCTGAGTGCGATTATCAATTCTGACTGTTCGGGCTTGACTGACGAGGACGAACGCCAGTTGGACAATTTCCTAGATAACCTACCGCATGATGCGGTCAACGGCTCTTGGGATTATGGCGCACCGTTTGAAGGTACTGACTTCGCACAGTGCGATATCTGCGACCTTCATGCTGAATGCATGACATTAAAACTTTGGTTTCACAACGCCAACATCGAATCAATTACCGGAGCATGACCATGAATACATACCAAACAATGTGGCACTTGTCCCGCCTCGCCGACTCATCGATCTTCGGCGACACCGAAACAGCTACGCTCAAGGCCGCCTATCGAGTGATGAGCGCAGTGCTTAGGGCTTACGACATCAAGGCCAAAGACATCACCCCCGCCGACCTGTGCGAACTGATCCTAAAAGGGGATGCGCCATGCAAGAGCTAATCGATCTGATTATTGACGCTGCTGTGCTGTGCGTCCTGACTGCTGCCATCCTGTTTACCGTTTCACTTTTCTAATCGGAGTCACCATGACCTACCAAGACCACTATGAGGCGTTTAAACGCCGTCACACGGGTAACCCTGACGGACACCTTGCTTACGCTCTGAACGACTGCCACGAGGCTCTGAAGGCCAACCGTGGCAGAGAACCCACAGACCCATACATGGTAAAGCTGTGGGCTGAGATCGATGCCATCCGTGACGTTGGTCATGACCGCCAACGGAAGAAGATTGCAAAACACCGGCCTTCAATGGCTGTTTTTCTGTAGCAATACTGATGAGACCTGACGGGTCGAAACGGGCTGATGCCCGTCTATTGCAAACCACTGGAGGCTTAAATGCTTAAAAAATTCTTAGCTTGGTTCAAGTACACCTATGCACCTTATGCTGTTCACATTGTCCCCCTAGACCGCCGGAATGATAGTCAGGTTATCTACGCTTGGTCACGCACTGAGGCTGTTGAGTGGGTGGCCTGCTCCCTTCGGGATGATGATGTTTTTATCGTTCGCCGTGCCTGCAAGATTCAACCCTTCAAGCTCTTGGCTTTCCGCTCCGCTGTGGTCGAGGTGACTCATGGATAAATGGGAGATCGAACCCGTCCTGCCACCCTTCGAGGTGTGCGGTTACCTGTGTGAGGTCAAGCGTCATGCTCACCTAGGCCACCTGTGTGGCTATGTGACCGTGCCCTTCGGTCACCCTGCCTACACCTTGACCTACTTCGATCCCCTGCTTGAAGGCATCGAGGTACACGGTGGCCTGACGTTCTCGAACAACGGCAAACATGGCTTTGACTGTGCCCACGGTTGGGACTATGTGCCTACTGTGGACTCATCCCTGAAGAACTTAGGCCACGCATCAGACTCGCCTATGTCGAACGCAGCAAACTATAAAACCCTTGGCTTTGTGGTTGATCAAGTGATCAGCCTCGCCGTTCAACTTAAAACCATCGAAGGTTCATCATGACTCGTGAAGACTGGATTAACTCGTTTATCGCTGAATTTAGGCCGGTGTTTGACTCTGCCGGTTTCCCCCTGCCTGCCAAGATTCGGGGCACTTGTGGCTTCCCCTCGACTAAGGCTCGAAGCCTCGACCGTGCCGTGGGCGAGTGTTGGTCGGATAAAGCTTCATCTGACTCTCACTTCGAGATACTCATCTCGCCTGTGGTGTCTGAACCGTTCGAGGTGGCAGGTATTCTCGTGCATGAGCTTTGCCATGCCGCCACTGACGGGGCAGGCCACAAAGGCCGCTTTGTACTGGCTGCTCGCAAGCTTTTGCTTGAGGGCAAACCAACGGCTACTGTCATAGGCAAGGCCTTTAAAACGACCTTTGGGGAGCTTGTAGACTCACTTGGTGACTACCCCCACGCCACCCTTAACGTCAACGCCACGAAGGTCACGCAGACCACCCGCATGTTGAAAGCGGCCTGCCCCTACTGTGGCTACACCGTACGCCTTACCAAAAAATGGGCAGACCTTGGCCTGCCTAATTGCCCCCAAGATGACAACCCCCTGCTGTTCGCTGATTAAGCCAAACTTAACCCCTGAGGATATTATGAAAGAACTCTCCTTGCTCCCGCTCTCGAAACTCAACGCCGCCCTGTCACACATTGGGCAGTCACCTGTCCTTGGCAAGTCTGAGGCCATCATCAAGCTCACCAGTGCCATCAACAGCGGCCTGATCGACCTCGCTAAGGTTCAGTCTGCCACGCCTGTGCCTATCGTCAACCTTGCGGCCTCGACCAATGAAGGCCTTGAGCAGAACATGCTCACCCTGAAGTCAGAAGTGAAGCTTGCACTCGAACTGATGGTTCGCAAGATCGAGACCGAAGGCGCAGCCACCGTTAAACAAGTCGAGGTTTTCGGGGCTGAGCTTCGTGATGCCATCGAAACATCACGCCCTGCCGTTGACCCTGAGACCATCTCTCAACTCGTCCGTGATCAGGTGGCTGCATTGCTTGAACCGTTTAAACGGTCTGCAACGCCTGAGGTGTTGGCTGAGCTTGCGGACGCTACGCCTGCCACTGTGAAGGCCAAGATCAAAGACTTGTTCAATGATCAGCAACTGACCTACTCGGTGGACGGTGAGTCGGTAGACTTCTCTCACCTTGAGGTCACCGTGTGGAACGACCCTGCCGCCCCTGTGGTGGTCGATGACTACATCTTTAACCCTCGTTTTTTGCATGAGTCATTACTGGCGATTGACCGTAAACTGCCAATGAATTGTTGGCTCGCAGGCGAGCGAGGAACGGGTAAGACTGAATTTGTGACTCAGATCGCTGCTCGTCTCAAGCGCCGCCTGTTCCGCATTAACTTCGATGAGGCTATCGAACGTGCCGACTTTATTGGTGGCAACACCATTGAGAAGGGCGATGTCGTGTGGAAGGCCGGTGTCTTATCGCAGGCCATCCAACATCACGGTGCGATTGTCCTGTTCGATGAGATTGGCTTTGCCCGTTCGCAGTCCATCGCCGTCCTGCACAGCGTGTGTGAGCCTTCAGTACACCGTGGGGTGACGATCAACGAGACCGGCAAGCGCATTCCTGTGCTGCCTTATGTGGCCTTCTTCTGCGCTGACAACTCGAACGGCTTCGGTGACAACTCAGGCAACTTCACTGGTGTGCGTGATCAGAACACGGCCTTTATTGACCGGTTCAGCTACACGTTCAACTTCGAGTATCTGCCTGCCAAGCACGAGGCCAAGCTCATCTCTAGCCGCACCGGTCTGAGCAAAGAAGCATCCGCACAGATCGTGCAGTTTGCGAACGTGGCTCGTGAGAAATCGAAGTCAGGCTTACTCACACAACCACCAAGCCTGCGTCAGTTACTGGCATGGGCAACGGCGGTAAAGTCGGGTATTCCTGTCACTGCGGCCTATCAGTCTGCGGTCATCAACAAGTACCCTGCCGACTGCGAAGCAGAACTCAAGGGCATCTTCACGGCAGTGATTAACGTGCCTAAATTCAAATTATCTTTGGAGGCTTAAATGAAAGGAATTGAAACCAGACGGGCGGTGTCTACCACACTCGAAAAAATATGGCAGGCCTCAGGCCGTCAGCCTGCCGACCTCACTATCATCTTTGCCGGTAAGACGGCGATGTTGACGCACGAGCGGTACACCGGCAGAGACCGCAAGGTAAAGGATCGCATCAAGATCAACATGCCTGCAATCGATGAGACCGGTGACATCGATGTGAGCCTGTTCTCGAACCTGATCGGGTTCTCCCTGCACGAGTTAGCCTTTGCATGGTTTGACCCCAACTTAGCCCTTCAGAAGGCCGTGACATTGGATAAGTCGGTCTACGCCTATGCCTGCGCCCTGCAAGACGTCAGGGTCGAGCAGGAGCTTATCGAGTCGGGCTATGCGGGTAACGCCCGTGCCCTACTTGAGAACCTTCTTAACTCGACCTTGGCGGGTCAGCCTGAGCTAGACAACACCTACAAGCAGAACGTGCCTGCCATCATCTCGATTGAGGGCAAGCGGGGCAACGGCTACACCTTGACCCGTCCCGACACGCTCAGCGGTAGCCCTTGGGAGGAGGCCATCACCAAGGCGTTAAAAGCCTTGTCGGTAGCCAAGACCACTGAAACCGTTTTGATGATCGCACAAGCCCTGTACGAGGACATAGGGGATATTGATCAGGATGAGCCACCACCGCCGCCACCGCCCAAGGGCAAGGGCACAGAGGAGGGCGATGGTCAAGAAGGCGAAGGCGAGGGTGAGGGTGAAGGCGAAGACGGGGATGACAGCGAAGACAAGACCAGTGAAGAGTCAACACCTGCGGGTGGCACAACAGGCTCGAAGGCGCATGTCAAATACAACCCGAAAGATGCCCTAGAGAAGAGCGTCAAGAAGGCCACAAAAGACCTCAAGATCACTCGACTACCCGCACGAGCAAAACCAGTTATCCACTCATTTAAATTTGAATAGGGGGCTTTATGGAAATCAGACGCAACAGGGCTGACTGCGTGAGGGCTTACGAACGCAACATGACTTCAGTAATAGAGAATATCGGGGCAACCCGTGCGGCACTGGGTCGTATGCTTCGCAGCATTGACCTAGTCGGTTGGTCACGCAATGAGGAGTCCGGCAGGCTTGATCGCAAGGCTCTCACCCGTGTCTCTCAGGGTGCGACCTCTGTGTTTGCCCGTAGGGCAATGAAGCAGGCTGATGCCTCGGCGGTCACCATCATGGTTGACTGCTCGGGGTCGATGGCAGGCTGCGAGATCAGGGTGGCCGGTGAGGTTTCGATTCAACTTGGTAAGTTACTCGAACAATCTCGGGTCAACTTCGCCATCACTGGGTTTACCGGCTCTGAGCCTAACACCTACAGGGATAAGGAGTCGGGCACTTACATCGATCACGTTGAGTTTATCCCCTTCAAGGGGCGTGGCGAGTCGATGAGGGCTGCTGCGCCTAAGCTTGGCAGCATCGAACGCTCTGCGGGCTCAGGCAACCCTGACTTCAGTGCGCTGATGTTTACAATCGAAGAGATCAAGACACAGAAGGAACAGCGCAAGATCATCTTCTTTATTACCGACACCGGCAGCTACATCCCCTCGCAAATGAAACACGTTCAAGAGGTTGCGGCCAAGCTTGGCATTACATTGATTGCGATTGGTGTTGGCACTGACTGCATCAAGACGATGTTTAAACACGGTGTAGATGTTCATAACACCAGTGACATGGGCGGGGCTACGTTCACCACCCTTCTAAAAACTTTACGCTCAAAGGATTGAAATGACTACTCATAAAATTGAAGTGCTAGGCGGGGAGGTCGAGTGCCACGATGATGACTCACCGGAGGCCTTGGCCTGCGATGAACTGATCGAGAAGATTTCGGATGCCATCGATGGTGGCACGTTCAACACGATCATGCCTGCACTGGCGAACATGATCGGCTTGGTGGGGGTCGATAGCGGTGCGCCCATCGAGAAGGTGGTGTCCTTTGTGGCGGTCACCATTTCCGCAATTTACGCAAACAACAAACGCCCTGAGGGCGAACCTTTACAGTGAGATGATTATGGAAAAGCTTGCACAGGTTTACGCATTGAATGAGTGGCTGACCGACTACCCCGATGACATGGAGTATGAGGACATCATGAAGGTTTTGAACAAGGATAGCGATGAGTGCATTGACGATGAGTGGAAAGAGCTAGGCATCGAACAATGGTACTTGCTAGACGGTCATAGCGGTGCTCAGATCGCTCAATTCATTGAGGATACATACGAGAGTGCCCTTCGTCTTTTAAAGCATGCCAAGGAGGTTTTATGAGCGCTTACTTTCGCAAGGCAACGATGGTCGGGCACGGGGGGATGTCTTGCCCCTGCTGTGCGCCTAAGTCAGGCAACCGTTACGGGGCTGCTGCCCGTACGCTGATGAAGCGTCAGGCACGGCTCAGGCTTGGCCGCATCATCAACAAACTGAACAGGGGTGAGTAATGAAACAGTACACCGTGACGTTTGTTGTGAGGGCGGTGATCAACTTGCCTGATGACGATGAGGAGTTGCCCAACCCGCTCGACAACCCTGACTACAGCATGTTGTATGCGTCAGAGCCTGAGATTCTAGATGTTGAGACCATCACAGAGCATGATAGTTTGTAACCTGTCCCCGCCTTGGCTTCGGCCTTGGCGGGGATTTTTTTTGTCTGGTGATTTAGCAGACCGTTTAAACGGTCTGCTGGTTCACCGCTGGTTGGGCCTGATCAGAACTCGTCAAAGGTCTCAAAATATGAGCCAGTGACTTTGTTGTACCCAAGCTTAGTCTCACCGTTCGTTCCGACCCAACGATACCGGCACTTCCACACAGCTATCTCTACGTCATTGGTCTTGGTGCGATGGACTGTGAGACCACAGTCGGCCTTCGCCCACCATGCCATCGAGCCTGAGATCGACATGCCGTCAGGGCGGGGCAAATCCATATTGGAACGGGTGAACTTGGCAGGATGGGCAATGAACCACACATGCACCCCGTACATCTTTGCGAAGGCCTGAACACGGGTCAACATGCTGCTGATGAACTCGGTTTCTGAGGTGTTTGATTTGTTATCGATGTAATTGTACGGGTCGATCACAAGGCCTCGGATGCCCAATCGGGCAACAGCGACTGCCGCTCGTTCCAAAATATGTTCAATGGTAGAAGGCTCGACTGTCTCGCTGTCGAGAAAGATGAAGTGGTCATTGACCCATTTAAAGGACTCTGTCCTATCCTCCTCAGTCATGCGGTGTGTGCCCTCAAAGAACCGTCTACCGGTCTTTAGTTCCATCAGCCTTGAGATGTGAACCTCGGGCTGATTCTCGAACGAGCAGACTGCAAACTTCCAATCATGGGCTTGGCCTAGGTTGACCATAAGCTGATCGATGAAGTTAGACTTACCTGAGCTTGGGTATCCGGTGACGATGGTCAACTGACCCTGTGCGACTGTGTAGATTTGGTCAACGTTGGAGTAACCGGTAGAACTACCCTTACCCGTCCCCCTTCCCCATAGGTCGTTTAAACGCTCTTCAAACTTGCTGGCTTGAGACAACCCTGCAACTGGGTAAGGTTCAGCCTTGGCAATGATCTCTCTGACAAGGTCTGCGCCCTTGTCTAGGAAAGCCTCGTTCAGGTCTTTGTACTCGAACTTGGCAACCCTGCACTTATCTTTGCCAATCCTTCGAGCAAGCTCCTCGGCTAGGGCTTGGCCTGCTGAGTCGGTGTCGGTGGCTATGACAACATAGGGTGCGTTCTTTAGAATCTCGTGCGCTGACCATACGAAGGCGAACTTGCGGTCTTCTGATGCATCGACCTTGCCATCAACCACCTTCATGGGCGCACCCGAAGGCACTGAGAGGACGTTCTCGACACCGGCCTCGATTAGGGTAAGGGCATCGATCTCGCCCTCTACGATGACGATGGGCTTTGATGGGTCAATGCTGTCGATGTTGAAGAAGTCTTGTGCCCCACCGCCTGATTGGGTGAAGTCTTTTGATTCGATGCTTCTGTACTTTGCTGCGACCAGTTTGCCGCCTTTGTAATACGGGAAGGCGATTGAGTCAGAGGTCTTGCCTAGTCGGGCAAAGTATTTCTCTTCTGAAAATAATTGTGCGTTGTCTGCTGTTTGTTTTGATATGCCCCGTGTGGCGAGGAAATCATAATGCTGTTGTTGTAGCTCGTTGGTGACGATTACAGGGGTCGGTCTTGTTAGAGGGATCACGTTGTTCTCTTTTCGGTTGAAGGGTAGGAGGCCACTGGCGGCGCAATGGTGGCAATGCCATACCCATCCCTTATCGCCACGGGTGACAACGCAATCCTTTTGATTGTTCTTTTTACGCTCGTGTGAGCATTCGGGGCAGGGAATCCTACCCGTGTCACCGTATAGATGACTGATTGATTCTGCAACATTCATTAAGCCTCCTGCGATTACTTCTTGTTAACTTTTATAGAGCCGTTTGGGTTGCGACTAAACGATCTATTTGAACTAGCTGTTTTGACTCTCAAATTCTTAGTGGTACTCGTACCTCCTTTGCTTAACGGCTGTGCGTGGTCTACGTCCTTTCCATCGCCCTTGGTTACCCGCCCTGCCTTTGTCATCATCGCACGAGCCTTGTTGCGCTGTGCCCTGTTCTTGAGTTGCTCAGGTGTGCCCTGATAATTCTCGTACTCTTTTTTGTAATCCCTAGGCATGACGGTCTCCGGTGAATCCTTATCATAAAGGCTTTTAACTCCTAGGATTACTAAGTAACCCCGTGTTAACTTCTTTTTTCTTTCTTCCCTACCTTCCTGTCTTCCAAAAGACCCCCCTACCCCAAAGGAGTAAGGTGGGTTGTCTTCCCCTTGCGGGAGTCTGCATGGCTGTTACGCCCCCTCGACTTGCAGATACGACCAGTCGCTGTGGTTTGTTCGGAGTTGCACCGGAGACCTGACTACAGCCTCTTTCACAGTGTCCTATTCTTGATAGCAGCCGGATGGCTCGTTGTTGACGCAATCAGTACGAGAATAAAAAAAGACCACTTTAATCTGCACCCCGTTGGAACCCAGTCTTTGTAAGACTGACCCCCTTGACGGGGCGGGACACAGATTAAAGCGGTCTTGTTCATCGAGGTTCCAAGCCCGACTACATAACCCGAATTTTACAGAATAAATAAATTAATGCAAGTGCAGGGTCTCCATAAAGCAGGATTTATTCAAACACCATATCCTCACTGGCTAGGAGCTAACTCTAACCACCCCGCACTTACAACCTTACACTTCGAGGGCTAATTGGTCTCCGTCATTCACAGTCTCGACCTTTACGCCTGCTGTGATTTGAGAGATCAGGTCGTCCTGAGATGCCACTCGAACAGTGAACATACTGTTGGCCACATGCGTTAATGCCTGTGAACGGATTGTTGCTTTTACGAGACGAACTTTGCCGTCAGGTGTGCCGACTACATAAACTCTTTGGGTTGCCATATTAAGCCTCTTAGGTGGGTGGGTGCGCCCATGACTCCCGTGAATCATCCTGATTTTCCCATTGGTAGCTAATTCCAATCAAGTCACAGACCGGTACGGTTACCACAGGCGCACGTTATTGTAGCACGAACGTTCGCATGGTTAATCGTTAACAACCAAATTACCTCACCCCCTTATTGGGGGTTTGGTGAATTTTGGTTATTTGTTTTAACTGGTTTTAACTAAAACACCATGTTTTGGTGAATTTTGGTTATACGAACGTTGCTGTATAATTATTTCACTTGGTTCAGAATTAAGCCTCCGCCCAAGTAAGACTCCTCAGGGTCGGTAAAGCCTCCAGTAATGGGGGCTTTATTTTTTGGTGACTGTGATCTCACAGCGGGGGTTCTCTTTATCAAGCCCCCAATAGATGTGTTTCTCTTTCACCTGACGATCATTCAGGTAAGCCACCCCCTGTAGTAAGTCAAGGATGAGACTTTCATCGAGGTCAGGCCTGCGTGACGCATAGTGGATTGTCATCTCAACGGAGACATCCCCAGTGAACGGTTCGTGTTCTCGGCCAGCCATTTGATGTTTAAACGACTCAGCATAAGACAAAGCCTTGGCGGATTTAATCAGTCGTGACATAGAGCCAAAGCGCACAACACGCCTTGAATTTGCTTTACTTGCAGGCTCACCATAAATAATTAACGAAAGCACTTGCATGGTCGTTTTCCTTTTGCTATTATGTGTATTCCAACTGGAGGCTTAAATGAAAATTACCAACAAGTTCAATCTACCCGACACCTTAGTCGAGGCCGTAAAGATCGATAGCTACAGCCGTGGGCAGTCTGACTACTCTGTCACAGAGATCATGTCACCGCCCCGCATACAGCGTCTACGTCAAGCACACTACCATGAGATGGAGCAAGATGTCACTGACAAGCTTTGGGCTGTCATGGGCACTGCCATCCATAAGATCATGGAAGACACCACCGTTAAGGGTCATGTCAAAGAAGAGCGTATCTTCGCTGAGATTGACGGCGTTGTTCTGTCGGGTGCGGTTGACCTACAGACCGGCAATGACAACGGCGTTGACATCACCGACTATAAATTCACCAGTGCTTGGGCACTACGCCAAGACAAGATCGACTGGGTTCAGCAGTTAAACATCTACGCTTGGCTGATCAACAAGACCACTGGCAAAAAGATCAACAAGTTAATGATCTGCGCCATCATTCGTGATTGGGCACGGCGTGAGGCCATGACCAACCCTAACTACCCACAGGGGCAGGCACAGATGGTTGAGATTCCCCTGTTGCCTTTTAGCGAGACCGAAGCCTTTGTGCGTAATCGCATTGAGTTGCACCGCATGGCAAAGGTTAGCTCTGACTTTGCTGAAGAGCTTCCTGAGTGTTCTGACGAGGATCGTTGGATGCGTGAGACCAAGTACGCCGTCTTCAAAGAGGGTGGCAAACGGGCGATCAGCGGTGGCATCTTTGATTCTGAGTCAGAGGCACAAGAATTAGTTAAGGCCACACCCAAGACGTACATTCAAATCCGCAAGGGTGAGTCGGTACGTTGCACAGGAAACTACTGCGGCGTTAACCAGTGGTGTTCACAGTTTAAACGTCAACAGGAGGCTGAAAGTGAGTCTTGATTCTTTATTCACTGAGGGTGCGATCATCCCCCTCAGGGACAGGTTAGCGATGGTGATTATCAACGGAATAATTTCAGGTGACTGGAATTTCCCAACGAGTTTCAACGGCAAGGAGGGTACGGAGGCTTGGGATGAACAGGCTGCAATGAGGGCATATCAAATCGCTGATGCGATGTTACGACATAGAGAGGCTTAATAATGGAAATGACAGTAAGCGAAGCGGTACAGAAGATCGATACGTTTATCAAAGAAAGTTTTGATGGCGATACATCTTTGCAGTTAATTGCGTCTGCACTGGGCGTGGTTTCAATTGCGATGGCGATCACTGACGGGGCTGACAAAGAAGGCTATATGGGTTCTGTGTCAGAAGCTTGGGACGAGATCGGTAAACAACTTGAGGAGAGTGACGATGGACTTTGATAAAACTGCGGATAGCATTCTTGCTATTGCTAAAGATATCTCTTTGCTGATGCAGGGTGAGATGGATAAGCTTTCAAAGGCTAACGGCTCACCTGATGGCGTAATCGATGGCATGACCGCATCGAAGGTTGTTGCAGCCTTGACGTTCGTGGCGGCGCACATGGCAATGGAGCTTGGTTCAAGCAAGTTTCAGTACTTTGGCCTGCTTGACAACACATGGGACTTCATCGAAAAGCAGAAAGAGATAATGAATAGCTCTGAAGCCGAAAAAGAAGCTGAAGAATTAATCAATAAAGTAAAGGGAATAGTATGACTGTCTACAAAAAACTACAGAACGCACGATCAGACTTTCTGCGTCACGACATCAAGAAGTCGGGCAAGAACAAGTTTGCCGGTTACGAATATTTTGAACTGGGCGATTTTATTCCCGCAATCAACAAGGTCTTTGATGATGTTGGCCTGTGTGGTGTTGTTCGCTTCACAACCGAGCAGGCTACGCTGACCGTCTACGATACAGAAGACGGCACATCGATTGAGTTTGCAAGCCCGATGGTCTTTGCATCAAACCCTAAGGGTCAGGCCATTCAGGACTTGGGTTCAACGCACACTTATATGCGCCGTTATCTGTGGCTTATGGCGATGGAAATTGTTGAGCATGACTCAGTGGACACCTTAGCCCCTGCGGAAGCTCCTAAGCCCGTTAAAGCGGCCTCAAAGCCTGTTGTTGATGCCAAGCCTGCCGAGGCCAAGCCTGCCGAAACGCCTGAGTCCCTAAAGTTCTTTGTGGACAAGCTGATCGAGTGGGCTGCGGTGCAGGATAAGGAGTCTGAACTGGTAGGCGCATGGAAGGCCAACCAAACACAGATCGATGCGATCAAGAAAGCAGACCCCGCATTGTTTGAGCATTTGCGTGATTGCTTCAAAGAATTAAAAGCAAACCTTCAACCTAAGGAGTAAAGCATGGCCTACGACAAACCATTTGAACCACGCCCTAATACGGGCACACTATTCGCCAACAAGACGAAGCAGAAAGAAAACTCTCCCGATTACAGCGGTGAGTTGTTGATTGACGTTCGCTCGTTGGTAGCCGAAGGCGGTATCGCCAAGGTGCGTATCGCAGGGTGGAAGAAGCCGATGAAGTCAGGCGGCACATTCCTGTCTCTTTCCCTGAGCAATCCTCAGGCCACAGCAACCTCGTATTCAACCCCATCGTCAAGCCCTGCTGACATGGACGATGACATACCTTTTAATTAGAATGGGTCTATAATGGTTGTGTATTCAGGCATGGAGATACAACATGATTCATTCAAAGCAGTGTTTTAAATGCAAGTCCGTCAAGCCAATTGGTGATTTTTATAAACACCCATCAATGCCTGACGGGCACGTTAATAAGTGCAAAGAGTGCAACAAGAAGGACGTTACAGAAAACCGTAACAAAAACTTGGAAAGGGTTCGTGAGTACGACAGGGTAAGGGGTAAAAACGCAGACAGAATGAAAGCCATGACCGAAATAACCAGAGCATGGAGGGGGGAAGATAAGAGAAGAGGCGCAGCCCATAGTGCCGTTGCTAGGGCGGTTAAATCAGGTCTTCTAATTAGGGAAAGATGTATGCGTTGCACTGAACCAAAAACTATTGCACATCACGAGGACTACAACAAGCCTTTAGAAGTTATGTGGTTATGTCAACCGTGCCATAAACAAAGGCACAAAGAAATCATTCTAGGAGTTTAAACATGGTTACCAAGAAAACAGTTAAAAAGCCTGCCGTCAAGCGGGTTGAAAAAGAAAATACCGCAACAATGGCAGAGTTGTCGTTGGCAGAGCAGCTTGCTGAAACTCAAACAAAACTTGAGAAGGCGGTTATGGGGCTTAATTTGGCAAAAGTAGCCGTAGAGATGATGCGAGACCACTATGAAGAGCTTAGCGAGGCTTACGAAAAAGCTCTCAAGCACATTCGTAAACTTGAACGCAAATTGGAAAAATAATGGATGCTCTTCAATTCGAGGCTATTAAGGTCGCTCTTAAACAGGATCGTACCGGCTTTGTCTTGACGTTGAATATCCACCCTGACGAAATCCCTGAGCAGATGATGAGGGATTATGTCGGGGCACGGTATGCGGTAGCGTTGGTGCGTATTCAGGATGATGAGTCCCCTACGCCCTACGAGACCCTTGTCAAGAAAGCAGGAATCCTGTGCCGTACCAGAGAGTTTCAGGTTTGGTTGGTTGAGACCGGTGCGGCAACAACGAAGACCGAGGAGGCAGCTATTGAGGCCATGTATGAACTGTGCAGCATCACATCACGCACAGAACTAAATGGCAACGCAGCGGCTAAAGAGTTATTCAACAACATGGTGGCTGATTATGAGCAGTGGAAAAGCAGTGACCCGTTCTAGAAAGAAAGCGGTAATGATTTATCTCGATCCTGTTGAGGCTGCAACTTTAACTGACTATGCAGCAGCACAAGAGATGTCTGCTTCTGCGGTTGTCAGGGAGGGCTTGCAGCTACGAATGAGAGACAAGCGAGACCCATACATCACGGGTTTTAATGAAGGTTTATCCGTTGCTATTGACATTGTTCAATCATCAAAAGGCGGTCAAATGATGTTTCCTTCCGGTAAGTCATTCGCACAGATTGTGTGCGATGACATTGAGAAGAAAACAAAAAGGATAAAGCCATGAACGATGAAGACCTGAGGGACTTATTTGCGGGGTTGGCGTTGCAAGGCCTGCTGTCTAGGGGAGATGTTTTCCCCATAGCCGACTACGCCGAAGCCTCGTACAACTATGCTGACGCAATGATTGAGGCTAAGTACGCAAAGAAAGAAGTCCCTGAGGGTATTGCAAGCGTAATTAAAAAACGTAAACCAAAAACTGAGGCTTAAAAATGGAATCAAAACTTACAGAAACTAATTCAGCATTTAAATATGCCGCCGGTAGTAATTGTCAGGCTTTGTGGAGACAGCGTTGCAACTGGACTCCGCCATCTGAGTACAGAAATGATTACCTGTTTAAACACAACAGGGAAGCACGAGGTCAAGAAAAAACGTCGTAGATTGGAGGCTTAGATGAAAGAACCATTTGATATTTGGTGGGACGAAAACATGACGGGGTTTGGGGTTAGTGACGAACTCAGGAAGCTTCTTGCCAATGCCTTTGCGGGAGGCATGGAGGCCTCCTCAGGCATGAAGAGCGTAACCGTGAAACCGATGGCTTACACCGCCCTAAGAGATCATATTGCAGAAGGTGGCTTTGACCCATATCACATTGGTGATCCTGAGTTTGTTGCCGTATGGCCTTTGCCACCCTCTATGGCTGTGGATGAGGCTATTCGCCATACTGAGGCTATTCGCCATACACCGCCGCCAGTAGAAAAACTTAGGTCGTTTATGGGTGACGTTGCTTGGGGAGACTTGCCTAAGACATTCTCGCCACCCACGCCACCCAAAATTTTTTACGGCGCAAGCGCTTGGAAGGGTGCATCTCTAGGTAGCTCAATCATTGGGGGCGGAGGTGGCGGTGTTGGTGGCGGCGGTGGCCTAACCACCACGACTGTTGGTGCTGAGATGTGGCATACAGCAGAAGCATACGAAGACATGTCACGAGAGGAGCGTGATCAGGAGATGACAAGGATTGCCAATCTTCTTAGGAAGAAGATTGACGAAAGCGTTCTTGACAAGGTTCGTGAATCAGTTCGCCCAGTGGAGCATGAATTATCCGAGCATCAAAACGAACATCTTATTGCTCACAGAGAATTTGTTGAGGCAATGTCTTCTCAAAAACATAAGGTAATTTCTGACGAACAACGGGCACTGCTCGTTGAAAAAAAGAAAGAGATGTCTGATCGCATTAATAAACTAGCCAAAAAACATAAGGCAAGAAAATGAACATTGATTCACCGTTTGAGCAATGGCGTTTGAAAAATATGCAAGGCATGGCAGCAAGCCGTGACATTATGGAATTGCTTGCCGTGGCATTTGAAGGTGGTCGTGTGGCAGAGCGTGAGGCATGGAGCGTAGAAAAGTTTCATTTAGAAAGCGAACTTGATAAGGCGCAAGACTTGCTTAATGACTGTTTAGTCAAAGAAGCGTTTAGAAAACGAGGCGAAAAATGAACGAGCGTGATAAAGAGTTCAGGGAATGGTACGACAACAGGCTTGGTACTAAGTCCGAGTCGTTTGCCTATGACGTATGGTGTGCGGCTTGGGAGAAGGCTGTGATAGTTGCAGACAAGGCTCAGACCGATGCCATGCTTGAGAGGAAAGTCAATGCTAGAACTTAGCCTGTACGTTCTGTATTGTTTCTTGTTGATGCTTTTACAATGGTGGTTCAACGGGGATCAATATGACAAACAAACACAACGGTTGGAAATCAGATTACGCAACATTGTCAAAAAAAGAAGGAGCAGGCAAGGTGATAAAGACGTTTAAACCTCTTGTTGTGTCTAAGTTAATTAGCATACAACGCCGATCAACGATAGAAGATGCGCCAAGCATAGTGAGCGCACCCAAAAGGGAGATCAAGTGAAACCGTTTAGCCAAGAATTGTTTGACCATAACGATAAAAAAGGTTGCGATGCCGTAAAGGCTTTTGTGCGTAATGAATGGGATGCTGAGGCTCATGATTTCTTTGAGTACGACATCGACCTGATTGTTAAGCGTGACAACAAGTGGATTGGATTTATCGAGGTTGAGGTTCGCCATTGGCCGACTTCGGAGTGCCCTCATAAAACCATTCACATAGCGGAGCGCAAAAAGAAGCTTTTAGAGAATGAAATGCCAACAGTCATGTTCGTGGTGTCATCTTCTTACGAGCATGGTTATTACTGTACTGCCGAAGATGTTTTAAGTTCACCGTTGGTTGAGGTAAAGAATAAGTACGTTGAGGCCGGTGAGCGTTTTTACGATGTACCACTTGAGAAGTTTGTTTTAGTTAACCTTTAAACCTTGAGGAAATACCATGAGTAAATTCTGTATGCCATTGTTGGATCACTACGCAGGACTTGCAATGCAGGGTATGTTGGCCAATCCAAAATTGGCCGACAGAATAGTTCAGCAAGGGCAGTCGTGGATTGAAGAGTCTGCGTGGAAGGTTGCAGAGTCAATGATTAAGGTCAAAGAATCTTTGCATCCGTTAAGGCACAAAAACCTTAAAGAGTTTGAAGAGATTTCAATCAGAACTCGAAACGCCCTTTATTCAGACGGCATTGAAACCTATGGCGAACTAATGGACATGCACCCAACTAGGCTTACAAAAGTAGTAAACCTAGGAAAAGTCGGGCAGGCCGAGGTTGCCAAGTTACTTGATGGTGCAGCATGAACACATCAAGCGAAGTAATGTGGTGGGTAGCGTATTTTTACTTAACACTTGTTTTGATTATATGGATGTGGAAATAATGGCCATCGTAAATGGTGCAAATATAACGTCAATTTTATCTAGTGCAATTCACTCAACAGTCAAAGAAGCGATTAGGCAAAAGTTTGTTGAATTGATTGTCAAGGACATTGAACCAATTCTTACGGAGTACACAAATCAAATTGTGACTAACATTTATGAATTAAAAGACCCATATTCGATGGATGGTCTGAAAATTAACGTGACGTTTAAACTTCCGGAGATGAAATGAAATTGCACCCAATCAAACAATATTTAGACGACCTTGCTTCTAGCGATTTGTTTCGTGTTGTTCCTGAAACATACGAGTACATTGTGCGAAGAGAATATGCCGATATTGCTTTAGGCGTCATTCAGTCATTTGTTCAATCGTTGCAAAACAAGTTTGATGTTTATGAGCGTGTTGAGTTTCAAATTGTGGATAGGGTTAATGATTTTAAACCCGATCCTGATGATAAGTATGTTCGTATTCGTGGGCGGTATGCGTTTAGTGAAATTACAGCCGCAGGCGGGAAGGGCAAGAAGATCAAGATCGACAGCAGCTTTTACGAAGTGCCATACGGCGGTGAGTGTATTGAGCTAACTGGTCGCTACACACTGTTAGAGCTTGAGGCAATTGTTGAAAAGCAAAAGACAAAGGGACTTTGAAGTGAATAAGATTATGGTTCGCAAACATCGTGGTGGGTATGCTCAAAGTATGGCCACAGCAAAAGAAATAGATGCCACGCTTGACGCTGTTGCGGCATACTTTGAGCAACCAATTGAGCAGATAACGATTGAACCTTACTCAGGCATAGACAATCGTAACGGCTGGAATACATACATTGTATGTTTAAACGGCGCAGCAATAGGAATGACAAACGGAGGTGTGGGCTGATATGTATTACATAGAACGATTTTTAACTTACACCATCTTTATGATGTTGTTTATTGCCCCGTTCATTGCAGGGGTTTGCGTAGGCCGTTGGATTGAAAAGGAAAAAAGATGAATAAAGAGCTGCTGCAACAATGTTTAAACAGGTTTGAGCATCTGTGGGAAATTGGCATTGACGCTGAGTATAAGGTTGATTTGATGCCTGAGATTCGTGCGTTGAGAGCAGAGTTAGCCAAGCCTGAGCAAGAACCGCAAATGATACAAATGAAAGGCGGTAATTTGTCATACATTAAAAAACCTTGGGTCGGGCTGACGGATGATGAGATACATAAAATAATCAACGATTGCACTCCAAACAATGCAGCGCAAGAAGAGTTAAATGATTTTGCAAGTGCTGTACGTTTTGTTGAAGCCAAACTAAAGGAGAAGAATCATGGGTCTGTTTAAATCAGGCAAGTCAAAGGCAGATGATCTGCTATCAATTTTAATACCATCACTTCAATGGCAGATGCAGGAGGAACTCAAAAAACGCCTAGTGGCGCAGATGGAAGACGTTGTGCGTGAGGCGGCAAACCAAGTGATTGGTTATGGCTATGACGAGGCAATCAAAGAACTAACTGTAAAGGTTCGTGTGCCTAAGCGTGAATGGGTTGGGCTGACGGATGATGAGATCAAGAACATACTTGATTGTGAGCGTGGCGGGTTGGTTGATATTAAAAAAGCAGAGCAAATACTCAAGGAGAAGAACACATGAACATTTTTAAAACAAAGTATCGAATTACACAAGAATCCCATAAGTATTATTTTCTATATCAAACCAAGTGGTATTGGCCTCGATGGGAATACATTGCAATGTTTGACTCGCTCGACACTGCCAAAGGTCGCATTGCTATGGAAAAAGCTAACCCTGTGTGGGAGGAATGATGGCAATAACACCTAAACAAATGGCACAGGCTGTTTTAAAGATTCTTGAAGACTCAGTCAAAGACATTCCTGAGGAAAGACGAGAGCAGGCCAAGGTGGATATTTTAAACGGGTTTGGTTCGTATATATTCCAAGCCCCGTTAACCAAGGAGAAAGAAGATGATTAAAGACACAATAATTCCTGAGGAAGAAATCAATTATAAAAGTCTATGGATATACGAAAAAGGTAAGGCTGCAATGTGGGAAAAACTTTATGAGGAGGTTTCCAAGAATCATCAATTAACCATTAATAAATTGCTTGCCGTTCGTAAAAATTTAAAAGACATTTTGGAAGGTTTGAAATGACAGAAGATGAGGAGTTTAAACTGCTTGAGCTTAAAGAGCAGATGATCAAAGAGCGGAACCTTAAATCTGAGGCGCAGATCAGGGCGATGCAATTTATTGAGGACAACACCGTTATTGAGCTTGGCATTATGACGCTACGCAAGGCTTACGAGACGGGTTATTTAGCGGGTGTGTACGACGAGCAAAGGAAACATAATGGATGATGCAAGGTTCTCAACCGTTAAAGGCTCGACTGTGGCAAATGTTTTAAAAGAAGTTAAGCGGGCTACGGCGAGTGCTTTAGTTCCGATGACAGGCAGGCCGATTAAGTCAGTGCTTTCTACAATTAAGGCCTTGCATCAACAAAGCAAAATCCACATCGCCGACTACGAGGTCAACAAACAGGGACAGGCATCACGAGTATGGGCTTGGGGCGATGGCGATGACAAGCTAGAGTCAAGTATCAAGAATAAGAATGCGTTTGTTCCACGCCCTGATGTCGCTGCGGCATGGCTGTTCAATGTATAGGAACAAGAAGCTCCTAGAGGTTGTCAGGCAGTCACCATGCCAACACTGCGGCGCAGAAAACGGCACGGTGGTTGCAGCCCACTCGAATCAATTATCGGACGGCAAAGGCCGAGGAATAAAAAGCAGTGACTACCGAATCGCAGCACTTTGCTTTCGGTGTCACTCTGAATTAGACCAAGGAAAGAATCTAAGCCGAGCCGAACGAGCGGAAATGTGGGAAGCGGCTCATCGAAAAACCATTGGTTGGCTCTTCGATGAAAACCATCTTACCGTAGGCCGATAGCCTTAGCCGCTTTAACCCCCTGAGCAGCGTACTGATTCATGTACTGAGTCAGTTCGTTAATTCGCTCTCTACGAGCATCAGCGGTCATCCCTGCCTCGTTCTCTCTGAGGTAACCAATCTGGGCACGAATCTTAGCCATGCCTTCCATTGTTTTCCTGAGCATAGGCTCGATGGCAATCTGCTTGCGTTTCTCTTCATCGCCGACCAACGCTGTGATATCTTTGATCATGCCCTTCTTCTTCATGTCGTTCAGGTCTGTTACAACCTCACGGGCTGACTTCTCAATCTCATAAAAGTCCGAGACAGCCTTGTTGACATTACGATCCGTCAGGAAGGGCTTCATGACCTGCATAGACTCAAAATTCTTATCAGGTGGTGTCTTACCCTCTGCTGCATAGATAAGGGTATCAACGGCGCTTGTTATGAACGTTCCAAGCTCTGCAAAGTAACCTTGGAGCAGGTGGTCAATCTTAGCGGGTGACAAGCCGATTTTATCTAAGCCAAACCTACTCAACATCTTGGCAGTCTCAGAGGCTCTTTGACCACGGTTGGCCACAGACTTGCCTTGATCGCCAATACTCTCAACAGGATT